>FTCZ01000114.1_pt1 | contig 23991 bp, 18 predicted proteins | sample 1658871 | NCBI WGS metagenome assembly FTCZ01 (sample SAMEA3914864, study PRJEB12502) | metagenome | biome: forest; material: soil | place: USA | collected 2012-03-12 | depth 0.3 m | reverse complement strand
GCGAGAGATGGGGTGGGACGGCGAACAAGCGCTGCTCGACGACGAGGTCACCGCCTACAAGACTTGCTTGGCTCGATGGCGCGCGGGGCTCGGAGCAAAGGTTCGCCCCAAAGAAATCATTCGCCGGATGAACGAGCTCGATCCGGGCATGCCCTCACCATCGAGCTCGGCGGTTCGCTATTGGCTGGCGGCGGCCGACGCCAGGCAGGATCCGGCGCCGCGGGCGACTGACGACCCTCGATGGTTCTCGGCTTTCTGTCGCGTAATCGAATTCGAGGGACGTGACACCCAGGCCTTGGCGGACCACTTCGACGCGCACAGGGCTCGCTTGCGACGTGACGGTCATTTGAGGCGCTGCTTGGTCGAGCGGTTCTTGTTCGCGCGCTACGACGTCATGCTCCATCAGAAAATTCCGCCGGAGAAAGTCGAAGCCTTGAAGGCGCGCATGTTGTCGTACGTCCGCGCCGTCGAAGATGTCTATCTGGGCGGTCATGGAAATGGACACGATGGCTGACGACGATCTCCTTCACGTCGACCCGAACGGCGTCGATTGTTCCCTCACCTTGCGTGAAGCGGTCGTCGAAGCCGTCGCGCGGCGAGCCCATGACCGTTTGACGGGCAAAGGCGAGCATGGCGCCGTCCTGCTCGGCGATACGCCCTCTCGGCTGCTCGCGGCCGGCTTCTTGTTGCCGGCTCAGCGCCGTCGAACCACGGACACGTTGGGGGAGGCGGATCAAGACGCAACGACCCCGATCCATGTCTCGAGCATTGGCATGTCGTTCCTCATCGAGCGCGAGGTACCCGGCTCGATCACGATCAAGCCTCGGGGGGCGGTCTACGTTCGGGTGCTGCCAGACAGTGAAGATCTGCGACGAAATCCCGTCGCCTTCGGCCTGCACCCGGAAGCCAGAAAGGACCTCAAAGACCGTAAGCGTCTGGCGCTGAAGGCCTTGATGCGGGCTGAAGGAATTCCGGAAAGAGGCGCGACGTCGGAGCAGCGCGAGCGCATATCCGTAATGCGTCTCGAAGCCGGCAAGCAGGCTCGGGACGAGTGGGCGCGCGCGGCGAAAATCTCCACTGAGATCGCGCTTGCCGGTAAGCAGGATGCGGTGCTGGTCGGAGACGAGGCGGCGGTCCTGGCCGTCGTCGAACAACGCGTGGAGGACGGCGAGCAGGAGCCCGCAGGCGACGCCGAGGCCGAGGCGGACGTCATGATGATCGCGTCGGACGCCGATGCGCGCGCCGAAGACGAAAAAGAAGATTCCGAGACACGGGTCTGGGATGTGAGTCCGGGTATGCTCCCTGATCGAGCGCCGCCGGACAGTTTGGTTGCCAAGGCCGAGATCCCGCACAAGTGGCTTCGCTTGGAGGTCGCCTGGCCGGAGCTCGCCTTCGATCCCGCCGAGGACGAAGCTTCCCTTCGCGCCAGATGTGACGGGTTCGCGACCACGATGGGCGACGTTCTACGCGCTAGGCTGAAACAGTGGAGTGAAGATCCCGATCCGAAGGCCGGGGGCGTAGCTTGGGCTATGCCGCGAGCCACGGTCAACCAGCCTTTCCACAAGATCGCCCCGTCGGACGTCGTCGACTGGGACGCCACCCTGACCCGGCTTAGAAAGACGCCCGGCCCCCGCGCTTTGCCGGAGCTGAGCCTTCGCGTGGAATTGGCTGTCGCTCAGGATCCTCTCGATCAGACGGCGGCCACGGTCAGGATCATGCTGACCAATCGCAGCCCGGTGGTCGACCCCTCGCGGGTCCCCGACAAGCTGATGGAACGCAGTCTGTATCTGGCGGGGTTAGAGGTCTCCGCGTCTGCAAGCCTTCACCGAGACCATCAGCTCGAGCGGGTAAAACCCTCCTACCGATGGAACTCTTGGCTTCTACATCCGGGACTGGGCATCAATTGCGGCATCGACGTTGCGGCCCGATCGCCCGACGGGGCGGTGACGTTGACCACCAACGTTCAGCCGAGTTGGCGTCAGCCGCGTATCGTGCCGTTCGCCATCGACAGAGAACCGAAGTTCGCCGATCTCTCCGCCCCGGACGGAGGGGTGGAGATCTTGCGGGACCTGGTGACCGCATACGGGAAATGGATCGACAAAACCGTAGTCGACGAGCCTTGGAAAATACCGTTCGGGCAGCGTCCAAATCCTGCAGCCGAGGCTCGCGAGAAGGATCAGTTCGATGCGGATCTCGCCGGCTGGCGAGACGAACTCGACAAGATCCGGCTCGGCTTGCGGATTCTCGAGGAAGCGTCGGCGGCGCGCGCCGGCGGCGTGAGATCGGACGATCCGGCGCTATTTCCGCTTATGGCCTGGCGAGCGACAAACGCCGCGTTCGCACGCGCCCACGCGCTAGGGAGCCGGGCTTATCGCTGGCATCTCTTCCAGTTGGCGTTTTTGGCCGCCCACCTTCCCGGTGTCATCAGTCGCATTCCGACCTGGTCGACGCGTAAGGATCTCTTTCCCGATGGATGGATGGAGCGTGACGATGCTACGGCTTCGCTGCTCTATTTTCCGACCGGCGGCGGAAAATCCGAAGCCTTTTTCGGGCTTTTGGTGCTGCAGAGCTTCGTTGACCGGCTTCGCGGAAAGGGACGAGGCGTTTCGGCGATCGTGCGATATCCGCTGCGCTTGTTGACCGCGCAGCAGGCCAATCGCTTCGCGCGCATTTTGGCGATGGCCGAACTTGAACGGCGAGCTTTGCGGATCGCCGGCGACGCCTTTCAGATCGGCTTCTGGGTCGGGGGCGGGAATACGCCCAATGTGCCCAACACCGACGGTTTCACGGATCTGCCGGAATGGCGGGACGAGCAAATCTCCGAGGCCGAAGAGGAGCGACTTCGGCGTGAAGACTCCGGTTATCGCGGCGCCCGCCGATGGTTGCGGCTGACCGAGTGCCCGTTCTGCAAGAGCAAGATGCTAGCGTTGCGGCGTAGAACCGAAGGCCGTTGGCCACGCTTGGCGCATGCTTGCATCGCCCCCTCTTGCTCATGGAATCAAGCCCACGGCCGGATAGAGCCTCTACCTTTCCACGTCATGGACTCCGACATCTACGCCTACGCGCCGACCGTTCTGCTGGGGACGGTCGACAAGATGGCCGTGATCGCTCAAAACCCGCCGACGATCGCCAGTATGTTCGGCATGTTGGGCTTCGCGCCGTGGGTGCGAGAGGACCGAGACGAGAACGGTGCGGCTCGTCCCGGGCACGGTCGACTCCTCCACCCCAAAAAGCCCAGAACGGCTACCGGAGACCGTTGGCGTGACCATGACGAGTGGAAGTGCGCCCAGATCGGCCCGATTTTCGGCAACGCTCGGGTCGAGCTTTTCGACCCTTACCCGGCGCTGGAAATTCAGGATGAAGCCCACCTTCTCGAGCAGTCGCTCGGCACCTTTTCCGGCCTTTTCGGTAGCCTTTTCGAGACGGCCCTGGCCGATCTGGCGCCCCTTCTCGGAGAAGCGCTGACAAGCCGATTGGAGAGCGGTCGGCCGAGGCGGGCAAAGGTCATCGCCGCTTCGGCCACCGTTCAAGGACCCGAGCGACAGATCGAGATGCTCTACCAGCGTCAGGTCGCGATGTTTCCGAGGCCCGGGCCAGATCTCTACCAGTCGTTTTTCGCCAGGCTGCAAGATCCCGATCCGTCGGACGAGGGGCGCGCAGGAATTGTCGACGACGAAACGAGAAGTCCGACTAGACGCCTTTATGTCTCGATGCCCACGAACGGCCGGCCCCATACATCGGGCACTGTGGCGGTGTTGTCGGCGCTGCACCTGACACTGACCGAACTTTACGGATGGGTGACCTCGTCGGAGGAGGGCGCGAACCTGACGCGTTCGGCGCTCGCGCAAGCGCTCCCCGAAGGGCCGTTGAAGGGTTTCCACGAAGAGGCGTTGCGTACGGCTTCGCGAGCCGGGCTCATGGAGGCGGTCGATCTCGCGCGCATTGTTCTGGCCTACGTCACCAACAAGAAGGGCGGTGACAGCCTGCAGGCCGCGTTGGGCGAGTTCATCCCGCGAGACCATGAACGGGCCGGAGTGCCGTTGGGCGCCTCGGGCGGCGTGAACACCGGGCTCATCACGGGTTCGATCGAAATGGAGACCATCCAATCGATCGTCGACCAAGCCAAGGAGCGCTGGAAGGAGGGCGATCTCGTCGATCCCGAACAGGACTTTCTCGGCGCTCTGCGCGGGATTGTCGCCACTTCGGCGATCAGTCATGGCGTGGACATCGAACGCCTCAACACCATGGTGTTCGCCGGACTTCCGTCTGACATCGCCGAATATGTCCAGGCGTCTAGCCGCGTCGGCCGAACCCACGTCGGCGTATCGATTCTCGTGCCGACACCGCAACGGCCACGCGACATGCATGTCGTCGGCATTCACGACATTTTTCACCGGTTTCTGGAGCGGATGGTGCAGCCCGCCGCGGTCGACCGCTGGGGCGAGCAAGCGATCACCAGAGTGCTGTCGAGCGCTTTCCAAGCCAAGGTTTGCGCCGTCGATCATTTCAAACGATTGGCCCGAGCCAAGGACGAAAGCGAACGTGCTCGGTATTGGGATAGCAGTGGCGTATCGGCGCTGGAGCAGCGCATGGCCGACTTTCCGACGTTGCGCGCCGAGGTGTCGGGCTTTCTCGCCAGAGCCATCGGTATCGATCTTCTAGATCCTACCAAGCGCGACTACGCGCCGGGCGCTCGTCCTTGGTACGAGGAGATGCTGCAGGCCGAGACCCGCAATATGTTGGAGGACATGCGGACGGATCAATGGGCCGCGACCGCCCTTCGTTCCTTCTTTCCGGGCACATCTCGCGCCGCCCCGATGACTTCTCTGCGCGATGTCGATCAACCGGGCCAGCTCAAACCCAGGGAAACGCGTACGGGCAACGAACGCATCGCCGCGCAACGGCGAATGGGTGAGCTGATGCGGCTGTTGCGACGCGGAGACGGCCGCTGGTCGGACGGCGAAGACGGCGATCAAGATCAAGAGGCGAGCGCATGAAGCGGCCATATCGATCCAGGGCCGTCGGCCAGACCATGAGCCGAGCCATCGAAGCCGGTAGCGGCGGCGATCAGCAAGAGGCGGGCCGGGCGCCGCCGAACATGACCCGTTCGGTCGGTCAGCTCGCCTCGTCCTATGCGCCCGAGCGCCATTTCGCATTCGAGAGCGGGCTTGGCGTCTGCATCTCGAAACCGCAGCCCGCCTCGCCCTTGGATCCGCCAGAAGGGACCAAGCGCCAGATCAGAGCCAGACTCCTCGAGGCGACCAGCGCTTGGTTCAAGCAAGGCGAGGCCTTCCTCGACGGCCAGACCGTCGACCGGGCTCGTGCCTTACGTCCCTTGCTCGTGGATCCCTCGCTCTACGATGACGCCAACGACCGCTTCGAGTACCGCGCCGACGTATTCGATTTCGTGGCGCCCAAGACGATGGCCTACGAGCCGTCGCCCACGACTCTGGCCTGCGGAACTTGCGGTTTGCTGCGGCCGTGTCGATCCCCGGACGATATGCTTTCCCATCTACGTGCGGCGGAAATGCGCTGTCAGGATCCAAAGACGCCAGATCGGCGTCCTCACCACTGCGAATGGCGTCAATTCGAGCCGATCTGCGTGCACCCCTCGGGAAATTGGAGTCCGCTCGGGACAGACGTCTTCGACATCGACAACGACGGAAACCTCTACACACGTCGAGCAAGCTGTGAATCCTGCGGGTCGCGCGAATTTCGGGTCGACACCAAGAAGGTCGCCCTGAGCGGTTGGTTCTTACGCTGCGCCAAGTGCGATATAAAATATAATCAGCCATGGACCAATCACGACAAAGACTACATCCCGAAGGTGGGGAAATCGGGTGTCGTGATCGAAGATGCTCGTATGGAGAAGATCAGCTACGGTGCGGCCGTCGCTCATAATGTTCAATCCGAAACCTTCATCGACCTTCCGGATGCGGATGCACTGGGAATGTTGGATGCGACCCGGTTTGACGAACTTCAGAAATTTGTCGCCACGCAGTGCGGTTACTTCGGCGCTCTTCCCGGCGCCGTCGAGGCATTGAACGAGCTGCGGCGACGCGGCGAGGCGGCCCAACGCATAGCGGATCGCATCGCCGGCCATCTGCAATCGATCGAAGAGGTCGGCGCTCAAACGACGACCGGGCAACGGTTGTCGCGCCAGATCGACGACGACATCGAGGAGGCCCGAGAGAGAGGGTTTCTCACCGTCGCGACATCACTACCCGGCGTTCTCGTCGCGAAGGCCAAAGAGCGCACGAACCATTGGGCCAGCCGCTATGATCCGTTCCGTCTTGCCGCAGAGCACGAGGCGTTGGCGCGAACCAAGCTCTCCGGAGCGCTAGAAGGATCCCGCACCTCGTTCGTGAAGTTCGCCAAGCCCGACGAACGCCTTTCGCCGTGGCGCACGAAGGACGAGGAGGACCGCTGCGAGCCGCTCGTCGACGCGGCGCTGAAATCGCTCGGCGTCGAGCAGGCGGGCCTCATTCCCAAGTTCGAGATCTGCCGCTTTACCTACGGCTATTCTCGGACCTCTTCGTCTCCGATTCCCCAGCGGGGAGGCCGCACGCCCGTTCGTCTCAAACTGTTCCCCAAGACGCGGGTCGGCGAAGCGCACGTACATCCCGTCTACGTGCTGCGTCAGGCTAACGAGGCGTTCTACTTCAAGTTGGACAAGTCCCGGGTCCTGGCGTGGCTGGAGGGTTTGAAGTGCGAGGACGCTTCCCTTCTGACGTCGGAGCCGAGCTTGGCCGGGGCATTGTTCATGTCGGCGCACCCGATGGGGCGCTTTCTGGAAGAGCACGATCGCGCGGCGCGCTCCGATCATCGGCCCCCCTCGCTTTACGCAGCCACCTACGGTCTCCTGCATTCGATGGCCCACCACGTGATGCGGACCATGGCGCGTCTGTCGGGTCTCGATGAGGGCGGGCTCGGCGAGTACCTCTTTCCGACCGATCTGGCCTTCGTGGTCTATCGCTCAGGGATGACCATGGATCTGGGCGACCTTTCTTCCCTCTGGAGAAATTCCTGGGAGCCGTTCCTCAACGATCTGCGAAACTACAATGTGAGCTTGGGATGTAATGTCGGGTCGCTTTGTGGCGAACAGGGAGGAGCCTGTCCCGACTGCTTGATGATCCCCGAGGTCTCCTGCGTCGCCGGCAACAAATATCTGTCGCGGTCGCTGCTGACCGGGGAAGGGCGGTCAGCCTTTATGGAGTTCCCGCCCGGCCTTCCCCAAGGTTACCTCAAGACTCCGAGACGGCCCGGTGAAGTCTGATCTTCGCGCGCGTGATCTTGCGCCGCTGCGTCCCTTCGCGCTGGCCGCCGCCTCGGTGCTGCGGTGTTTGTCCGAACGCCCCGGTCTTGTCGGTGCAACGGACCTGGTCCTGGCGGGCCAGGCGGGCACGACCGCGGCCAATGCCGCCACGGTTTCGCGACTTTTGCGGTCCTGGGACTGGGTGCGGTCAGGCACCGGAGGTCGGCCGACGATAGCGTCCCGGCCCTTGCTTCTTTCTCTGGCTGATCGGCTGGTCGGACTGGCCGACGCCGACGAGCTCGATGCGGGGCCGCTCGAAGTCGAGCCGGTGGTGACGTTGCCGCCCGGCGGACAGCTCACCTCAGCATTGGACGGGCGGCTGAACGCGCACTTCACGCCCGACGGCTTTGCTCACGTCGCGGCGAACGCCAAGCGTCGCTTAACGCTCCTCGTCCCTTTTATCGACGAACAGGGCGCGGCGGTTTTGGGGAAGCTTTTGTCGAACACCCCCGCACCAGACAAGACAGTCTTTGTTCGGCCGGATCGAGGCGGTAGATACTGGCATAAAGATTATGACCGCTACCTGGCTTCTTCGGGCACCAGGTTTCTCTATTACTGGTTTGCCGGAGAGGATGGGCGACGAAGCGAAACCTTTCATGCTAAGATAGCTATCGCTGATGACAATCTCGCCTATGTTGGATCTTCAAATTTCATGGCGACATCATTGGAGCATAGCCTTGAGGCTGGGGTGCTTCTGCGAGGAGATCTGGTCAGGCCATGGGCCGATCTAATCGATACGCTGGAAGCCGTTTGCCACGATTGCACGCTCTAGTGCCCGTGCAGCTTCTCGACGGCCGGCCTGAAGCTCCGGTCCAGCCCGATTTCCGTTTGGCCGCCACCCGGTTATGGTGACCTGACCAACAAGCGGCGACTCGCGGTTGTTTCGCGGGCAAGGGGAACCGAGTGGTGGCAGTTTACGCCGACATAATGCAGAGCTTCAGAAGCAACGCATACGTTTCTGCGGCCCGCCCGTGACGGTCCAGCTCGACCGCGCGTCCATTGCCAGCGCCACACCCTTGCGGCGACCGCAGGTGATATCCGAGGATGTCCCTGCCGAGGCCGCCGACATCGCGGCCGTCCACGACTATTGCGCGGTTTACACGGTCTCCGCCGTCGCTTCGGCTATGCTCGATCATCTCGATTGGAAGGCTTCGAGTGATTTGAGCAAACGACGACTGCTCGAGCCATCCTGTGGAGATGGCGCATTCCTGCTTCCGGCCTTGCAAAGACTCTTAGGAAGCGCCCGGCGATACGGTTTTCTAACGGAAGCCGATTTGGCCGATCGCCTGGTGGCGTTTGAATTCGATCCTGTCACCGCCGCGACGCTCGCGGTTCGGGTCAAGGCCGTGTTGACCGAGCACGGGCTAGCCGTCGAGGCGGCCGAGCGTTTGGCCGACCTATGGGTACGAAGCGAAGACTTCTTGCTCACCAAGGCCTTTCAACGCGTGACCGACATAGTCGGCAATCCCCCTTACATGCGTTGGTCAAAGCTGCCGTCACGGCTACGGGCGGCTTATGAAGGTGCGCTGCCCGCCCACGCCGCGAAGGGTGATCTTTGTTTGGCCTTCGTCTGTCGGGGCGCCGACCTCCTCGACGAAGTTTCGGGGAAGATGGCGTTGCTCTGCGCCGACCGTTGGCTACGCTGCGCTTATGGCGCGGACGCCAGAGCTCACCTGATGGCGTCGCTGCGCATCGCCCTCCATGCGGAGGCTCACGGCTTGCCGGTATTCGCCGGAGAGCGCGAAGTGAGCACCTCCGCCGCCGTGACGGTTTTCGACACGCGGGTCGATGGCGGGAGCACGTTACGTCGCCCAGTCACGCTAGAGGCGCTGATCGCCGATCTCGGCGAGAGCTCGTTCGGTGTCGGCGAAAGCCGCGCGCGTTTTCTACGAGGAAAGGGTGGCGCGCTTCTCGCCGACGAAGACCTGCAATCTTTGATCGCCAAACTCGGTGAACGCCTTCCAGTCCTCGAAGACGCCGGTGTTTCGGTACGTTGCGGAATGGCTCTGGGGGTGGCCAAGGCTTTCATGGTCTCCACGGCCGATGGAATGGAACCGGATCGCCTCGTGCCTCTGGTCCGCAGTCAGGACATCCTCGACGACGGCACGACCAAGTCGGAGAGCTTCCTGGTCAATCCTTGGTCCGAGGAGGGGGGGCTCGTATCCCTTCAGGCCTACCCGAAGCTTGCGGCGCATTTGGAGCCTTGGCGAGCACGTCTGTCGGCGCGCTCCTGCGTAAGCAGGCCGGAAAACTGGTACCGAACCATCGATCGACTGCCGATCGATCGGAGCGCAGATCGCATTTTCCTGGCCGGCATGTCGCGTAAGGCGCGCGCTGCATTAGCCGAGCCCGGTCAACAGCCGACCAACGCGGTCTACGTTCTAAGGGTCACCAAGGGATCGATCTCGGCGCTTTTCGGCGCCATCAACGCCGGCCTGCTCGACCTCTTCGCCGCAGCATTGTCGCCGACCTTCGCCGGCGGCTCCAAACGGTTTGACGGCAACATGCTACGCCAAGTCTGTCTACCGGTTTGGGACGAGGTCGACACCGCTCTGGCTAGCGAGCTTTCGGCCGTCACCGCCGGCGGGGGGGCTCGACCGGACCTGGTTTGTCGCTTGCTCAGACTCGACGATCCTCAGGAACAGTTCGTCGTTCAAAAGACGCTTCGTGATGCCTGGGCCCAGGCTCGAAGGAATTAGCTCCGCTCCAAGTCGTCGATCATCGAGAGCATCTCACGCAGTTTCTCGCGTGCGCCGGCGAGTTTTCTGGCGGTGATGAGGTCGTGTCGGCCGGCCAGGAAGAGCACGGTCTCCAGCACTTCGTCGGAGTGACGTAGCAGGGTCACCAGGTTTTCGCCGCTCGGCCCGTTGTTGGCCGCGAACCAGTTGCGGACCGCGCGAGGGTTCGCCCGCGTCAAGCGCACCACTACCTTCACCGCCGCGGGGCTTTGGCCGTATTCGCGCCGCAGGGCCTGGGCGATCGCCTCGACGAAATCGAAGCCGTGCGGTTCGGTGTTTTTCGGAAAAGTTTTTCCCGTTTCTGACCGAAGTTTTCGGTCTTTCTGCGAACGCGACATTCCCAACTCCACCGACCTAAGGTCGCTCCGGAGCCGCGGCGCTCCGGTGATGAGACGTTCGGGGAAGGGTTAGGCGACAGATGGAAAGTGTAACCGGCGATGAAAAAGCCGCCGGCGCATCGGTGCGGGCGGCTCAGTACGTACGGATGAGCACCGAGCACCAAAAATACTCGACCGAAAACCAGGCCGAGATCATCGCCCGCTACGCCGCGCGCAAGGGCTTCGAGATTGTCCAGACCTATGCCGACGAAGGCAAGAGCGGCTTGCGGCTAGACGGACGCGACGCCCTCAAGCGCCTGATCGCCGACGTTCGCGCCGGCCGCGCCGATTTCAAAGCCATCCTCGTCTACGACGTCAGCCGCTGGGGGCGGTTCCAAGACGCCGACGAGAGCGCCTTCTACGAGTTTCAGTGCCGCGAGGCCGGGATTACCGTCCACTATTGCGCCGAGCAGTTCGAGAACGACGGCAGCCTGTCGGCCACGATCATCAAGAGCATGAAACGCGCCATGGCCGGCGAGTACAGCCGGGAACTTTCGGCCAAGGTGTTCACGGGCCAATGTCGGCTGATCTCGCTGGGCTTTCGCCAGGGGGGACCCGCCGGCTTCGGTCTGCGCCGGATGTTGGTCGACGAGCGTCGCCAGCCCAAGGCGCTGCTAAATCGGGGCGAACAGAAGAGCCTTCAGACCGATCGCGTGGTTTTGGCGCCGGGTCCGCCCGACGAGATCGAGACCGTCCAACGGATCTATCGGATGTTCGTGCTGCAGCGGCGCTCCGAGCGCGAGATCGCCATTGTTCTCAACGGAGAAGGCGCGGTCACCGACCTCGGCCGGCCCTGGACGCGCGGCGTCGTCCACCAGGTGCTGACGAACGAGAAGTACGTCGGCAACAACGTTTACAACCGCGTCTCTTTCAAGCTGAAGAAGAAACGGGTCGTCAACGAGCCCGATGATTGGGTGCGAGCCGAGGGCGCGTTCGAGGCGATCGTCGATCCGGACTTCTTCCTGGCGGCCCGGCGGATCGTCGAAGAGCGGAGCCGAAGGTTCACCGACGAGGAGCTTCTCGAACGGCTGAACGACTTGTTGGCGCAGCGCGGCTGCCTGTCGGGTCTGATCATCGACGAGGTCGAAGACATGCCTTCGAGCTCCACCTATCGCCATCGCTTCGGCAGTCTGGTCAGAGCCTACGAGCTCGTCGGTTATGCGGTGCGCCGCGACTATCGCTATCTGGAGACCAATCGCGCCCTTCGCGTGCTTCACCCGAAAATCGTCGAGCAAACGATCGGCGCCATACGGGGTCTAGGCGGTCAGGTACGCGTCGACGCGGCCACGGACCTGATGACCGTCAACGAGGAGTTCTCCGCATCGTTGGCGATCGCGCGATGCACGCCGACGCCGACAGGCGGCCGATGGAAGATCCGGCTCGACGCCGGTCTTCGCCCCGACATCACCATCGCCGCGCGCATGAACCCCGACAATGCGACGGTCAAAGACTGGTACCTCCTGCCGTGGATCGATCTGGGCGAAGCGTCCAGACTGCGGCTATCCGAAGAGAACGGCGTCTTTCTCGACGCCTACCGGTTCGACGACCTGGAGCCCTTCTTCGATTTGACCCGGCGCTTCAATCTACGGAGCGCGGCGTGACCGAGGCGGCGCCCGAAATCCGCCTGGTCCCGATCGCGGCGATCACCGTCCTGAACCCGCGCTCACGAAATCGGCGGATCTTCCAGGAATTGGTGACCAGCATCGCCAACCTGGGTCTGAAGAAGCCCATCACGGTCAGTGCGCGGGAAGACGGCGGCTACGACCTGGTGTGCGGGCAGGGAAGGCTGGAGGCATTCGTCGCCTTGGGCGAGGCCGAAATCCCGGCCGTGGTCATGGAAGCCTCGGTCGAAGACTGCTTCGTGATGAGCCTGGTAGAGAACCTCGCGCGGCGCCAGCACACGCCGCTCGAGCTGGTGCGCGAGATCGGGGCGCTGAAGGATCGTGGCTATTCGGTCGCCGAGATCGCTCGCAAGACCGACTTCAGTCCGGAATATATCTGGGCGATCGTCTTCCTGCTCGAAAACGGCGAAGTGCGCCTGATCAACGCCGTGGAACGTGGCGTCATCCCCCACACCATCGCCATGGAGATCGCCAAGGCCGGCGACGCCGAAGTGCAAAACGCGCTCGCCGAGGCTTACGAGAACAAGGCTTTGCCCGGCAATCAGCTGGTGGCGATCCGCAAGATCATCGAGCAACGCAAGACTAGCGGAAAGGCGGGTCACAGCGGGGCTCGCGGTCCGGCCCACGGTCGGGTTCGGGTCACCGCCGACGCCTTGGTGCGGGCCTATCGTAAAGAGACCGATCGCCAGAAGTTGCTCGTCAAAAAGGCCGCGCTCGCCCAAAGCCGATTGCTGTTCGTGGTCAACGGTCTGCGTCGGCTATTGGACGACGAGAATTTCGTCACCCTGCTGCGCGCCGAAGCGATGTTCACCCTGCCCAAACCTCTGGCCGAACGTCTAGGCGTGGGCGAGGTCTAGATGGCGCCCGTTCGAGTCGCCTTCGAGCAGAACCTGATCACGATCCGGCTCGAAGAAATCCTGCCGATGCGTAAGCTGGCGGACAAGGTCCTGTCCTCGGTCAAGTTTCGGCGCATCGCGCAATCGGTCGCCGAAGTCGGCGTGATCGAGCCCTTGGTCGTCGTTCGATCGCCGGGCGGCGGGCCGTACATGCTGCTGGACGGCCATGTGCGCCTGGCCATCCTCAAGGATCTGGGGGCCCGGCAGACGCGCTGTCTGGTCTCCGCCGACGACGAGGCCTTCACCTACAACAAGCGGGTCAATCGCCTCGCGACGATCCAGGAGCACTACATGATCGTGCGCGCTATCGAGCGCGGCGTCTCGGAAGAAAAACTGGCGCGTGCCTTGGACGTCGACGTCAAAGCCATTCGTCGTCGGCGCAGCCTGCTTGAAGGGGTGACGCCCGAGGTCGTCGAACTTCTCAAGGATCGGGCCATGAACCCGGTCACCTTCGACGCCTTGCGGAAGATGAAGCCGATGCGTCAGATCGAGGTCGCCGAACTCATGATCTCTGCCGGAAATTTTACGTCGGCCTACGCCAAGGCGCTGCTGGCCGCCACGCGACAGACCGATCTGGCCCAAGCCCACAAGCCCAAGAAGGTGGGGGGCATGACCGCCGATCAAATGGCGCGGATGGAGCGCGAGATGGAATCCCTGACGCAGGACTTCAAAGCGCTCGAAGCCTCCTACGGCGACGACGTCCTGCACCTGGTCATCGCCTCGGGCTACCTCTCGCGGCTGGTCGGCAATTCCGAGGTCGAACGGTACCTGCGAGGACGCCATCCCGAGATCTTGGACGAGTTCAAGGCCATCGTGGCGGCGGCGTCTTTGGATCGCGCGGTCACTCTGGGCGCCGCCGAGGCTCCGACCTAGTCGTCGTCGCCCCGAGGGCGCCGCGTGATCGCGCGCACGGCTTGGTCTTGGTAGTCCGGTCGGTGGTGGCCGTAGTGCTTTTCGAGCGTCGTCACGCTCATGCCAAGATATCCCGCGGCCGCCCACATATCCGCGCCGCCTTCCATCAACCAGGTGGCGGCGGTGTGGCGCATCCAGTGCGGCGTGATCTCGCTGGCCAGGCCCGCGTCGCGAACACAGCCTTCGAAGCCCGTCCGGATCTTGTGGGCCAGCGGTCGGCCGCCGTGATGCAGGACGCTGTCGAGGCGAAAGGCCTGGTCGTTCCTTCGCAGTTCGATTTCTCTGCCGCGGTCGATTTCCCGCCAGCGCCGCATATGAGCCGAAAGCCGTCGTGGAAGCCGAACGACGGGGCGGCGCTTGTTCGTCTCGCGTTCACCACGGCCTCGCCGATAGATCATGCCCTTTTCGAGATCGACCCAGGCTCGGTCGAGCGCCTCCTCCCACAGCAGCAGCCGCATCACGTTGTGACGCGTGCCCGTGTACAGGCCCATCAGAATGAAACGGCGCAGGTGCAGCCGATTTTTGCGCGACGAAGAAGGGAGGCGTTCCCAGACGCCGTCGGCTTTCAGTCGCCAACCCATGGCGGCCTTGAGTAAACGCGCCGCCTGCCCTCGTGTGAGGGCGTCGCGGGGGCTTTCCTTCTTGTCCGGCAGCCAGACTTTGGGGCGCTGGCTCAGCTTATGCTCGCCGTCCCAGTGGGCGACCGCCGAGTTCAGCTCTTCCAGTTCGCGCCGCGCCGTCTCGCTCGATACTTTCGGGGCGGTACGCGTGTTCTTGTAACGGCGTTTGGCCTGGCTTTGACGATGAGCCGCATAGGCCCGGCAGGTCGAGCGTTTGACGTCGTCGAGTGTCCGATCGTCCCACCAATCCAAAAGATTACGGATGAAGCCGTCGAAGGTGGAGGGCTCCAGACCGGAAGAGGCCGCACGCTCGGTCGAGTAGAGCGCCAGGACCTCGGCCACCAGAACTCGGGTGGGGTCACGCCGCGGATCGCCGGGCGGGGAGACGGCGGCCGCCGGCCCGTTCGGCGCCGGGGGCGTCGGCGCGGACGCCGGTTCGGCGTTGCTGCCGACCCCCATGGCTTTGTGATTGAGATAGCGCGTCAGTTCACGTTCGGCCTGCGCGAGCTGGCCAGGGCCGCAGCCCGTGCCGATTTCAGTCGCGCCGTCACGGATGACGTAGGTGTCGGCGAGGAAGCGGCCGCTCCCGTGTTCTCGCTTACCCGGGCGGAGATAGAGGCGGGCGCCTTTGGCGTGACGGGGCATGGGCGAAAGAGCTCGCGAAGCTGTAGCGGCGTGACGAAAAGCTTCCCGGCGACGCGGGCCGGGACGAGCCTGCCTTTGGCGATCTCCGTTCGCAGCAGCTGCACCGTGATCGGCAGCCTGTCCCCGAAGATCGTCGCGGCTTCTTCAAGCCGCATGGGCTCGTCGTCGGCCCAATCTTCGGGACGCGGACGGATGGCGGCTCGATCGAGCTTCGGCATGGCTTGTTCTCGGAGAGCCGCCGTCTGAGAGACGATCGAGAAGGGCGGCGCGGGCGGTGGCGGTTGTCGATTTTCCGATGCCAACGCCGGTGACGGGTTCGAGCAAGCCGTCGGGAACGACAAGACGGCGGCGGATAGCGAAGAGAACCGCAATCACGATCCGAAGCGACGTCGAGATTTTCGCACCCTGACCGACTCATGGTCAGGTCCGGCCATCCTTGGTCGGAGGAACGCGCCATGACCCCCGAAGCTTTCATCGCCATCGGCGCCGGCGTGGCCATGGTCAAAGCCAAGACGATCATGGGGGCGGTGCGATTGATGGTGCACGGCCGTACGTTCGCGACCGTCGGCTGGCCCGAGGCCGGTTGGGCGGTCGTGAAGTTGGGGCCCGAGGACCAAACCGAACTGATCGCGCTATCGGACGCCCTGACCCGCGAGCCGGGTCTGCGCGGCCGTCGCGGGGTTACGCTCGTTCACCTGCGTGCGATCAGCGAACCGATCGCAGGCCGCGTACTTTTGGCGGCTTGGCGACAGGCGACGGCCTCGCCGGCTCGCGCCGCGAAGGCCGGTTAGACGCCGTCTTCGAACGGCCGAAAGCTGGCGGGATCGAGCGCCTCGTCGACACCTTTTACATAAAGACCTTCGGCGTGGTGGTGGTAGTCCTCCACCTCGTAGACTTGGCCGGCATAGACCCCCAGGTGGGGCAGGCTGACGCCGGTCCGCAGCAGCATATCGCCCTGACGAAAGAGACGTTCGGTCATCGCCGGCTCCTGTGTGAGACATGACGCTGCCTTGGCGCGGCCGTCGGCGCCAAGACACGACTTCGTCAGATCGGGACTCGACGCTCCCGACGATTGTCGAATATCGGACGGTTGAGCTTCCGCGGTGCGCTAGAGTCGGGCCATGAGGATGCCATGTTGACCCACACCTTCGTTTGCCTTGCCGAAAACCAGGTGGCCACGGCCGTCGACGTGCAAACGCTCGAGGAGGCGGCCGTTCGCGCCCATGCTCTGGGCTTGCTGCGCGAGCACGCCAGCGCCGCGTCCGTGGAGATTTGGCGCGAGGACGTCGTGATCGCGTTGGTCGGGCGCGACGGCGTGCGATCGATCGCCCGGCCGGACGCGGACGGCCCCGTCGGGCCCTAGGGCGCGATCTGCGCCGCGAAATCCTTGGCCAGGGTCCTGTAGTCGGTGACCCGATCGACCAGGTCCAGCATCCGGGAGGTGAACTGCATCGGCACGATCGAGTCGGTGACGAGAGCCGAACGGATCTGCAAGCGATCCGCCGGTATTCCGGTAATCGCCGTCAGGCCCGCCGGAGCGCCTTGTAGGAAGACGATCCGGTCCAGGTGCCTTTGGATCGGGGTGCGCTTACCGTTCTTCTTCTTGCCACGGGTGGTGTAGTCGGCCAGGCGCTCGCCGATCTCGCCGACCGTACGGTCCATGACCAACCGCTTGCATTCGATCAACCAGACCTCGCCCGTCGAAGCCGACCAGGCAAGTACGTCGACGTCGCCGAGAACTTTTCCCCCGCCCAACTCGGTGAGTTTGACGTCGGGGCGCGCTTCGAAGCCCTGCGCCTTCAAAGCGTCGGCGACGCGGTGATTGAAGGCGTGGCCGCGTTCGTCGACGATCGTCCCGATCCACTTCTCCATCGCGTCGCTATCGAAGGCTTCGGCCGGAAGGCGACCGTCCAAGGTGTCCAGCGATCGGCGGACGGCGCGATCCAGGAGGCCCGGCGTGACCATCACCGGCGGATCGGCGGAATCGTCCAGTTGGACGAGGGGACGCCGGATCAGGGCCAGCTTCCGGTTCATCCGCCAGGGCTGCCAGTCGCGCGCCTTGGCGCCCGCGGGGGCGGGATCGTTCCACGGACTGCGTGGGCGAAGCGTCAGGGCCGCGAAAGCGGCTTCGGCGTCGACCGGCTCCAAACGCTCGCCGCCGCGAAGGCGTGCGAGAATTTCGCTCTTGGGAAAGACCAAGATCGGCTGGCCTGCCTGGAGTGCGGTCTCGGCCGTTTCGACCGCAAACGCGACCAGATCCTCCACGCACATGCCGAACTCGGCGCGCATGGCGGCGCGAAAGCCGTCCGGAAGGCTGGGAGGGCGCGCATCGGCCGAGGTGCGGGCGCGTTCGAACGGTTCGGCGTAGTCCTCGGCAGTGTCGCGGAAGGAGCGTTCCTGCTGAGCGTAGAGGTAGGGCTGGTGCAGGTTTTGTAGAAAGCCGAAGTCGAAGACAAAGGCGCGGTTGTTGGCCACTTTCAACGGCGCTTCGGCCAGGCGGTAGTGATAGGCGTCCGACTGGGCCGCACAGTCGAGCATGACGGCCAGATCGGCCAGCAGGCCGTCCAGATCGATGTCGGTGCACGGCGAGCCGCCTTCCGTAGGACAGGCGCAGACGGCCATTTCGACGATGGCGCGGCTGGCTGTGCCGGCCGCGGCGCGCATGCTTTCGCGTTCGTTGTGTGCGCGAACGACGTCGACCTGGTCACGATAGAGCGACAGCAGAGCCGCGGCCGTATGACCCCACTCCGCGCGGTCCTTGTCGACGGCCTCGTGGTTCAACAGCGCACGCTCGACGACGCTTCGGCGATCGAGCGTTACGAGCTTGGCGCGGATCCGCTCCCACAAGTGTAGCACGGCGGCATGGAGCAGATCGCTTTCTTCCCCGGTGGGCACCGGACCCGGTGCCGGCCGACCTGCTAGAGCCGCCAGATCCAAGCGCGACCAGGCGACGTCCTCGTCCTCGATCAATCGCGGCTTGGGGTGGGGCAACGCCGCCTGGATCATCTGCTGGGCCGTCGACGTTGGTATCGCGTGAACGAAGCGCGCCTCGTCCGACCCGACGATCTCGCCGGCCAGCGCATCGGCCCAGGCCGTGTCGCGGGGCGCGCCGGCCAGCTCGGCCGCGCCGAGCGCGATGGCGGCGATCAGGGCGCGGTCGCCGATATTGGTCGGGTCGCTATAGGCGCGTAGCGCCGCCTCGTCGGTGCGAACGACGATGGCGCCTTCGACAATCTCGACCGACGGCCGCGCCGCCGACGCCTCGGCCAGTGCGCGTTCTTCGCTCCAGTCGTCTATGTCTGGGAAATCCAGCCATATCGCCAGAGGGGCTTCGGGGAGATCCGGAAGCTCCGCTTCCAGGCGCGGGGCCAGGCGCACCAACCAGTTTCCGGCCGCGTCCCAAATCCTGAACGCCAGCCCGATCGCGCGCTTGCCAGAACCGGTGTCGGCGAGCCCGACCCACCAAGGACGGATGTCCGTCTCCAGGCAGGCGAGCATGCCGCCGTCGCGTTGAGCCTCTTTATGGGCCACGTAGAGCGGCAGACCGCGCAGCTCCTCGAAATAGACGTCTGGCGCGCGTCGCTGCACGTCCACGAGCCCGACGCCGTCGGGGCCGAGCGCCCTATGCTCGTCCAAGGCGTGCCGAACCCTGGCCCGAAGCTGCCCGATATAGTCGGTGGCGAGCATGACGAACGCCGACGGACCAGATTGCTCGGGGACGAAGCTGAAGCGCGTCTGCTCCAGATAGCCGTAGAGATTCAGGAAGCCGTTGACGTTCATCAGCGTGAACTTCTTCTGTTCCAAGGTCTCTTCTTGCTCGCGGAGCTTCCAGATCCGCATCGCCGAGAACTCGTGGTCCCAGGACAGGCGCCGCAGGTCACCCAGCGGTATGCTCGTCCGGCGCCAACCGGGCGGATCGTCGGAAAAGCCCGCGGCATAGCCGCGACCGACCCCGCCCCGGACCACCAGCGTCAGGCCGCGGCGATATCCGGGGCGCTCGGCGCGTTCGCGTTCGAGCTTGGAAACCGACTCTTCCAGGGTCGACATCAGCATCATCACGCCCTGCAACCCGTCCCCGAGAACCTCCTCCAGTCTATCGGTGACCAAGACGCCGATCGCGTGCGCGCCTTCGTCGAAGGCGCCCGTCAGCGCGAAAATGCCAGGGGCCAACGCCTTGGGCGGCGCGTCTTGCTTTACCCCGATGTTTCGCAGCGCTTGCCAGGTTTCTTCCAGCTGGAGGGCGTCCAAAATCGTCTGAAGCGCCTGGAGATCACCGGCGGCATGGGCGGCTTCCAGAATGTGGCGGCGGGCGGCCGCGCTGATCGCGGTCGGCAGGGCGACGATCACGCGCCGGCCATCGCGGACGAGCGGGCGGCGTTCCAGATCGGTATGGCCCAAGGTCTGGCCTTCGAGGGCCGACGTCTGATCGCGCTGGAATTCGAACGGTCGCAGGGCGACGGCGGTCAGTCCCAGGCGCAGCAGTTCCTGGACGTCGAAGGTGACCGCCGCGGCCCCGAACTCGGTCGAACGGGCCGTTACCGCCACGGGCTGACGAGGTTGGCCGTCTCCGGTCGCGTATCGCCGAACGCCGGCCCGATCCGCGATGTTCTCCGACAACCAGACGAGCGAGGTCACCTCCTCGAGGGTCTGGTCGGCCCAGGGGCGGCCTCGCAGCTGAAGTAGCGCATTCATCAAATCGGTCAGGTAGCCGCCGGCGTCCTCCCAGGCGCCTTCGAAGATGCGAGCGTCGCCGCCGAAAGACGGCGCGGTGGTGACGAAGACGTCCTCGGCCGGATCCTCGCCCCGGCCCAAATCGTCTTGCACCAAGATCTCGTTGAGCCATTCGCGGCACTGCGACAACTCGGGTCGACGCGAGCCGCGGCAGTGGATGGCCGCCAAATGGATGAGGGCTTCGATGCGGAACGTGGCCACGTGGTTGGCCGGCTGCACGAGCAAGCCCGACAGCTTCTCCAGCACCGCCACGAAGTCGAACTTGCGCAGCCGTGCGCACAGGGGCGCCTGTCTACGTGTCAGAGCGGCCAGGTTGAGGTTCTGGTCGGCCGAGGCTCCTGCCATCAACGCGCCCAGGGCGCTCATCATGCTCGGGTCGGGGTCAAATTCGTCGAACACGTGCGGCCTCGGGGAACAAGAGCTGCAACCTAGCCGACATGGTCTATCTCGGGATAGTTGCGTGGCGTCCGCGTCGATGGTCTTCGCGCTTCGATCGGCCCCTTCGCGATCGATCTAGCCTGGTTGGCGTCGAGGATCGGGCGATCCGACGTGTCCTCCTTCGTTCCATCGTCGTGGACGTCGGATTTGCTCGCTATCGGCGTCGCGCGTGGCGGGCCGAAACGAACCCGGGCATGCCGGCGCCGGCATCGGTCCGCGTTATTTGGTCCCCGAGGGTGGCGGCGAAAGGCTCGGGGGAAGGGTTGCATGGAAGTCCCGGCGGCTTGCGCCGTTCGGGCGCGACGTCTCGTGGGCGCGCGACATGGCCGGCCTCCTCGAAAGCGGGATGAAAGGGGCTCCCCGCTCTGTGGGGGAGCTGCGGATCGGCCAAGCCCCGAGGCCGCCTCCGACGCGATGGGGCCTCGCAACGGAAGAGACGGCGCGAGACGGGCGTCGGGCGATCCCGGACGGTAAGAGTTTGGCGCAGACGGGTGCGGGGAGGCTCGAGTCGCCCGTGCGCGCGAGCCTCCAACGCCCTTGTCGGAGGCGTACTTCCAGGCCGCGCCGATTTCGGCGCCTTCGCTGAACGGCCGGTCCGACTGATCCATGCCGAGGCGCCGACGATCGCGCCGACCCAGCGAATTGGAGAAGGCCCGCAGATCCGACCTCCGCGCCCTTCGGCGCGGCTTCGAAGGCGCCGATGCGCGGCGTCATAGGCGGTCTTTTGCCGGCGACGGACCGGCGTCCTTCGCGACCTCTCTTGGCTTGGACCGAACCGGGGCGGCTTCGTCTGGCAACCTGAGGAACGGGTTTCTTCCCCGGCGCGGAGCGCCTTCCTCGCGAGGCAACAAACCCGTCCCTTGCGGTCCTTCGCTTCGCTACGGGCCCGCCTGCGGCGGCCTGCCGTCCTTCGTCCGTCCCGGTTTTCGGTGCGCCATCGAGGCCGCGAAAGGCGCGGCCCGAAGCAGCGAAAGGACCCGCTCCATGTCACGCATCGGCACTTTCAAGGCCACGCCGACCGGCTTTATCGGCTCGATCAACAGCCTCCGTCTCCACGTTCGCAAGGTCGAATTCCGCGCGGTCGACGGCGACCCGACCAAGGACCAGCCCGCCTACCGTATCTTCGCCGAAGACGCCGAAATCGGCGCGGCCTGGAAGTACACCTCCGGCAAGGGCGTCGAATACCTCTCGGTCAGCATGGACGACCCGAGCTTCCCTGCGCCCGTCAGCGCCAGGCTCTTCCCGTCCGAGACCGGCTTCGACCTGGTCTGGAGCCGCCCCGGCCGCCGCGACGAGCCCGCCGCACCCGAGCCGGAAACGCGCGGCTGAAACCGCCTCCGCAGCTCCCCGCCCACGGGGCGGGGAGCTCCCTTCATCCCGCTTTCGAGGAGGCCGGCCATGCCGCGCGCCCACGAGACCTCGCGCCCGAACGGCGCAAACCGCCAAGACCTCTATGCCGTCGTCACCGATCGCATTCTCGCCGATCTCGCTCGGGGCGTAATGCCCTGGACCAAACCCTGGAGCGCCGGCCATGCCGCCGGAACCGTCTCTCGTCCCCTTCGTCACAGCTTCGAGCCCTATTCGGGCATCAACACCCTGGTGCTTTGGGGAACGGCGGTCGAACGCGGGTATGTCGCTCCGATTTGGATGACCTTCCACCAGGCTCGGGAGCTCGGCGCGGCCGTGCGAAAGGGCGAGAAGGGGACCATGGTCGTCTATGCCAACCGCATCACGCGCACCGAAACCGGCGAACAGGGCGAGGATGTCGAGCGCTCGATCCCGTTTTTGAAGGCCTACACGGTCTTCAATGTCGAACAGATCGACGGACTGCCCGAACGCTTCGTGTCCACGCCGATCGTGCTGGCCGAAAGCGAGCGTATCGCCCGCGCGGACGCCTTCCTGGAGGCGACGCAGGCGAACGTGGCGCACGGTGGAGACATGGCCTGCTACGACGTCGTCGCCGATCGTATTCGGATCCCCTCGTTCGGCGCCTTCGCCAGCGCCCACGACTACTACGCCACGCGGGGGCACGAGACCGTCCACTGGACGCGGCATCCGTCGCGTCTGGACCGTGATTTCGGTCGGGCGCGATTTGGCGACGAAGGCTATGCGCGCGAAGAGCTGGTGGCCGAATTGGGCGCGGCCTTCCTGTGCGCCGAGCTGGGCGTGGATTTGCGCCCCCGCGCGGACCACGCGGCCTATATCGGTTCTTGGTTGCAGGTGCTGCAGAACGACAAGCGGGCGATTTTCGCCGCTGCGACCCATGCTCAAAAGGCGGTCGACTATCTGAAAGGCCTGCAACCCGTCTGAGCCCGGACCCGCGATCGGCGGCGGCGCGCCGCCGACCGTTGGGGGGGAGCCGACCGGCAAGCGATCAGACGTGAAACAGGCCGACAAGAGCAGCGGCGAGACCGAAAAAACGAGAGACCAAGCGAACGAGCGCATTGGGTCGTTTGGGTGGGGCAAGGTTTACGGTGACGCTCACGCGACCTTCGCGCTCCAGCCGCTTTTGCAGCTTCCTGCGTTTCTTGGCCTTGGATTTCTTGGAGGGCATCGGCGGATTCCTTCATTGAGAAAACGAAAGACCCGTTGGGTAGTAGGGGGGGGGCGCAAGCCGGTGTAGGTCAAGGGGCGGAAAAATAGTTGGAAATAATGTGGCGATAGAACACGATGTGTTCGGATGACTGTCTATTCGTTGGGCGCCGCTTTTTGCGCGTAAACATTCATCTCGATGCGATCGTATTGCGAGATATTGTCTTATGCATTTAAGTAATTAGCGGGGATTGATCCAATATCCGGTGGGGCGCAAGGTTGCGGGCAGACAATGATCCGACGGATCCGAACCCGACGTGGTCCCTTGAGGGCTGATCACCGAAGGCAAGGAGATCAGCAGCAATTGTCGCGCGATTTCGAACCGGTAATCCACCATGATGGATGATGTTGCACCGCTGCACGAATCGATCGGCGGCTCCGACCCGTCAGGCGGCATGCTCCGCAGCAGCGTGTTCGGCGGTGTTCTCGTCCTCGTAGAGGTCATAGCGCAGGGGAGGGGGGAGCTCCGGGGCGACGATCTCGATAGCCGCTTGCCGAGACCCGGCCATGTGGACCAGCACCTCGTTCATGCCGCGCGAAACCGCGTGACCCCAGGCCCGGTGGCCGGGGCCGGCTTCACGGCTGATGTCGCTCGACAGTTCCAGGCAGAAGATCGTCCGTCCGCCGTCGGGGTCGCGGCGTGAGAACGCGAAAAGGCCGCCGCCACGCACGAAGCGGCCGTCGTGATGGTGCAGGCTCATGAAGCCGACACCGTCGATCGTCACGTCGTTCGTTTGGGTCATGGCCGTCTCCCCGGGGGTGGTGGGAACAAAAATAGAACAAAACCTTCGAGAGTCGAGTCGATCCCACGAGCGACGCTAGGGCGGCTTTGCGATTCCTACCCACGAGTTCTTTGTTTTGGCCATGATTTTCCGGTGGATTGAGAAGGCAAAAGCTAGCCGTCACAAAGGTTTGGCGCGGACCACACAGACGTCTCCACCCGCCCGCCAGGCGTCTTGCTCGATGTGTCCGCGGTCGTGCCGCACGTCGCTCCCCACCGGCGTCGGCAGCGGCGGCCCGGCCTTCGGACGCTCTCCCCCGGCGTCCGGCCGGGCCGCCGCACTCGCCCTTCCAACTCGGCGGGCCGGAGATCAAAATGTCGATC
>FTCZ01007012.1_pt1 | contig 24288 bp, 27 predicted proteins | sample 1658871 | NCBI WGS metagenome assembly FTCZ01 (sample SAMEA3914864, study PRJEB12502) | metagenome | biome: forest; material: soil | place: USA | collected 2012-03-12 | depth 0.3 m | reverse complement strand
GATCGTGGACATGGCTATTTTCCCCGTTGGCGCTGAAGGCTGGCGAGCACGGGCATAAATTCGCCGGGCTCAAGCCGGTTACGATAGTTGACGTCGACAAAGGACAGGACAATTTCTCCTGTCCTATCAATTATATAAGTAGCCGGAAGCGGCAGCATCCAGTCGCCGCTCGCGTTGACGTCCGGCAAGGCATGGCCGGAGCCCGCATAGATTGGCCGGAGAATCTTCGGTAGCGGATAGGCGACGCCATAGGCGCGAGCGACCCGGCAGCCCGGATCGGTGCCGAGCGCAAAGGGCAGCTTCTCATGGACGGCAGCAAGCAGTTCGGGCTTTTGCGGCGAAACCGCCACGAGCTTCGCGCCAAAGCGCTCAATCTCCGGATGGATTTTGGTCAAGGCTTCCAGCTCGAACCCGCAATATGGACACCAGTCACCCCGATAGAAGCTGAGCACCACCGGCCCTGCCCGGAGAAGGGCCCATAGCGAGACCGTGCCGCCCCGCGGGTCGCTCAGGCGGAAATCAGGCGCCTGCTCGCCCGCGCGACGGCCACGCCCGAACTGCCAGGACGCCGCGAGCATTTCGTCGGCGCGGCGCATGGCGCTCCTCGTCTCCGGATCAACGCCTGCAAAAAACTCGTCCCTGAACCGGGCCAGTTCATCCCTGAGCGGCATATATGACCTCCTGGGGCCGGAAGTTTCTCCTGTTCGCCATGGTCATGCGTCGCGACCGGCCGGAGCGGCAGACCGCTCGGGGACATAATGTCCATTCCCCGGGAGAATATGCGGCACATGGTTCGGGAAACGCGGGCCCTGTTCCTTGCGTCCGGTAAAAGCTGCTTTGTGGCCGGGATCGAGCTCAGCGAGGCCCACGGTCATCCCATGCCGGGTCCGGCACGGAACCGGGTTCAAACTGGCTGGCCACAGCCAGCCCACGGCGAAGCCAGGGCAGCAAAGGGTCATTGTCGGCGAGCAGCGGCCAGGATGCCACGGCATCAAAGCCCACAAAGCATCCCCACGCGATATAATCGGCGTAGCTCGGCGCTGTGCCCCCGATGTAGGGCGAATGTCGCAGAGCCAGACGCAGGGGCAGCAAGGCATCGCGGCCGGCCGACAGATGATCGTCCCTCCTCGCAGCAACCTCTTCGAACGTCGCGCCGAGTGTGGCCTCGCGGCTTGATCGGAAATAGGCCTGCTCGCCCGGTGCCACCTGGTCGAATATCTCGAGCACGCATGCGCGGAAGAAATGGGGCATGACAGCGGTACCGAACCATTTGTCGAAGAACCGGACCGCAGCTAGTTCACCCGGCGAACCGAAGAGAGCCGGGCGTTCCGGATAGGCTTCGTCGAGCAATTCCGCGATCGCCCAGCTGTCGCTGGTGAAAAGCCCGCCATCCTCCAGGATCGGAGAGGTCTTCAGCGTCCCGGTACCGATCTTGGGAATGTCGAAATAGCTAATCGGAACGGACTCGAAGGTCAGTCCCTTGTGAGAGAGGGCGAAGCGTGATCGCCAGACGAATACGCTGACAACCTTCCCTTCGACATTGGTCAGTTCGTAGAGTTTGATCCGGTTGGCCGGTCGGCCTCCTGAATCGGGAATCGCTACGCCCATCTTGTCTGCCTTCACTTCCCGGGTGACGCCATCCACGCCCCGCCCTGGCCCGTTTCCTTCGCGAGGCACACATCGCCTTTTGGTGCGCCATGACCGGTGCCGGCGTTCGAGAGAGGGGCGGAAGAAGGGCTTGTCCGTCCGTCAATCGCCCTGAGCCAGCCAAGATCAGTCGACGCCCTCGACGAGGATCACCCGGTAGCTCGATCCCGCGTGACGATGCGCCGCCGCCTCCTGATAGGCCGGGCTATGGTACCAAGTCCTGGCTTCGTCCATCGAGGGGAAGCGGAGCACGACAACGCCTTCGGTAGCTTGGCCCTCCAGCACCTCATGCGTGCCGTAGATGACCAGGGGCGAAAGCAGGTGCCCTTCGTTCGCCGCCGGCGCCTTTGCGGCATAGATTTCGAGTTCGCGAGGATCGGTAGTCTCGTCGCGCAGGAAGATGGCGTAGGCTGCCACTGATCTTCTCCAGGAAGGAATGGATGGGGTGAGTAAAGGCGGGCCGGAAGCACTGGACCGCACCCTTTTGGGCGCATGCCGCGCCCGCCGGGATCCTGGGGGCTGCGGGACGGACCAGATCCACCCCGCCACGCCCTCAATACTGGGCGACGCCGCCATCCACCTCGAGTTCGATGCCGTTGATGTAGGCACTGTCGTCGGAGGCGAGGAACACCGCGGCCTTGCCCAGATCATCGGCGGTTCCGAGGCGACCGAGCGGAATCTGCGCGACGATGCCTGCCTTGTCGTCCTCGCTCAGCAGGTTGTCGAGACCCGGGGTCTGAGTATGACCGGGGCTGAGCACGTTGATGCGGATGCCCAACTCCTTGGTATCGAGAATCCAGCCGCGTGCGAGATTGCGGATCGCCGCCTTGGTCGAGCTGTAGACCGACATCGTGGGTATGCCCATCGAAGCCGCGATCGAGCCCGTGAAGATGACCGAAGCGCCCCTGGGAAGCAGCGGCAACGCCTTCTGGAAGCCGAAAAGCAGGCCCTTCACATTGGTGTTGTAGGTTCGGTCGAAATGCTCCTCGGTGATCTCGCCGAACTTCTGGAATTCATAGAAGCCCGCGTTGAGGAACAGCACGTCGATGCGGCTGGCCTGGTCCTTCACGACCGAATAGATGCGATCGATGTCAGAAAGCACCGACGCATCGGCCCTGATGCCGACCGCACCATGGCCGATTTCGGCGACCGCCTTGTCCAGCGTTGCCTGATTGCGCCCGGTGATGAACACCTTGGCTCCCTCGTCTGCGAAACGCCTGGCGGCGCCAAGACCGATGCCGGCACTACCGCCCGTCACGACTGCGATCTTGCCTTCCAGTTTCTTGCTCATCGCTCGTTCCTCAAATTTGGCTCTTCCGACAGGCATGGCCTGCAGGCGGAAAGCCCCGTCTAGTGACGCCTTCCCGGCGCCGACCTCGCAGATACGAGCATGCCAAAACGGCGGTAGGCCCCGCTTGAGACTAAGGCTCATTCTTGAACGGAATAGCGCTCCCGACAAACTTGCTCGCCGGTTCCGGTGGCGTCTGGCGGCCGTTGGCTGATGCATGGTCCCGAAGGCGGAAAGGCCGTGGTGGTACGCTGCCAGAACGGGACCGTCATTCCCCCGTCGGTCGAGCCCTGAGCCAACAATCAGGCAAGCCTCACCCCGAACCGGACTGGAACAGACTGCATCCACCAGCGGGAACCGCAGCAGAGTCTTTCCGGCTGTCGGATGCTCGATTTATATATTTGCAGGAATAATGGCTATTCGTCCGCCCGGAGTGATGGCAGATGCCTCGCCAACGCAGCGAGCCTCTCGGGAGCGACGGATGGACCGTCTCGCATCAATGGAAACTTTTGTGCGGGTCGTCGAGACCGGATCCTTCTCGAGTGCGGCCCGCTACCTCAGGGTCGGCCAGCCGGCCGTGTCCAAGACCGTCGCGCAGCTTGAAGCGAGACTCGGCGTCAAGCTGCTGACGCGATCAACTCGAGGACTTTCGACGACCGAAGCCGGCCAAGCCTATTTCGAACGGGCCAAGCGGTCGATCGAGGAAGCCGACGAAGCCGACCTCGCCGCCCGCGGTGCCGGCTCCGGCCTGACGGGACGGCTGAGGATCTCCGCGGCGACGACCTTCGCGCGCATCCATATCATTCCGAGGCTGCCCGACTTCCTGGCCGAGCATCCGGGGCTCGATCTCGAGGTGATGCTCGATGATCGGAATATCGATCTGGTAGACGAGGGCGTCGATGTCGCCCTTCGCATGGGCAATCTCGCCGACTCCAGCCTGACCGCCCGGCGACTGGGCACCGGCAGACGGATCGTGATCGCCACGCCTCGCTATCTGGAAAAGGCGGGAACACCGCATGTGCCCGCCGATCTCGCAAGCCATCAGGCAGTCGTCTACCTGCGCACGGGAGACAATATGACCTGGACCTTTCGCCAGGGAAGTTCCGAGGTCTCCGTGGCGATGAAGGCTCGTCTGAAAGTGAGCGCAGCCGAAGGCGTCCGTGCGGCGGTCTTCAGCGATATGGGACTCGCCATTGCCTCGGAATGGATGTTCATGCCGGAGCTCGAGACCGGTGCGGCCGTCGCCGTCCTGTCCGATTGGGACCTGCCCGCGCTCGATCTGTGGGCCGTTTTCCCGGCGGGTCGGATCGCAACGGCGAAAGCCCGTGCCTTCCTGTCCTATTTTGAAAAGGCGCTATTTCCGCGAAAGGGCGACTCCGCCGATGTGTGATGCATGCCACCGGTCGCGGTGACATCATTCAACGAAGAACGCGGCCGGCCCTTCTGGAAAGGGGCGGCCGCGCCTCATGCGTCAATCTGACGCAATCCGTCAGGCAACAACGGCACCCGCATTTCGAAGCGCGGGCAGCATGTCGTCCGGCTCCGGACGCCGGGTATAGTCGGGGTTGACCTCCGCGTAGAGCACCGTCCCATCCTGGCCGATCACGTAACGTGCCGGCATCGGAAGGGTCCAGCTCGGATCGCCGTTGAAGTTCGGCAAGTCATTCTTCAGATTTTTGTAGAGCTCGACCAGATAGTCGGGCAGCGCGAAGCGCAGACCGAAGACGGCTGCGACATCGTTCTGGGTGTCCGACAGGATCGGGAAGCTGAGCTCATTCTGGCGCACCGACTTGCGGCTGTTTACCGGAGTCTGCGGCGAAATCGCGACCAGGTTCGCGCCCAGTTCTTGGAACTTGGGCAGCGCTTCCTGCAGCGCCTGGAGTTCCATGTTGCAATAGGGGCACCATACGCCGCGGTAAAAGCTCACGACCAGCGGCCCCTTGGCTAGCAGATCGGCCGACGAAACGGGCTTGCCCTCCGGATCATTGAGCGTGAAGGACGGTGCCTTGTCGCCCACCTTCACGGCGCGCTCCGCGGCCCCCGAAGCCTTCAGCTCCGCAGTGGCGCGATGCATGACATCGATCACCGAACGGGGAACATTATACGGCGGCTTGCCGGCTTCGAAGTCGGCTTTGAAAGCATCGAGCTTGGCCTGCAAAGTCATGATCATCTCCTCTAGTCTCTGTCGCCGCGCCATGATTGGGGAGAGGGGCGCGAGGACAGGAATGATGCCGGACGGGTGCCTAACCCAGTAGAAAGGTCGCGCGACTATCGCTCATTCTTGACAGGAATGGTCTGCCGACCTCTGTCCGGCACCCTTCTCGGTCATTCTCCTCAATCTCTATGTGGCCGAGCTGCGGATTCCGGAATCATCGCGCTCAGCATTCCGAGATGATCGCGATCAGATGCGGTGGGTTTTGGCGCCGTATCGGGATTCGGCTTTCCCGCACCTGCACGCACCGACCGGACGACCTGATTGACCGGTCAACCGGCTAACACTGGTCGCCGTCGGGCTGCTTTCGGCGTGACCTGGCCAATCGTGTTCACTAACAGGTCAAGGTCTGGCTGCTCGGTCCTGAGCGGATGATGCCTTCGGGTGCCTGCATGCTCGGGTGATACTTGGTGGGGTCAGTTGGGCGCAGGGTGGATTAGTTGAAATCGCAGTCCGCCGATCGGGTCGGCCGCATACCATAGGATCGGTGCCGTCATCTCCTCCCTCCCTCGGGCGTTGCTCGCGCACGGGAGCTCGGTGCAGCTTCTATCTCCTCGTTGTCGGAAGATCAGGCCGGCTAGAACCCGGTGCCGTGGCGGAGCATGGCATGCACATCGGGAGCGTAAGTCGGAGCAAAACGGATTTGGGCCGCCCGCTTACACGCACCAAGCCAACGGGACCATCAATCATCCGCGGAAACGACCGATGATGCCGACACGCGGCCCTTAAGAGCCACCAGCGTCATCGTGAGCAACACCCGACGCATAGCGAAGCTGGCTTGCTCCCTTCCGCAACCATAGCGGACATGTAGCGCTTCGTCCCAAATGCGTCGGGCGACAACGCGTATCTCCGTGCCTTTAGGCGAACGAGCCTCGCCGATGCACGCAACGCTCGCCGGATAAGGGCAAGGTCGGCCGGTGACCAGGAGTATCATGACCTGTGACCGGCATCTCGCCCCCGGAAAGAAGGGGCGACCGCATGCCGTGCCCGCCACGCGCGCCCTTCTACCCAAAAGGGAAATGCCGCGATGAGCTCGCTGATGATGCGAGGCGGTCGCGCGCCGGCGACGAAGACGTCGTCGAAAAGCGAGCGAGGGCAAGCCAGGTACCAGGCTGACAACGAACCCCGACAAATATTTCGCGCCCGCATCCGAATGGTCAATGATGAGCGAGCCGGCGCTCAGGTGGATGACGCCCAAAGGCCTGCGCGTCCGTGTCCGGACACGCCTGCTCGAGGTCACGCGCGACAGCGTGATTGCGGTTCCAACCTACCTAGATAGCGCCTCGAACATGCGCGAGGAGATTCCGGCCGACTATGTCGTGCTCTTCTCCCACAACCGCCCAATCCGCGGACTCGCTGAAGTCCTTCCGCCAGGCGTGCAGCGGGTCGAGGTGATCGGCGACGCTATCTCGCCCCGCTACCTCCAGGCCGCGATCCGCGAAGGCCAGCTCGCAGGCGTAGGAATCTAGCTGCTTGGTGGTGACACATTACGGTCGCCACCCGTCGGATGAGCGAGTGAACAAGCTGCGCGAAGTCGGCTTCACGCCCGATCAGATCCGCGCGATCGACTATCGCGGGTCTGATCGGTCCGGGAGACTGCAAGAGCGCTTATCGTGGCGAGATGCGAGGTGCCAGTGATGCCCGGATTGGAATATGACGGCCGATATCGACGCCGTTGGCGGCCTTGATGCGGTGATTGATTCGCTACCCCCAAAATACCCCCTCCGCGATTGGATGACTGAGCGCGAGATATCCTGAGAGCCAAAAATGCCCAGATTTTGGGGAATTTTCAAGCCATCGAGAGCCGATGATACCGGATGAAATGAGGTGCTGGTGGGCGGTGAGAGGATCGAACTCCCGACCCGCTCGGTGTAAACGAGCCGCTCTACCGCTGAGCTAACCGCCCCACGCGGCGCGCCTATGCACGCTCCCCGCACAATCGGCAAGCCATCTCAGCCACCGGCGCGATTATGTGGCGCGCCGTGGCCAGATAATGGCCCATCGCCGCGGCCGCCGGGATCCGGCTGACGAACCAGGAGCGCTGCTCTGTCATCTGGGCGATCCAGCGCAACGCGGTCGTCGCGGGCACCGCTGCGGTGATGCAGAGTCTCGACACCGCCACCAGCCGCCACCCGATTCGGGCAGCCGTCAGATCCAGCAGACAGGCGGAATCCGCGAACACCGCCGGCGCGAAATACTGCACCCGCCCGTCGATCTGCGAGCCCGCGATCGTCTCACCCGATCCCCGCCCAGGCTTCGGCAATCTCGGACATCATTTCGCGCGCCTGGATGATCGGCTTGGGATCATGGCCGGCGGTTCCCGCGTCGATCAGCCGCCTCGCTTCGCGATAGATGGCGGCCAGCCCGCGGGCGAGTTCGCCCCCCTGCCCATGGTCGAGGCAGCCTTCAAGGCCGAGCAGGATAGCATTGGCGCGCGACTTGCGCTGGATCGCATTTGCGCGGGTGAGCGTCCCGTTGGCCGAAAGCCCCGCCGCCAGCGTGTCGAGCGACTGGATCAGTTCCTCGTACATCACCGAGATCAGACGGTGAGGGCTGGCCCCTTCCACCTTCGTGGCAAGATCGATCGTGTTGTAGCGCGCCTTGGCAGCGGCATAACCTGCGGTGGCAAACATGGTGTCTTCCTCGGTCTTCAGTTCTGCGATCAGTTTGTGGGTTTCGTCCACAGATTGATCTGCTGGGTGAGATAGCTTTGAGTGGCCTTGTAGCCCGATACGAGCGTGTTCATCGTCGAGAACTGGGTGACCAGGCGGTCATGGTAGACCTGCACCTGGGCGTCGGCCTTGGTGATCGCGTCGGCGAGCGACTTCTGCTGGGTGGTGAGGCTGTCGTTCAGTGACGACAGCAAGCCGGACTGGGGCGCGAGCAGTACATTGCTGATCGACGAAAGCGCGCCGCCCAGCCCCTGATTGATGGTGATCGTCACGTTCGATGGTGCGGACGACAGGATCTGCAGCGTCAGCCCATCGGCACCGCTACCCTGTGGAGCCGTCAGGTTCCAGCTCTGCGCCGACATCGGCACGCCATTGATCGTGCCCGTCGCGTCGCCGCCCACTGCCGGCGTGATCCCCGACACCGTGAAAATACCGGAAAGGGCCGCACCCGGCTTGCTGGTGATGAGCACGCCCGGATCGCTGCTGCTCTGCGACGAGGTGAACATCGTCGCGACATCGTCCGGAAAGTTGGTGAGCGCGTTGGACAGCATCGTCGGATCGACCGACAGCGTACCATCCTGCCCGGTCTTGACGCCGATTTCCGCCAGCGTCCGCATTGTGCCGGACGCGTTGAGGTTCATGGTGGTGAGCTGGGCGAGCTGGCTCTTCATGCTACGGATGGCGGCGTTCCCACGCAGCGGCCCGCCCGTGCCGCCCGCCGGCGCAGCTGCGGTCGCGGTGTTGATGTCACCCATCACCTGATTGTAGGCGGACACGAAATCATTGACCGCCTGCGAGATGGCATCGGTCGGCTGGGTGGAGGTGAGGCCAATGGTGCCCACACCCGTCAGCGTCATGTTCACGCCCGGAATGACATCCTTGAAGCTGTTCGACGAGCGCGTGATGGTGACGCCGTCGACGGTCAGGTTTGCGTCCTGCGCCGCCTGCGTCTGCGTCATTCCGCCCGTCACACCGGAACCAAACGCAAGGCTCGCCAGAGACTGGGCGCCACTTCCGCTGTCGCTGGCGGATAGGGTGAAGGCCTGATTCTGGCCGGTCTTGCCCTTGAGCACGAGCGTGTTGTTGCCGTCTGCACCCGTGATGACGGTCGCGGTGACGCCGGCATTCGCACCGTTAATCGACTGTGCGATGCCGGCGAGCGTGTTGTTGCCGCTGCCGACGTTGATCTGGATGGGCGCCCCCCCGCCGACTGTCAGCGTCAGGGTGCCGGTGTTGAAGGTCTGCGAGCTCGAGAAGGCCTGCGACTTCAAGCTCTGCGCCTGTGCGAGCGCGTTGACCGTGATCGACGAGCCGAGATTGCCTATCGCTTGCCCCGCGATCGCGCTTACCGTCATCACGCTGGCGTCGGATGATTTGGGCTGCGTCTGGAGCGAACCGCCCTGGATCAGCGTGTTGAGCGACTGGGTGAAGGTGCTGAGATCGCTGGAGAGCGTGGCGGCTGACGAGATTTGCGCCGTGTTTGTCTGCTGCTTTGCCTGGATCGGCGTTTCGAGCCCCGCCTTTTGCGCCGCCGTCAGGTTGGTGATCAGCGAGTCGGTATCAAGCCCTGCACCAGCGTTGAGGCCGTTCAGGATGCTCTGCCCCAGAGAAGCGTTGCTGGAAGTCGATGACGAAGATGAAGACGAGGGCGTCGTCGTGGTCGTCGTTGAGCTCGTCGCCGTGGTCGTCGTCGTCATGATCGTTCCCTTCGGGTTCGAGAACGACCATGTCGCAGAAAACTTTACACCCCGTTCACCGCCAACGGCGACGGAGCGCCGACGAGCGCGAGAACGGTTGCGGCACCGAGTCGGGCCTGTGTACGGAGCGAGCGCTCACCCGCTGCGCCTATCCGGCGCGCGAGCTCCGCGACGGTGATCGAGGCCCCGGAATCGCCGTCGGTTACCGCCGATGTAAACGGGTCTTCAGACAGGCTGTTGAGCTCCTCGATGGTCCCTAGCGCGGCAGAGATCCGGTCGCGCGTTTCGGCGTAGATGCGCTCGTCGGCATCCTCGGCGTCGCCCTCATCGAGAAGGGCGGCGCCTTCGCCGAGCGCCTCACGCAGCGAAGTCAGCCAGCGCAGCCGGCGCCGACGCAACAGCGAGCCCTGACGCGACGCCAAGCTGGCGGCGACGGAAAGCGATACCGCTTTCACGCGCGTCACTGGCGCCACGCTGTCGATCATTGCCCCACGCTCCTGCGCATTCGTTCCGATGACAGGAACGGCAGGAGGCTGGCTTTCTTGAATGCGATTCCGCCGACTTAGGCGTCAGGTCGGCCATTCTCGTCGAAGCGGGCTTCGGTCGGCACGTCCACCACAGGCTGGGTGATCCCCTCGGCCATCGCGCGATCTATGTTGAACACGAAGGCCAGCACGGTCGCAACCGCAATGTAGAGGTCCTCGCGGATCAGGTGCCCGGCGCGCGTGGTGAAATAGATAGCGCGGGCGAGCTGCGGGTAGCTCAGCATCGGTACCTTGGCTTCCACCGCCAGCGCGCGGATCGCCTCGGCCGTTGCCCCCCTGCCCCGCGCGACCACGACGGGCGCCGGATCCTGCCCCGGGCGATAGCGCAGCGCGACCGCGAAGTGCGTCGGGTTGGTGAGCACCACGCTCGCTTCCATCACCGCCGAGCGGGCCGAGCGGCGCGACGCCTCGATCTGCCGCCGACGGATCGCGCCCTTGAGCTCGGGCGAGCCCTCGGTCTGTTTGTGCTCGTCTTTCACCTCCTGCTTGGTCATGCGCAGGCGGGAGGTGCGGCGGATGACCTGCGCGGGCACGTCGATGCCGGCAATCAGCACCAGCCCGCCCGCCATCACCAGAACCGCGAAGACGAAGCTATGGCCTAGCTCGACCATCGTCCCATTGAGGTCACCACGCCCCATCGTGGTCAGCCCGTCCATACGCGACGAGAGCAGCCACCAGCCAATGCCGCCCATCACCGCCACCTTGGCGAGCGACTTCATAAGCTCGACCAGCCCCTGCGCACCGAAGATGCGCTTGAGCCCGTTGAAAGGGTTGATCCGGTCGGGTTTGAAGGCAATTGCGCTCCAGCGGAAGCCGAAGGCGCCGAGCAGCGCGGGCGCCCCCACCGCCGCCACCGCGGTCGCCGCGAACAGCAGCCCCAGCGGCAGTGCGATATGTCCCGCCTCCCGCAACACTGCAGTGCCCGGTGAGAAATCGTCGATGGCGTCGCGGCCGAAGCGCAGCGAGCTGCGCAGCAATTCGGCGAGCCCGCCCACCAGCAGGGGCCCGCCGAGCGCGATCCAGCCGGCGCCGACGATCATCACCAACGCTGTGCTCAGCTCCTTGGACTGGAGCACGTCGCCCTTATCGGCGGACTCCTTGAGGCGTTTCTGGGTTGGGGCCTCTGTCTTCTCGCCGCCTTCGCTCTCCGCCATGTCAGCCGCGTACCGAAGCAATGGCGCGGGCGAGATCGAGGCCGCGCTGGATGGACACGAGGACTCCGTCTCCCATGATCGGCGCCGCGATCGCCATCAAAATCACGCCGGCCAGGATCGTGGCGGGCAGGCCTACCGAGAAGAGGTTCATCGCCGGTGCCGATCGCGCCAGCATCGCCATCACCACCTGCACCAGGATCAGCGCGAAGCCGACCGGCAGCGCGATCGCCATGCCCGCCGCGAACATGTCGCCGCCGAACATCACCACTTCGTTCAAGCTGCCCTGCCCGAGCCACGCCTGCCCCGGCGGCAGCGAATGGTAGCTGTCTACCACCACCGCGGCGAGCGCCAGATGCCCGTTCACCGCGAGGAACAGGAAAGTGCCAAGGATCGACAGGAGCTGCCCGAGCGCCGGCGAGGATGCGCCCGAGCTCGGATCGACCATGTGCGCGAAGCCCAGGCCCATCGAATTGCCGATCACCTCGCCCGCCATCATCGCGGCCGAATAGCCGAGCTGCACAGCGAAGCCGAGCGCCAGCCCAGCAATCACCTCGCCGGCCACGAGCACGAAGCCGGCGATGCTGGCGATCCCTCCGGCCGGAAGATCGAATGGCACCTGCTGGAGCGCGGGGATGCCAACTGCGAGGCTGACGATAAGGCGCACCTGCACCGGCACATTCTGCGCACCGAACACCGGCGCCGCAAGAAAGGCCGCGCCCGGCCGCACCATCGCCACCAGGAAGATCCAGAGCTGCGCTTCCAGTCCGACGAGGTCGGTCGGTAGCATGGCTAGCCCAGCAGGTCGGGAATGCGGTGGAACATCTCGCGCGTGAAGTCGGCCAGCAGGGTCAGTATCGCTCCACCAAACAGCGCGATGCACAGGCCGACGATGATCAGCTTGGGCACGAAGGCGATTGTCTGCTCATTGATCGAGGTCGCAGCCTGGACCATGCCGAGGACCAGGCCCGCCACCAGCGCCGGGATCAGGATGGGCGCGGACGCGAGCGCCAGCACCCACAACGCCTGCTGCGCAACGCCGATGAAATAGTCCGTGCCGGCCAGGGGCTCGATGCCGCCCATGTCGCTATCCAAAGCTCGAGGCGAGGCTGCCCATCGTCAACGCCCATCCGTCGACCAGTACGAACAGCAGCAGCTTGAACGGCATCGAGATCACCGTCGGCGACAGCATCATCATGCCGAGCGACATCAGCGTCGTCGCCACCACGAGATCGATGACGAGGAAAGGCAGGAAGATCAGGAATCCGATCTGGAAGGCCGTTTTGAGCTCCGAGGTGACGAAGGCCGGCAGCAGGATCGAGAAAGGAATATCCTTGGCGGTTGCGAACTTGGGCGCCTTGGCGATGTTGGCGAACAGCTCGATATCGGTCTTGCGGACCTGCCGCACCATGAAGACGTGGAGCGAATCCCCCGAACGACTGATCGCCTGCTCGAGCGGGATCTGGCCTTGGCCATAGGGCGTGACGGCCGCCTGGTTGATGTCGTCGATCACCGGCCGCATCACGAACAAGGTAAGGAACAGTGACAGGCCGACCAGCACCTGATTGGGCGGCGTCTGCTGCAGGCCGAGCGCCTGCCGCAGAATCGACAGGACGATGATGATGCGCGTGAAGCTCGTCATCATGAGCAGCAGCGACGGCAGCACCGTCAGCAGGCTCATCAGTACGAGGATCTGGAGCGAGAGCGAAAGCGGCTTGCCGTCGCCCGACACCTGGCCCAGTGCGCGGTTGAGGGCGCTGGCCTGCGCCACGCCTCCCGCCGGCGGAGTTACCGCCCCGGAGCCCGGAGCTACCGCCTGCGCAAACGCGGGATGCGCGATCAGCAGCGCCGCGACCAGCGCACCGACCAGCAGCAGCGCGGGGTTGATCCATCCGCGACGCCTGGCCCCTGCCCCCATTGTGGCCACCTAGGTGTCCCCGTCGTCGATGTAGCGGGAGAAGGCACCGTCGATCGGCGCATCGGCCAGCACGTCCATCCGGCCACGCGAGACGCCGACAAGTATGCGCCGACCCTCGAATTCAACGACGGCGATGCGGCCACCGGTGGCGCCCATCGGTGCGGCGTCAACGACGCGGACCAGCTTGTCGCGCTGGCCGCCGACGGAGAGGCCCGGCTGGAACTTGCGCAGCAGCCAGAGCGTACCGACCGCCATGCTGGCGACGAGCGCCAGCATCACGACGACATTAAGCAAATAGGTGAACGTCATGCCCGGCGTTCGAGCCCCGCGAGCCGGGCCTCGGCCGCGATCACGTCTACCACGCGGATACCGAAGCGTCCGTTCACCGTCACCACTTCGCCCTTGGCCACCAGTGTGCCGTTGACGAGGATGTCGAGTAGCTCGTTGGCTTGCCGGTCGAGCTCCACGACCGACCCTTCGTTCAGGTCGAGAAGCTCGGCGAGCTTGAGCGAGGTGGAGCCCACCTCCACCGATAGGCGCAGCGGAATGTCCGCCAGCAGCCGGAAATTGCGTCCGGCCGGGCTGGTCGGGTCGTCGATGCCCGGAAAGGGCGCGTCACTCATATCACTCAATTCCCCTGCCCCCCGAACGGTCGCCGACGCCGATGGTCTCGATCTGGAACGCCGCGCGCCCTTCCTGCTCGCCGATTGTGCCTTCGGCAAGGCGTCTGTTACCGACGATCAGCGGAACGCGCGGGGAAAGCGTGATCGGGATAACGTCGCCAGGCTTGAGCGACAGGAGCTCGCTGACCGACAGAGTCGGTCGCGCCACCACCGAGCGTACCGGAAAGCTCACATTTTCCAGCGCCTTCGCCATGCGATAGCGGAACTCACCGTCGACCGGGCCGGCCTCGGCATGGATCTTGGCGGCGAGTTGCGCCTCATAGGCGCGCATCGCGATCAGCGGGAAGACGAGGTCGATGCTGGTGGCACCGGGCCCGCCGCCGGAGACGGAGAACCGCTGGACGACGACCGCCTCGTCGCCACGCACCAGGCTCGCATAGCCGGAGTTGGTTTCGCGCGACGCCAGCGTCGGTTCCAGGACGACGATCTCTTTCCATACTTCAACGACAGCACCCGTGATCGCATCGGTCAGGCGGCCAAGCAGCCGTTCCTCGGCGGCGGTGAACTCACGCTTGCGGGCTACCGCGATCGGAGCGCCGCCAGTACCGCCGTAAAAGGCATCAACCAACCGACTCACATATTCGGGTGTAATCGCGATCAGCATGCCGCCCTTCATCGGGCGGAGGCGATAGAGGCTGAGGCTGGTGAACTCCGGCAGCGCATCGCGCCATGTCTCGAAGCGAGAGGTGAGCGCCGCTTCCGCCTCCACCTTGGGCTTCAGGCGCGCGAAGGGCTCAAACACGTCGCGCAGGCGGCGCGCCACCCGCTCGCCGATCCGGTCCAGCCCAGCCAGGCGCGCACCGGGGCGCAAAGACTCGCTGCCCAGCGCGAACGGCTTCACGTCGCTTTCGCCAAGCTCAGTTCTTAGCTGTGCTCGCGCTTCCCTGCCGACCGGCTGTTTCGCCACACTCGCCCCTTCCGCCTAGCCCTCACCATCCTACTGGATGATGAAGCTGGTGAAATAGACGTCATCGACGCCGCCGTAACCCGTCTTCTCGACCAACACCCGGTTGATCGCATCGCGCAGGTGCTGCTGGAGCTGGGCCTTGCCCTGCGGCGTCTCCAGCACCATCGCATCCTCGTTGGCAAGGGTTGCGAGCACCGCCGAGCGGATCGGCATCTCGTTATCCTTGAAGTTGTCGAGAACCTTCGAATCATAGAAGGTCGAGACGCCGAGCGCGAGCTGTGCGATCCCGTCAGTGTCGCGCAAGTTCGACGTGAACGGCTGCTCCATCGTGTAATAGCGTGCCTTGTAGCGCCGCGGATCGGGCGCAAAGCTGCCGACCGGCTTGTGTGCCACGGTGGGATCGGCACTTTGGCCCTCACGCAGCACGAGCTTGGGTGTGGCGGGGTCTTCGACTTCCTTCGCGTGTGCGCCACCCAGCCCCATGCCGGCCGCGAACATTCCGCCCGCAACGCCGCCGCCAACCAGCACCAGACCGCCCACAACCAGCAGGATCAGTTTCTTCTTACCGCCCTTCTTCGGAGCCGCGGGGGTGGCGTCATCACTCATCAATCAATCCTTGGTCATGCATAGCGAGCGTCGGGCCGACGGGTGGAAGGCGTGGCGACCGAGGCCTTCGCCTCGCCTGCCGAGCCGCGATCCATCCGCGTCATGCCCGATCGATACTCCGGCATAGGTTGCGATCTGGTTTGCGACTGGCGACCGGTTTCGCTTCCGGTGCCGGTCTGCGCCGAAAAGCTCGAGTCCTGGGCCTTGCCGTGATGTCCGCTGGACTGCTCACCCGGCGCGCGCGCCTGCGAATCTGTCGAGGCGTTCCCGCCCGAACCGGCATTTCCCGACCCGACGTCGACCTTTGCATTGGCGATGGTCAGGCCGTGCGTGCGGGCTTCCGCGATCAGCTGCGGGGTGGCATCCGACAGCATCGCGCGCGCCGCCTCGCTGTTGGTGGTGAGCGTGATCGCCGCGCCGCTCTCGTCGCGCTTCAGTTCGACGGCCACTGTGCCGAGATGCTGCGGCGCCACCTGGAATCGCACCGTACCGGACGAAGCGCCCGTCGCGGCGATGTCATGGGCAATGCCATCCAGCCATGCCCCCTGCCGCGCCAGATCGAGCTGACGGTCAGCCGCGCTCGTCGCTAGCGCCTGGCCGGCATCGTCGATCGCCATCGCTGGTGGCGACGCCGCTACTCCGTCGCGAGACGCATGCGGTGTAGCGATGGGTGATGTGGGTGCGGCACCCGCAGAAGCGTCCGCGGATGCCTCCACCGCCTCGTCGGTCCTATGCGGCACGGGGCGAGCATTGCCTGCCGTAGCCTTAGCCTCCGTTCGGGAGAGGGTAGGCATCACACGCGCGGCCAGCACCGCCGTGGTGGCCGGCGGCGGCGGTGCGGCGGGCGCCGCCACTTGCGGTGCGGCGTCGGCGACCGTGGCGACATTCCGCGCCGGCTCCACCGCCGGAGCCGTCATCGGCTGAGCACTGGTGGTCGAAATCGAGCCATCGGTACGCGGCTCTGGAGGGACCAGCACACTAAGCGGATTGGTTGGCTCGACAGCAGTACCCGGCGGCGTCGAAGGCAGCGCAGAGCCCGTCGGGGGACTGCCCACCGCTGCTCCCTTGCCAAGCGTGTCGGTCAGCGCCGTCAGCACCTGCGCCAGTGTCGCTGCGCCGCTTCCGGTCGTCGACTGGGGTGCGGCGGCGTCCTCGCCCGTCGGGGGCAGATCACGCGGAGTCGGGGGCAGATTACGCGGAGTCGGAGGCAGATCGCGCGGAGAAGGAGGGAGATCGCGCGAACAAGGAGGCGCGGCCCCGACGGCCGGGGCCGTCGGACCCGAACCCGCCGCCTGCGTCCCTGAGGCGGCCACCTCGACGTCGACCGGCTTGGCATTGGGCACGGACGGCAGCACCGGCAGGCCGAGCAGCGCCATGGTAGAGGTCGTGCCGTCGTCGGATGGCTGGTCTTCCCGATCCTTGTCGGTGTCGCGCAGCGAGTCCGTGAGGTCGCGGATAGGATCCGTGTTCTTGGTGTCGTCGGCTGGGGCAGCATTCGAGCCAGCGGCGGGCTGCCCGACCCCGGCCATCATGGCCGCAAAACCCGCTGCACCATCGGGGGTGGCACCACCGGCACCGTCGGATGCCGTGGGCATCGTCTTGGGAAGCAAGGAAATGGCAGCCATCGTCATGCTTCCTCTCCCATCGCGCGCGCATTGCGCGAACGTACGCTCGCCGTCATCCGGGCCTCGGCTAGCACCGCTGCGTCGGTCGCGGCGCGCTCGACGAGCCGCTCGGCGCTCTCCTGCCGGATGCGCGCCTCGATCCGTTCAGCGGCCTTAGCGGCTGCGGCGGCCCGCGCCCCGACGATCGCGTCGGTCAGGCCGAAGCGGGCGACATCGAGGCGGTGCGCCAGTTCCCCACAGGCCGCCAGCATCTCAGCCGACATACTGCCAACGCCGGTGGTCAAGCTGAGCCGAAGATCGAGGACGCGGGCGGCACTCTGCTCGAGCGACTGGAGCTGCGCTTCGGCCGCAGCCGCCGCACCCAGTGCCTGGGCATGCTCGACACGTCGCACGCGCGCGATACGCTCCCGCCGCTTGACTGTGGTCGCGTTCATGATCCGAACCTTTCAATCAGTTCGGCCGAGGAGTGCGCGAGATCGATGCGTTCTTTCGGCTTTTGCTTCAAGAAGTCGAGAATCTCGCCGTGACGCGCAATGGCCGCGTCGATCGTGGCGTCGCTGCCCGCCTTGTAGGCGCCCATCAGTATGAGATCGCGGTTTTCCTCATAAACCGACCAGAGCCGGCGCAGTGAGGCGGCCGCCTCGGCGTGCTCGTCGTCGACGATGTCAGCCATCACGCGGCTCAGCGACCGGCCCACGTCGATCGCCGGGAACACACCCTGCTCAGAGAGCGAGCGCGACAGGATGATGTGCCCGTCGACGATCGCCCGCGCCGTATCAACGATCGGGTCGTCCCCATCATCGCCGTCGGCGAGCACCGTGTAGAGCGCCGTAATTGAGCCACCGGTATGCCCGTCGGCGCCGGCACGCTCTATCAGGCGTGGAATCATGCCGAGCGCGGACGGCGGATAACCCTTCATTGTCGGCGGCTCACCGAGCGAAAGACCGAGCTCGCGCTGGGCATGGGCGCAGCGCGTCAGGCTGTCGATGAGCAGCAGCACGCGCTTGCCCTGCGCACGGAAATATTCGGCGATCGCGGTCGCACGCATCGCAGCGCGCAGGCGCAGCACCGGTGGATGATCAGCCGGCACCGCGACGACCACGCTCTTCTCACGGACGCCCGGCACCAGCTTGGTGGCGAGGAAGTCAGAGACCTCGCGCGAGCGCTCGCCTATCAGCCCGACGACGATCACGTCGGCGACGGCGCCCTGGATCATCTGCCCCATCAGCACCGACTTGCCGACACCCGAGCCCGCGCAGATCGCGATGCGCTGGCCGACGCCGGCGGTCAGCAGGGCGTTGATCGCGCGCACGCCCATGTCGAAGCATTGCGTGACTCGCGAGCGGTCGAGCGGGTTGGCGGGCCTGCCGGCCAGCGGCCAGGTCGTCGCCGCCTCGATAGTCCCCAACCCATCGAGCGGTTGGCCGGTCGCGTCGATCACGCGACCCAGCAGGCTCTCGCCCACCTCCACGACACCACCCCGGGCGTCGGGTTCGACGCGACCGCCGTTGCTGTGGGGTGCCTCGCCATCCAGCGCCATCAGCAACGAGCGTTCGCCTCGGAAGCCAACGACTTCGGCGCGCGTGGCGTGGCCGTCTGCATCGATCACGCGCACCGAGGCGCCGACCGGCATGGCAAGCCCAGTCGCCTCCAGCATCTGTCCGTCATAGGCGACGAGCCGGCCGATCCGGCGCGGCCCTGCGTCCGAAACCGTCAAAGCTTCCAGCAGCGTTGAAGCGCGGGCCTCGAGCGTCGTGACACTCATCGCGCGCCGGCAATCCGATCGAGCGCCGAGCGCAGCCGCTCCAGGCGGACGGACGGGCCGTCCTCGACGCAGCCCGAACCCGTCTCGAGCCGGAGCTCGCCTTGCGCAAGCGAGTCGTCCGGCTCGACCTCGACCGGCAGGTCCGCGCCTTCGAGCCGGGCGACATCCTCGGGATGGAGCTTCAGCGTGCTGGGACGTGCCTCCTCTCCGATCATCGCCGCCGCCGCACGGGCGCGTGCCAGCAGCGTGTCGCGATCCACCTCGACCTCACCCATTACTTCGCGCACCAGGCGCTCGACCGTCGTCGCAATCATAGCACCGAGACCGTGGGTCGGCTCCGGGCGCAGCAGTTCAAGGCCGATCGCGAGCCGCTGGAGCGCGTCGCGCTCCTTGTCCGCCTCGCGACGACCAGCTTCGATTCCAGCGGCAAAGCCCTGCGCGACCGCAGCGGCACGTACCGCCTCGATGTCGATCTGCTCAACCTCCGGCTCAGCCTCCGGTTCGCTATCGGGATCGACGGGATCATTGTGCGCTTCGCCCCAGGCCGTGAAGGGCGCAGAGCGGCGCGGCTGAGTCCATACCGGCACGCGGGTGGCGCCGGCGACGCGATCGGCGGAGAACAGATTAGACATAGTCTTCCCCTTTGCCACCGAGGCTGATCGTCCCCGCGTCGGCGAGGCGGCGCGCAATGGCGAGCATCTGCTTCTGCGCTTCCTGCACCTCAACGAGGCGGATCGGACCGCGCTCAGACATCTCGTCCTGGATCGACTGGGCCGCGCGGCTCGACATGCAGCCGAACATCTTGCTGCGCAGCATTGGTTCGCAGCCCTTGAGGGCTACGATCATAATCTCGTTGTCCACCGAGCGAAGCAGCGTGCCGAGATCCTTGTCGGTCAGCGCGTTCAGGTTGTCGAAGACGAACATCTCGTCCTCGATCTGCCGTGCAAGCCCCTTGTCGAGCTTCGCGAGCTGGCGGATCACGCGCTGCTCTACGTTGGTTCGTGTCGAATTGACGATTTTGGCGGCCTCGGTGGCGCCGCCGCGCTTGGGGCCGGTGCCCTGCGAGCCCGCCTTGTTGACCTGCCGCAGCAGCAGCCGCTCCAGATCGTCGAGCGCCTCGGCCGAAACGGTGCCGAGCGTCGCAACACGATAGACGATATCGGCCTGGGTATCGTCGTTGAGGAGTTGCAGCACGTCTGCAGCAATGCCCGGATCGAGGTGCGCCAACACCAGCGCAGCGATCTGAGGGTGCTCAGATGCGACCAGCGTCGCAATCGTCTCGGCGTCCATCCACTTGAGTGAGTCGAGGGCGGAGGAGCGCGTCGGCGGCGTGATCCGGGCGAGCATGTTCTCGGCCCGTTCGGCGCCCAGCGCGCGTTCCATCATGGTGCGGATCTGGCCGTCGGCGGCGAAGCCGATGGTGGTCCGTTCACGCGCCCGATCGACGAACTGATCGAGCACGTCGTCGACCTCGTCCTCGGACACGTCTGCGACGCCGAACATCGCGGTGCCGAGTTGCTGCACCTCGTCGGGGTCGAGCCGGCCGAGCACCTGCGCGGCTTCGTCCTCGGCTAGCAACATCAGCAGGATTGCAGCGGCGCTGGATCCGGTCGGCCCGGTGGGGACCTGCGGGGCGGCGGTGGCGATCTCAGGCATTGGCGGCTTCGCCCTTGGGCATGTCGGCGCGGATCAGGTCGCGGACGACCAGCGCCGCACGATCCGGGTCCTGACGGACAAAGTTGCGGATCAGCGCCGCGCGAGCGGCATAACCCGGAGCGGCTTCGATCATGTCGAGCGTGACCGGACGCTCGATGCCGCTATCGGTCTGCTGGGTGGCGAGCGCGTTGGCAATCTCGTGGCCGACGGCGGCCCGCTCCCTAGCCTTGCTCGCAATCTTCTGATCGACGGCGGCGGCGCGGCGCTTCATCAGCGGGCGACCGATGCCGAACACCAGCAGGGCTGCGACCACCAGCGCAGTCAGGTTGCGGCCGACCTGGCCGACCCAGCTCGCCTCGTACCATTTGGGACCTGCGGCGCCGTCCTGCGATGCAAAGTTCTGGGCCGTAACGGCGACGATATCACCGCGGTTCTGATCGAAGCCAACCGCACCTTTCACCAGATTCTCGAGCTGCTGCCGCTGCGGAACGGAAAGGGGCTTGGCGCCCGGCGCCTGACGCAGCGCCACGGCGACCGACAGGCGACGGACGGTGCCGATCGGGTTCTTGGTCACCGAGATCTGATGGCCGAGCTCATAGCTGCGATTGTAGGTCTCATTGAGCTTCTGTGGCGCGGCGGCGCCCGCCTGACCCGGCTGTGCGCCGGGCGCGGCCGGGCCGTTGGCGCCCTGCGGCTGCCCGTTCGGCGTGCCGGCAGGTTTGGCCGGCGCCGGCGCCGTATTGGAAAGCGCGCCTGGAATGCCGGAGGCCGGCTGGTTAGAACCATCCTGGTTGTTGGCCCAGCTGCCCTGCTCGGTGCGGACCACCGCCCCATCCTTCGGATAGGTCTCGGTGGTCGAGGCCACCTCAGCGAAATCGAGGTCAGCGTGAACCTCGGCGGTGAAGTTGCCTTCGCCGACGATCGGTGTCAGCAGCGACGCGAGGGCCTGGCGGTAGCGATCCTCGATCTTGGTCTGGAGCGCCACCTGCCTGTCGGTGCCGTCGTCGCCCTGCCCGGCGGCGTGGCTCAGCAGTCGGCCGCTCTGGTCGACCACCGAGACGTCGTCGGGCGACAGGCCGCTCACGGAAGCCGAAACGAGGTGGATGATCGCCTGGACTTGGCCGTCGCCCAGCGTCCGGCCGGCGCGCAGCGTGAGCATCACCGAGGCCTGCGGCTTGGCATCGTTGCGCAGAAACACGCTCGGCTGATCGGCGGCGATATGGACCTTGGCGGTGGAAACGGCATCGATCGCCTCGATCGTGCGGGCGAGGTCCATCTCCTTCGCCTGCTGCAGGCGCGCGCCCTCGACGGCGCGGCTGGCACCCATCGGCAGATTGGAGATGAGCTGATCGCCATCGGGCGCCGACTTTGGCAGCCCCTGCTGCGCGAGCAGCATCTTGGCGCGGTAATAGCTGTCCTCCGGCACGGTAAGCGCGCCGGTGCCGTTGTCGAGGTGATATTTGATCCCCGCAGTGTCGAGCGCCTGCACGACAGCCGCCTTGTCGGCATCGCCCAGCCCCGAGAAGAGATCGCGCTGTGGCCCGGTGTGGAGCACCGCCCAGACGAGGGCGGCGGCGCCGAGCACGCCGAGCAGACCGATCATCGGCAGGCTCTTCGCGACCGCAGGCTGCCGCGCCATGGCGCTCAGCCGTTCGAAGATACCGCCGACCCTGCCCTTCGTCAGGTCAGAAAGCGGCACCGGCAGGGTGCGACCGGATGTGGCGAGTTCGTTGGGGATGAGTGCGTTCTCAACCATATTACACCGGCATGCTCATGATGTCCTTGTAGGCGGACAGAAGTTTGTTCCGAACCTGCAGCGTCGCCTGGAAACCGACCGACGCCTGCTCTCGCGCCAGCATCACGGCTGCAATGTCGGTCGTATCGCCGCGCTCGTAGCTGTTCGAGATGTCCTCGGCCTTGGACTGGAGGCCGTTCACCTGGTGAAGCGCGCCCTTGAGCGCCGAGCCGAAATCCGCCGAGGAGGCGCCCTGCGTCGATGGCTGAGCGGCATTGACTGGTACAGCCGGGCCGCTCGCCGCTGCCTTCTGCAGCGCCGCGTTCTGCTGAAGGATCTGACTGCGCAGCGCCAGCAGGCTGGATGCGTTGATCGAGGTCATCGCCTATTTCCCTCAGGCCGCCGCCAGCTCGCGCATCTCGGCGAGCCGATAGCGGAGCGTGCGTTCGGAGATGCCGAGCTTCGCCGCAGCGAGCATGCGCTTGCCTCCTGTCGCTTCGAGGGCGGCGCGAATCGCGTCCATTTCGCTCGCCCGGGCGACGTCGGCGAGCCGCCCTGCCGGCGCCGAAACCGGCACGAGAGAGGTTGCCGTGACGAGGCTGAGCGCCGGCGCGGCATGGTGCATCACCTCGATGGCAAGATCGTCGGCATCGATGCGATCGCCGATGCGCAGCAGCAGCGCGCGCTGAATGACGTTGTCGAGCTCGCGGACATTGCCCGGCCACTCGTGCGCCATCAGGCGATCGAGCGCGTTGGCGGTCGGCCAGGCAACACTCTCGCCCTCGCGGGTGTGACGCAGGATCAGCGCCGCGGTGATAGCGCGGATGTCGAGGCGGCGCGCCTTCAGCGGCTTCAGCGCCAGCGGCATGACGTTGAGGCGCCAGTAAAGGTCGGCCCGGAAACGCCCCTCGGCCACTTCGGTGGCGAGCTCACGGTTGGCGGCGGCGATGATGCGCACGTCAACTTTAACCGACTGGGTTGCACCAACCGGAAGAACCTCGCGCTCCTGGATGGCACGCAGCAGCTTCGCCTGGAGCGCGAGCGGCATCTCGGCAATCTCGTCGAGCAGCAGAGTGCCGCCGTCCGCGGCGCGGAACAGGCCCTCGCTCGCACCTGCCGCGCCAGTGAAGGCGCCCTTAGCATGGCCGAACAGGATCGCTTCCAGCATCGTGTCGGGCAACGCCGCGCAGTTCACCGCAACAAACGGCTTACCCGCGCGCGACGACACCGCGTGAATGAAACGGGCGACGCCCTCCTTGCCGGTGCCCGTCTCGCCAAGCACGAGCACCGTCGCGTCGGAATTCGCGACCTTCTCGGCCAGCTTGAGGTAGATCGCGCTTTCCGGCTCGCCGACTGCGGGACGCGCGGCCGGGCGGCAGAGCTCGGCGACCATTGCCAGTCCGAACGCCATGTCCTCGAAACCGAAACGGATGTGAGCGGGCATTCCGTTGGCCGATTGAACCAGGCTCGGCTCACCATCGGTCATCTCGATCAGGATGTCGCGCACGGTCGCCCGAGCGATTTCGGCCGCCGCCAGAATGCGGATTTCGCTGCGAGCCGGCGCCAGCGCCGCGTCCACCGGCCGCACCGAAATGCCGACGCCGGCGAGCCAAGCCGTGAGAGTTGGGCATTCGAGAGAAGCTTCGGCACTAATCCCCACAACGCACATGCAAACGCTCCCCCCGGCAGAGCGCCGGTCCGGGAGCAATTTCGCGGAGGTTAACCAACAAATGGTTAACGCGGTTAACGCGCTCGCGCATGCACCCGTACACGTGCGGAGTAATTCCGCTCGCACACCGTACTCGCGCGAGCCGGGTCAAGGGCTCGTGACCAAGCCTGGTTAACGCAGCGTTGTCAAAAATCTTGTCGTTTCAACGCTAAAAGTCCCTCCGATCCCGTCGTTACCCGGATCGTAGCCGAGACGGGCAGTGACCGGACCGGCAGAAAGCGGGAAAGGAATTTGCAATGACCGTGATCAACTCGAACACTGCCGCGCTCCGTGCCCAGAACGGCTCGCGCACAGCCAACATGGCCCTCAACACGGCGATGGCTCGCTTTTCCTCGGGCAAGCGCATCAACTCGGCCGCCGATGACGCCGCCGGCCTCGCGATCACCAACTCCATGACCTCGCAGATCATGGGCATGAATCAGGGCATCCGTAACGCCAACGACGGCATCTCG
>FTCZ01001568.1_pt1 | contig 24360 bp, 26 predicted proteins | sample 1658871 | NCBI WGS metagenome assembly FTCZ01 (sample SAMEA3914864, study PRJEB12502) | metagenome | biome: forest; material: soil | place: USA | collected 2012-03-12 | depth 0.3 m | reverse complement strand
TTTCTGGTCGTCGTCGACGAAAGCCCGGAAATGCCGACGGCGCTGCGTTATGCGTGCCGCCGCGCCAAGCGGACCGGCGGCCGGGTGGCGCTGCTTTACGTGATGGACCCGCCGGAGAGCCAGCAATGGGGCGGCGTGGCCGACCTGATGCGCCAGGAAGCCCGCCAGCAGGCCGAACAGGTGGTGGGCGCCCACGCCGAAACCGCCGCCACCCTGACCGGCCAGCCGCCTGCCATCCATATCCGCGAAGGCCAAAGCCGCGAGGAGCTGCTGAAATTGATCGCCGAGGACCGCTCGATCTCGGTTCTGGTGCTCGGGAGTTCATCGACGAGCGAGGGACCGGGCCCGCTTGTCTCCGCGTTCATCGGCAAGGCCGGCGGTCAGCTCCGCATCCCGTTGACGATCGTTCCGGGTGGCCTGAGCGAAGCCGAGGTCGATGCAATCGCATAGAGACTGCGACTATTCATGCGACTTTTTCCCTCCAAGTTCCCCGGAACCAGGCTTTGCATCGCGCAGTGCGAACGAGGACGCTTCCGGGGTGAGTCTGCCTAAACGACCCCGGTAGCGCGATAATAACTAAAGTTTCCATAACTTTTATACAGCGACACTCAAAAATCATCTTGATCGGGGTGGCGTCGGTTCCTACGTCGGATGGGCACTTTAGCGGGTTGGACCGGTTCCAGCCCATCTCGGAGGTAAGTTTGTTTATCCAGACCGAGCAGACCCCAAACCCCTCGACCCTGAAGTTCCTCCCCGGCCGCGTGGTGATGGACAAGGGCACGATGGACTTCGCCGGCGCCGACACGGCAGCCGTCTCCCCTCTCGCCAAGCGCCTGTTCGCGGTCGAGGGCGTCGAGCGCGTCTTCTTCGGCGCCGACTTCGTCACCGTGACCAAGGCGGCCGACAAGGACTGGCAGATCCTGAAGCCCTCCATCCTGGGCGGGATCATGGAGCATTACACGTCCGGCGAGCCGGTGGTTGGCGGCGAGGCCGCGGCCAACGCTTCGGGCGCCGATGCCGACGACGACGAGATCGTGGCCCAGATCAAGGATCTGCTCGAGACCCGTATCCGTCCGGCAGTTGCCCAGGACGGCGGCGATATCGTGTTCCAGGACTTCCGCGAAGGTGTGGTCTACCTGCACATGCAGGGCTCGTGCTCGGGCTGCCCGAGTTCGACGGCCACCCTGAAGATGGGAATCGAGAATCTTCTGAAGCACTACGTGCCGGAAGTCGTCGAAGTGCAGGCCGTCCAGTAGGGCGTCTGCCGGTCAAGCGTACAGAGTTGGTTGCTGCGTAGCGTCGCGGTCCACGGACCGCGTGCAGGGATCATTCGTTCCGTCAACGAAGGGTAAAGCATGCGGTCTTTGATAATGTCTGCGCTCGCGCGCGGACAGCGATATGCCTTTCCTGCCGCCTGGGTGGCGGTTCTTGCGACCGGGGTCGGCCTTCGCCAGCCGCTTCCGTCCATCGATGCAGGGCAGTTCCTGAGCTTCAATCCGCTGGGACATGCTCCCGCCAGCCTGCCGGATTTCATCTCGCCGATGAATGCCGACACTGCGGCGCTGATCTTCGTCAGCAACGACCTGGAACTCGACGCGCAAACCCATTTCAACGTGCGCGAAATCGCCGGCGGCCACGGCCGCTTCGCCGCTCCCGGCAACGCGGTGCGGCGCCAGGAGCAGGCGCGCATCAATCCGAAGACCGCCGACGAACTCGCGGGCTTCTTCCGCGATCAGTCCTACACCTTGACCGACGTGCGGCTCGGCGTTGCCGTGCCGCAGATCAAGGTCGAGCGCGTGCCCGACGATCTCAGCACGAAGGACGGCGTCGAGCGCAAGTTGCTGTTCATCACCGCGCTCTTGCCGGTGATCCTCGACGTGAACCAGCGCGTCTCCGTCGAGCGCGACCAGCTCCTGCGCCTGCAGGAGAAGTTCTCCGAGAATCCCGACGCTCTCACCTCGTTCGACCGCAGCTGGATCGTGCAGCTCGCCGATCGCTACGAAATGCAGATCGATCAGATCGACAAGGACCAGCTGGCGCAGCTCGTGCGCCGCGTCGACATCGTGCCGCCCTCGATGGCGATCGCCCAGAGCGGCATCGAATCGGGCTGGGGAACGTCGTTCGCCGCCCGCAACGGCAATGCGCTGTTCGGGCAGATCCAGTCGGCCGGGCAGCACGCCGTCGCGGTGTCGTGGAAGCCCGGCGCCGGCATGCCGCAACCCTTCGCCAGCGTCGGCGAGGCGGCGGAAGCCTATGTCGCCAATCTCAACACGCATCCGGCCTATGCCGCTTTCCGCCACGAGCGCGCAGCGATGCGCGATCGTGGCGAGGGCCTGGACGGCTACAAGTTGATCGGCCAGTTGCTGAGCTATTCCGAGCGTGGTCTCGGCTATGTGCAGTTCGTGCGCCAGGTGATGCGCGAGGACAAGCTGACGGACTTCGACAGCGCGAAGCTGTCCGGATTCTAGCGCGTCACATCATTGGCCGCGGCAGATCGGCGTCGCAGACGAGCGGAAAGCGCCGCGCGTCGAAGAGCTGATAGTGCCACCATTCGTTCCGATAGAAGTCCCAGCCGGCCGCGGTCATCAAGCCCATCAGCACGAGGCGATTGCGCTGGGCTTCGGCCGGGACGTCAGTGCGGCCGTGATGCGACAGCGGCGTGAAGGCATCGAAGCCCGTGCCCATGTCGAGTTCCCTTCCCGCTGGATCGAGCAAGGTGAGGTCGACCGCCACGCCGCGCGAATGCGGCGAGCCGCGGCGCGGGTCGGCCAGGAATTCCGGATCCGGATTGACGTTCCACAGCGCCCATTGCGCTTCGGTGGGCCGCAGCGCGTCGAAGATCTTCAGCCGGTAGCCCAGCGGTCTGGCGAGCGCGATCGCCGCATCGAGCTTTCCGGCGGCCTCGCGGTGCAGCCAGCATTCGGCGTTCCGATAGACCGGCTTGCCCGTTAGATTGGCGTCGGTCGCATAGGCCAGGCTCACCTCGACGTCGAAGTCGGATGGAGCGATCGCAACTAGATCGAGTTTCATGACCCTAGAATGCCCAGCCCCTGACGTAAGCGCCAGTAACGCATGAGCGTGGTGCTGGCGTTCGACTGCGCGGTGAGCGGGCTTGGCGTGGCGGTCCTGCGCGACGGCGCCGTGCTTGCCTCGCTGCGCGAGGAAGGGCGGGAGCAGGCCGCCCGTCTGCTGCCCGCGATCGCGGCGGCGATGGAGCAGGCGGGCGTCGAACGCCGGGCGTTGTCGTTGATCGCGGTGACCACGGGCCCGGGCAGTTTCACCGGCGTGCGCGTGGGGCTCGCCGCGGCGCGCGGGCTGGCCATGGCGCTCGATGTCCCGCTGGCGGGCATCGCCACGACGACGGTCCTGCTTTCCCAGGCCGCCGCCTCCGCCAATACCGAGGGCCGCCTCGTGGTGGCCGTTCTCGACAGTCATCTCGGCGACTGGTTTTGCGCAATTCGGGCAGGCGCCCAGGCGCTCTCAGAGAGCGCCCAGGCGCCGTTCCTGGCCGCGACGGCGGATCTGGCGGTGCGTCTTGCCGGCCAACCGTGCCTGATCGTCGGACCCGAGGCTGCCGCGTTGGCACCGCTGCTGCCCAATGCCCAGCCCCAGGTCGCCTTGCCGGATCCCTCGATCCTGGCGCGCCTGGCCTTCGAAGAAGGCGTCGAGAGCTGGAGGATCCGCAATCGCACCGAGGGTCTGCCACGTCCACTTTACCTGCGCGGCGTCAACATCACTCTGCCCGACGGCGCGAGGCGTACGGTCGACGGATGAGTGCCTTCACCTTGCGGCCGTTGGGCGCGCTCGACCTCGACCTCGCATCGGGATTCCACCGCGCGGCCTTTGCGCCGCAAGGCGAACGTGCCTGGACGCGGCAGGATATCGCCGAGCTGGTCGCATCGCCCGGCGTGTCTGGAGTCTTTCTCCTCGGCGACGGAAAGGAAATCGGCTTCGCCCTCTGGCGCGTTGCTGTGGATGAAGCTGAACTCCTCACCATCGCCGTCGACGCCGGCCATCGCCGGCGTGGCGCGGGGCGCACCTTATTAGAGGCAGTGATCGGAAGGGCGCGAGCCGGCGGTGCCACGACTCTCTTCCTCGAGGTCGGCGCCGATAACCCGGCAGCCTGCTCACTCTACGAGCAGAGCGATTTCCACACCGTCGGGCGGCGCAGCGGCTACTACCGGCGCGGCGATCGCCCGGCGGTGGATGCTCTGGTGATGCGGCTCGACCTCAAGCGCGACGGATAGTCACGATATAGTCACTCCCCGAGGGTACTATCCCCAAAATGCTGTGGCCCTCATCACGCGCCGCCTTCGGCACGTTGCGCAGCGGCTCCTCGCCGCGCAGCCGAACGCTCAGGATTTCGCCCGGGCGCATGCGCTCCAGGCGCAATTTCGTGCGGACGAAGGTCATGGGGCAGACCTCGCCGGTGATGTCGATGATCTGGTCGGCCTCGCCGAGGGAGGATGGGCTGTGCATGTCCCCAACTATACCCCGTTTGGCCGCCGGTGTAGGGTGCCCCGGCATGCCCGATAATCGTTCCAAGCTCGAAGCTCTGTGCGCCGAGCGCGGTCTCAAGATGACCGACCAGCGCCGCGTGATCGCGCGCGTACTTTCCGAGTCCTCCGACCATCCCGACGTCGAGGCGCTGCACAAGCGCGCGACGGCGGTGGATCCCAACATCTCGATCGCCACCGTCTACCGGACGGTTCGCCTGTTCGAGGAAGCGGGCATCCTGGCCAAGCACGATTTCGGCGACGGCCGCGCACGCTACGAGGAAACGCCCGAAGAGCACCACGACCACCTGATCGACATCCAGAGCGGCCGGGTCGTGGAATTCCATAACGACGAGATCGAGGAGTTGCAGCGCCGTATCGCCGAAAAGGCGGGCTACCGCCTGGTCGGCCATCGCCTGGAGCTCTACGGCGTCCCCATAGATGGCAAAACCGACCGCCAAAAATGAGTAGACGTGACCTCTACCGGTTCGATAATGGCCCTACCATGACCGGGGCGGCCACCCTGCGGATGACCCATTTGTGGATGATCCATGCGCATTGACCGTGCTGACAGCGAAGCCGAACTCCTTGGCCCGCCGATCTCCAATCGGGAGATCGTCCAGGTCGTGGCCGGCGACTTCGAGGTCCGGCTGGCCCGGACGCCTGCCGAGATCGATGCCGCGCAGGCGCTGCGCTATCGCGTCTTCTACGAAGAGATGCACGCCCACCCGACGCTCGAGGTGGCGGAGAGCCGGCGCGACTTCGACGAGTTCGACAGGGTCTGCGATCACCTGCTGGTGCTCGACCGCCGGCGCGGCGAGGGACCCGAGGGCATCGTCGGCACCTATCGCCTGATCCGCCGCGAGGCGGCGGCAAACGCCGGCCGCTTTTATTCTGCCGCCGAATACGACATCCAGAAGATGGTCGACTATCCGGGCGAGGTGCTGGAGCTCGGCCGCTCGTGCATCGCCAAGGATGCGCGCAACACCGCGACCATGCAGATGCTGTGGCGCGGCATCGCGCTCTACGCCTATCACTACGACATCCGCGTCATGTTCGGCTGCGCGAGCTTCCCGGGCATCGACCCCGCGCAGCACGCCCAGGCATTCTCCTACCTCCACCAGCATCATCTCGCGCCGCCGGAAATCCGCGTGCGTGCGCTGCCCGAGCGCTATGTCGACATGAACGTGCTCGCGCCCGACGGCTACGATCCGCGCAAGGCGATGGCGCGCGTCCCGCCGCTGATCAAGGGCTACCTGCGGCTCGGCGGCTTCGTCGGCGACGGCGCGGTGATCGATCGCGAGTTCGACTCGACCGACGTCTTCATCATCGTCAAGACCGAGCTCGTGACGGAGAAGTACATCCGTCACTACGAGCGCGGCGTTCGCTGACGGGACGGATCAGCCACACCTAAATGTGGATCGGCTCTCCTTTGCGCGGCACCTTCCGGCTGATGAGCTATGTCACGCTCACGCTCGTGCTGTTGCCGATCTATCTCCTGATGGTGCTGTTGCGCCTCCAGCCGGTGATCCGCTGGATGCCGGTCGGCTACCATCGCGTCGTCTGCTTCATCCTTGGCATCAAGGTGCGCGTCCACGGCAAACCGTCCGACGTGACGCCGACCCTGTTCGTCTGCAACCATGTATCCTATCTCGACATCGAGGTGATGGGCAGCCTGGTGCCGGGCAGCTTCGTGGCCAAGGCCGAGGTCGCGACCTGGCCGTTCTTCTCCACGCTCGCCAAGGCCCAGCGCACGATCTTCATCGAGCGCTCGTCGGGCAAGACCAGCGCGAGCCGCGACGAGATGATGCGGCGGCTCAACACCGGCGACAACCTGCTGCTGTTTCCCGAAGGCACCAGCAGCGATGGCACGCGGGTACTGCCTTTCCGCAGCGCGCTGTTCGGCGTGGCCCAGCTGCGGCGCAATGACCGGCCGATCGTGGTCCAGCCGGTCGCCATCGCCTATACGCGCCTCGATGGCATTCCGCTCGGCCGCTACTGGCGGCCGCTGTTCGCCTGGTTCGGCGACCTCGATCTGGTGCCGCACCTCTGGCAGATGGTGTGCCTGGGGGAGACCGAGGCGGTGGTGACCTTCTTCCCGCCGATCGACATCGAGCAGCTGGGCGACCGCAAGAAGCTGGCCGAACATTGCTTCCGGCAGGTCTCCTCCGGCGTGCAGGCCGCCAACAGCGGCCGCCTGGAACTGCTGCCGCCGCCGGCCAAGTCGCTGTCGGACAGCGACAAGGCGGCTGCTTAGCCGCCAACGCCGCCGCCTAGACCCCCTGGGGCGTGGGTGATAGAAGCCGCTCGGTGAGCATCGAAAAGGCCCAGAAGCGTGTGTTCATCCGGACCTACGGGTGCCAGATGAACGTGTACGATTCGGACCGCATGGCCGACGTCCTGCGGCCGCTGGGCTATGCCTTGTCGGCGACGCCGGAGCAGGCCGACCTGGTCGTGCTGAACACCTGCCACATCCGCGAGCATGCCTCGGAGAAGGTCTATTCCGAGCTGGGCCGCCTGCGCGACACCAAGACGGAGCGCCGGGCGGAGGGCCGCGACTACACCATCGCCGTGGCGGGCTGCGTGGCCCAGGCCGAGGGCGAGGAGATCCTGAAGCGCCAGCCCGCGGTCGACATCGTGGTCGGCCCGCAGTCCTATCATCGCCTGCCGCAGCTGCTGGCCGAGGTCGCGCGCAAGTCGGCGCTCGCGAAGGCCGGCAAGCGCGCCCCGGGCGCGGGCGTGCTCGATACGGAATTCTCGACCGAGAGCAAATTCGACAACCTGCCGTCGCCGCTCGGCATCCGCGCCGGCTCGGCGTTCCTGTCGATCCAGGAAGGCTGCGACAAGTTCTGCACCTTCTGCGTCGTGCCCTATACGCGCGGCGCCGAATATTCGCGGCCGGCGGAAGCGGTGCTGGCCGAAGCGCGCCAGCTCGTGGCGGCGGGCGCGCTCGAGATCACGCTGCTGGGCCAGAACGTCAACGCCTATCACGGCGAAGCGCCATCCAGCTCGATCGGCGGTTCGACCTGGTCGCTGGCGCGCCTGATCCGCGCCGTCGCCGAGATCGAGGGCGTGGCGCGACTGCGCTATACGACCTCCCATCCGCGCGACATGGACGACGAGTTGATCGCGGCGCACGGCTCCGTACCGCAGCTGATGCCGTACCTGCACCTGCCGGTGCAGTCCGGCTCCGACCGTATCCTCGAGGCGATGAACCGCCAGCATGGCCGCGATCTCTTCCTCGGCCTCGTCGATCGCCTGCGCACCGCGCGGCCCGACCTCGCTTTGTCGTCCGACTTCATCGTCGGCTTCCCGGGCGAGACCGACGCCGACTTCGACGACACGATGCGGCTGATCGAACAGGTCGGCTTCGCCTCGGCCTATTCCTTCCGCTACAGCCGCCGCCCCGGCACACCGGGATCGGCGATGACCGACCAGGTGTCCGAAAACGTGAAGGTGGCACGTCTCGCTGCCCTGCAGGCATTGCTCGGCCGTCAGGCGGAGGCGTTCAATATCTCGAAGGCGGGCACCACGGTACCGGTGCTGTTCGCCGAGCCCGGCCGCCGGCCCGGCCAGCTGATCGGCAAGACGCCGTGGCTGCAGTCGGTCTATGTCGAGGCCACGCCGCGCCTGATCGGCCGCATCGTCGAGACCCGCCTGATCGCGGGTTACGCCAACAGCCTGCTGGGTGAAGTCGTCCAGCAGCATGAGGTGGCGGCGTGAGCGTCACCAAGCGGATGACGTTCGACGACAATGCAGTGATCGCCCAGCTCTACGGCAACCACGACAGCAATCTCGTGCGCGTCGAACAGCTCGCCGGTGTGAAGCTGAACGCGCGCGGCAACCAGCTCGACATCGCGGGCGACAGCGACACCGTCGGCGTCGCGCAGAAGGCGCTGACCGGCCTCTACGAGCGGCTGAAGCGCGGCCTGTCCGTCGAGATGGCCGACGTCGATGCCGCCGTGCGCTTTGCGCGCAACGGCGGCGATGCCGGCGATAGCGAGAGCATCCGCACGCGCCGCCGCACCGTGGCCGCGCGCTCGCCCGGCCAGCGCGGCTACCTGCAGGCCCTGAACGAGCGCGACATGGTGTTCGCGCTGGGACCGGCCGGCAGCGGCAAGACCTATCTCGCGGTCGCCATGGGCGTGTCGCTGCTGATGGCCGGCAAGGTCGAGCGCATCGTGCTCTCGCGGCCTGCCGTCGAGGCGGGCGAGCGGCTGGGCTTCCTGCCCGGCGACATGAAGGAAAAGATCGACCCCTACCTGCGCCCGCTCTACGACGCGCTGCACGACATGCTGCCCGCCGAGCAGATCGCCCATCGCATGGAGTCGGGAGAGATCGAGATCGCGCCGCTCGCCTTCATGCGCGGCCGCACCCTGGCGCATTGCTTCGTCATCCTCGACGAGGCGCAGAACACCACGCCGATGCAGATGCGCATGTTCCTGACGCGCCTCGGCGAGGGCTCGCGCATGGTGATCACCGGCGATCCCAGCCAGACCGACCTGCCGAACAACCAGAAGTCGGGCCTGACCGACGCGGTCGAGACCCTGAGCGAGGTCAACGGCATCCGCTTCGTGCGGCTCACCTCGCAGGACGTGGTGCGCCACGACCTGGTGACCCGCATCGTCGAGGCCTATGACGTCCGCGACAAGCAAGCCAAGCGCTGACTGCGTCGTCGTCGTGCTCGACGCTGCGTGGCGCAGGGCGCTGCCCGGCGTCGAGCGTCTCGTCCGCAAGGCCGCGCGCGCTGCGATCGGCGCCAAACGCAGGTCGCTCACCGTGGCGCTGGCCGACGACAGGCGCGTGCAGGCGCTGAACAAGCGCGACCGCCGCAAGGACAAGCCGACCAACGTGCTGTCATATCCTTCCGGCGAGAAGAAATTCCTGGGCGACGTCGTGCTGGCGCGGCAGACCGTGTGGCGCGAAGCCCGGGAGCAGAAAAAGACTCCGGCCGATCATCTCGTGCATCTTGTGGTGCACGGCACGCTTCATCTGCTGGGCCACGACCATGAGACCGGCGACGAAGACGCCGAGCGCATGGAAGCGCTCGAGCGGCGCATCCTGAAACGTCTCGGGATCGCCGATCCGTACCTGGTCCGTTAGCGAGGGCCGCTAGCGCAATCGCTTGCGCGATTGCGCATTAGAGCATCTGCAGCGACTGCTTGGCCTTGGGTGGCGGAAACGCCTTGTCGAGCTCGGCCAGGATCTGCGGCGTGAGCTTCACGTCGAGCGCGCCGAAATTCTCCTTCACCCGTTCGCGCGTCGAGGATTTGGGGATCGTCACGACTCCGGGTTGGGCGAGCAGCCAGGCCAATGCCAGCTGTGCGGTCGTGCAGCCGACCTCGCCGGCGAGTTTCTTCAGCGCAGGCTTCGCAAGCAGCGCGCCCTGGTCGAGCGGCGAATAGGCCATCAGCGGGATCGACCGCTTCTTCATCCACGGCACCAGGTCGTACTCCGGTCCGCGACGCGACAGGCAATACAGCACCTGGTTCGCTGCGGTCTGGCCGCCGTCGACTTCCGCGGCGTCTTCCATGTCGTCGACGTCGAAATTGCTCACGCCGAAGTCGCCGATCTTTCCAGCTGCCTTCAGTTTATGGAACGCCTCGAACGTGCCCTCGAGCGCGGCGCCGCCGCGCCAGTGCAGCAGGTAGAGGTCGATGCGCTCGACGCCCATGCGCTTGAGGCTGCGCTCGCAGGCCGCGACCGTGCCCGCTCGCGTGGCATTGTGCGGATAGACCTTGCTGACGATGAACGGCCGGACCTTGCGGCCCTTGATGGCCTCGCCCACGATCTCCTCGGCCCCGCCTTCGCCGTACATTTCGGCCGTGTCGATCATCGGGTACCCTGTTTCGAGGGCATATCGCACCGCGTCGAGTTCCTGCGGCCGGCGGCGGGCGCTCTCGCCCATGCGCCAGGTGCCGATGCCGAATACGGGGATTTCCGCGCCGGAGGGGAGTTTACAGGAACGCATTGGGAACTTCCGTCATTGCAACGCAGGACCTTTAGCCTATCTTAGAAGCCATGCCGGACTCCACATCGCGCGGCCCCAATCCGGGCCTCGGCAGCCCGACATCGCCGGGAGAGCCTCCGCTCAAGGCCCCCGCACCGACCCAGGACCCCCCCGCCCATGGCGGCTTCTGGCGCGGCCTGCTGCGCAGGCTGCGGCGGCGCGACCGCAACGAGGCGGTGCGCGAGGCGTTCGAGGAGCTGATCGAGGAAACGCCCGACAGCGATACGCCGATCAGCGAAGACCAGCGCATCCTGCTCGCCAATATCCTGAAGCTCAGCAACAAGACGGTGCGCGACGTCATGGTGCCGCGGGTCGACATCATCGGCATCGCCGCCGACACGCCGATCGACGCGGTCGTGCGCATCATCCAGACCGAGGCGCATTCGCGCTATCCGGTCTACCGCGAGTCGCTCGACGACGTGATCGGCATGATCCACATCAAGGACGTGCATGCCTACTGGGGCACGTCCAAGAAGTTCAATCTGCGCGACATACTGCGCCGCGTCGTCTTCGTGGCGCCGACCATGCCGGTGCTCGACATGCTGCTCGACATGCGCCGGCAGCGCACGCACATGGCGCTCGTGGTCGACGAGTTCGGCGGCACCGACGGGCTGCTCACCATCGAGGACCTGGTCGAGGAAATCGTGGGCGAGATCGAGGACGAGCATGACGTGGCCCAGGCGCCCACGCTGGCGCGCCGCGGCGACGGCACGCTCGACGTGAACGGCCGCACCCCGGTCGAGATGCTCGAGCAGGAGATCGGCCCGGTCCTGTCGGAGGACGAGCGCCGCGAGGTCGACACGGTGGGCGGCCTGATCTTCTCGCTGCTCGGCCGCATCCCCGAGCGCGGCGAGGTGGTGACCCATCCGTCCGGAGTCGAGTTCGAGATCCTGCAGGTCGATCCGCGTCGCATCAGGCGCCTGCGCGTGCGACCGCCGGCCTCCTCGCCGCCGGCTTCCTGATCGCCCATAAGGCCGCGATGAAAGTCTCCGGCTGGCGGACCTACGGTGTCGCCGTTCTCGCGGGCGCGCTCGCAGCGCTTGCCATGCCGCCGCTCTACTGGCTGCCGCTCGGCGTCGTGGGCATCGTCGTCTTCGTGCGCCAGTGGGATAGCGCGCCTACACCAAGGGCTGCCCTGCTGCGCGCCTGGGCGTGGGGCTGGGGCCACTTCGCCATAGGCTCCTACTGGATCGTCGAAGCCTTCTTCGTGCCGCCGGCCGACTTCGCAGCCCTCGGCCTGCCCGCGGTGCTGGGCCTTGCCGCGGTGTTGGGCTTCTTCCCCGCACTGGCCGCCGCGGCGGCCCGCTGGCTGGCGCTGCGTTGGCCCTATCTCGGCGGCAACTACCGTCGGCTGATCCTGCTCGCCGTCCTGTGGACCGTTGCGGAATGGCTGCGCGGCCACGTCTTCACCGGCTATCCGTGGAACCCGCTGGGCCATGTCTGGGCCTTCGCCACGCCCCTGCTGCAGAGCGCCTCCCTGATCGGCGTCTACGGACTCGGCACGCTCACCTTCGCGATCCTGGCCGCGCCGGTGGCGGGCTGGCGGGCGGCCCTGGCCGCGCTCGGCCTGGTGGGATTGGCGGGCGTCGTGGGCCAAAATCTTATACCAGCGCCCGACGCGGGGCCGCTCGGCCCGATGGTGCGCATCGTCCAGCCCAATGTCCCGCAAAGCGAAAAGTGGTCGCCCAAGGATCGCTCGGCGCATTTCGCGAAGATCCTCGAGCTCAGCCGGCGGCCGGGCTTCGAGGACCTCACGGCGGTTGTCTGGCCCGAAACGGCGGTGCCGTTCGTCGTCCAGCCCGGCTCGACCGCGCTGCCTTACATGGCGACGGCCGCTCCGCCCAAGGGCTATCTGCTGGCGGGCGCACCGCGTGGGACCAGCCTTGCCGAGGACGGCGTCTGGAACTCACTGCTGGCGATCGACGCCCGCGGCACGATCGCGGCGTCGTACGACAAGGTCCATCTCGTGCCGTTCGGCGAATATATTCCCTTCCACAAGGAGTTCCCGCCGATCAGCGGCGCGATCGGACGCGGCTCGTTCGAAAGAGGCGAGACGTTCGTCACGCTTTCGCTCGCGGGCCTGCCGCCGTTCTCACCGACGATCTGCTACGAGGCGATCTTTCCCGATGCGGTCACCGCACCCGGCGCGCGGCCGGCCTGGCTGTTGAACGTGACCAACGATGCGTGGTTCGGCACGTCGAGCGGGCCTTATCAGCATCTCACCAGCGCGCGCTTGCGCGCGGTGGAGGAGGGACTGCCGATGATCCGCGCCGCCAACACCGGCGTGTCCGCGGTGATCGATTCCTACGGCCGCATCCTGGCGTCGCTCGACATGGAGCGGGAAGGGATTATCGATCACGCACTGCCACCACCGAGGGTGGCGACCGCCTACAGCCGATGGGGCGACGGGACCCTCGTGGTGCTGCTTCTCGCCCTAGGCCTGTTGATCGGCGTGCGACGCCCAAACTGACGCTTGCGTCAGGTTCATATTCAGACACGAATTCAACACGCTAAGAGAGCTTGCAATGTGGCGTGGAATGCGTAATGTCATATGCAGCTATGAAGTGTAGATATGCATATTTGCACATCAAGGCAGGGTATTGAAAACACAATTTGGGCGTGTCTGGCCTCGCGGTCGCGTCGACATTGTACGAACAGGACAGAAGGACCACGGCACTCATGGCAAGATCCCATCCGGTTGACGTTCACGTGGGCGCTCGGATGCGCCAGCGGCGCACCCTTCTCGGCATGAGCCAGGAAAAACTCGGCAACGCCGTCGGTCTTACCTTCCAGCAGATCCAGAAATATGAGCGCGGTTCCAACCGCATCGGCTCGAGCCGGCTGTTCGAGTTCGCCAAGGTGCTCGATGTGCCGGTGTCGTATTTCTTCGACGAGATGCCGTCGAACGCGCTCGCCGGCCGGCCGATGTCGGGCCGTGGCAAGAAGGGCTTCGGCGAGGCTGCCACCCCGTTCGAGCAGGAGAAGGATCCGCTGATCAAGCGCGAGACGCTCGAGCTGGTGCGCGCCTACTACAAGATCCGCGAGAGCCGCGTGCGCAAGCGCATCTTCGAGATGGTCAAGGCAGTGGGTGCCGCGAGCCACGCCGAAGTGCTGGGCGGCCGCAAGAGCCGCTAGGTCCCCGGACCGGAGCCACCGAAAGGGCATATCTAGGCCCTTGATTTCCACTGCCATTTGGAGTTTTTAGCGGCGCGGCGTCACCCTCGGTTTCCCCCGGGGTCCCGGCGCCGCCGCGGACGGATTTGGACGACTTGCCACCGCGTAAATAAAGGCTAAGCCGGACGTAGGCGGCCCTGCCGCCCTGCCCGGAGTCCAGTGACATCTGTGGAGGGTGCTGTGGCGCTCAAGGACTATCTGTTTACCAGCGAATCGGTTTCCGAAGGTCATCCGGACAAGGTCAGCGACCAGATCTCGGACGCGATCCTCGATGCGTTCATCGCCAACGACATCAAGCTCGGCCTGGCCGACGACAGCCATACCAATACGCGCCTGGGCTGCGAGACCCTGGTCACCACGAACAAGATCGTGATTGCCGGCGAAGGCCGCGCTTCGGCGCCCTACATGAAGAAGTTCGGCAAGCACACCATCGTCAACCGCGAGGCGCTTACCGAGATCGCGCGCGATGTGGTGCGCGACATCGGCTACGACCAGGACGGCTTCTCATTCCACGGCGCCGACGTCGAGGTGCTGCTGCACGGCCAGTCGCCCGACATCGCCATGGGCGTCGATGCCAAGAAGAAGGGCGGCAATCTCGGCGACCAGGAAGGGGCCGGCGACCAGGGCCTGATGTTCGGTTTCGCCTGCCGCGACTCCGAGGAGTACGAGAAGAACTCCTTCATGCCGGCGCCGATCTATTTCTCGCACAAGATCCTCGAAGTGCTGAGCCAGGCGCGCCGCTCGGGCGAACTGCCCGACCTGCAGCCCGACGCCAAGAGCCAGGTCACCGTGCGCTACGTGAACGGCAAGGCTGTCGGCGCCACCAAGGTGGTCGTCTCCACGCAGCACCGTGAAACGACGGCCAAGGGCAAGAAGTACAATTCCGGCATGATCCGCGAGATGATCGCCGCGCACGTCGCCAAGGCGATGCCGGAAGGCTGGATGCCCAAGAAGGCGGCGGACTTCTTCGTGAACCCGACCGGCAACTTCGTGGTCGGCGGTCCCGACGGCGACTGCGGCCTGACCGGGCGCAAGATCATCGTCGACACCTACGGCGGCTACGCCCCGCACGGCGGCGGCGCGTTCTCCGGCAAGGATCCGACCAAGGTCGACCGCTCGGCGGCCTACGCCGCGCGCTATCTCGCCAAGAACGTCGTGGCCGCCGGTCTCGCCGATCGTTGCCTGATCCAGGTCGCCTACGCGATCGGCGTCGCCGATCCGATGTCGCTCTATGTCGACACCCAGGGCACCGGCAAGGTCGACGAGCGCAAGCTCGAGAAGGCGCTGTCGGACATCTTCCCGCTGCGTCCGACCAACATCCGCCGCGGCCTGCAGCTCAACAAGCCGATCTACCGGCGCACCTCGGCCTACGGCCATTTCGGCCGCAAGCCCGATCGAGACGGTGGCTTCTCCTGGGAGCGCCTGGACCTGGTGCCCGAACTGAAGCGCGCCTTCCACGCTCGCTGACGCAAGACTACGCCGTAAACGATTGATTCTACGGCAATTTCCGTTATCCTGCTCCGGCGGCACCCGCGCCGCTGGAGCAGGCAGCGGATGGCTCCCCTCGAAAATACCGGCCCGGATGCCGTCGTAATCGGCGAAGATCGCCCGGTCTTCGTACGCCCGTCGCTTTCGAGACCCATCGACTCGCTGATGCGGGCGCTTCTCTATATCGCCCAACAGATCGGCCGGCCGGTCAGCGAAGCCGAGGTGCGCCGCCTCGCGGGCTTGCCGGACGCCGCGCTCGACGAAGCGGGCTTCCTCGCGGCCGGTGCGCGCCTCGGGCTCGAGACCAGCGCGCTCGATCTTGCCGCCGCTCCCCTCGACGAATTGCCCGCGCCGTTCGCGGTCGTGGCGGGCTCGGGTGCAGCACATGTCGTCGTCTCCGGCCGCGGCGCGCACTGGACCGTGCTCGACGTGGTCGAAGGCCGTGTCTGGCAGACGACCGTCGAGAACGTGCGCGCGCTCGGTGCGCGCGCCCTGGTGCTACGCCTGCCGGCGGTATCCAGCGCCGCCATGGACTGGCACGCGCCGCTTGCCGCCAGGGTGCGGCCCGTCATCCTGAAGCTCGCGGCGGCCTCGTTCCTGATCAACGTGCTGGGCCTGGCCACGCCGCTCTTCATGATGACGGTGCTGAACGGCGTGATCGGCCGCGGCAGTGCCGAGGCGGTCACCGCCCTGATGATGGCGCTCAGTGCCGCGCTGCTTGCGGCCTATGCGTTCGACTTCATCCTGCGCGTGACACGCGGCTGGCTGTCGGCGCGCACCGGCGCACGCCTCGACGTGCTGATGAGCGGCGAGGTGGTGCATCACCTGATGCAGCTGCCGTACCGGCATTTCGAACGCACGCCGTCGGGCGTCATCGCCGAACGCCTGCGCCAGCTCGATGTGCTGCGTGGCTTCTTCACCGGACAGATGCCGGCGCTCGCGATCGATCTCGGCTTCGTGGCGCTGTTCCTCGCCGCCACCTTCTTCGTGAGCGGGCTGTTGGGCCTCATCACGGCGGTTGCGATCCCGGTGCTGATCGGCGTGTCGCTGGCCACGCATCGGGCGCAAAAGCGGCTGGCCGACGAGAATTTCCAGGCCCTTGCCGCCAAGAGCTCGACCTTGACCGAGACCGTGGCCAACGCCGCCACCATCAAGGCGCTGGGCCTCGAGGCAGAGGTCGAGAAGCGCTGGCAGGCCCGCGTCGAGCAGGCTGCCGCCGCCAGCTTCCGAGTCAACCACCTGGCCAACATCGCCGTCAGCGCCTCGGGCATCCTGCAACTCGTGGCGTCGCTGGTGCTGGTCGTGGTCGGCACGCATGAGATCGTCGAAGGCCGCCTCAGCATCGGCGCGCTGATCGCGGCCAACATGCTGGCGATGCGCGCGCTGCAGCCGATGCGCCAGCTGGTCGCCGCCTGGCACCAGCTGCAGAACGTGCGCGCCGCCTTCCAGCGCATCGACGAGCTGATGCGCGAGCCGATCGAAAGCCAGCCCGGTGCCCGGGCGCCGCTGCCGCCGATCACCGGCGCGATCGTGCTGGAGCGCGTGACCTATCGGCCCGAGGACAATGCCCCGGCCATCCTGCACGCGGCTGACCTTGAGATCGGCGCCGGCGAGATCCTGGGCATCGTCGGTCCCTCGGGCTCGGGCAAGACGACCATCGCCAACCTGGTCCAAGGGCTGTTCACGCCATCGGCCGGACGGGTGCTGGTCGACGGCAACGACGTGGCGCACATGCCGCCGGCCCAATTGCGCGCCCAGATCGGCAGCGTGCCGCAGGACGTCCAGCTCTTCACCGGCTCGGTGCGCGACAACATCGCCATGGGCGTGATCGACAAGGATCCCAACCGCGTGGTCGCGGTGGCGAAGTTCGTGGGCGCGCACGGCTTCATCCAGCGCCTGCCGCAGGGCTACAACACCGTCGTGGGCGAGCGCGGCCGCGGCCTGTCGACCGGACAGCGCCAGCTGCTGTCGATCGCGCGGGCGCTAATCCGCAACCCGCGCATCCTGATCCTCGACGAGGCGACCAGCGCGCTCGATCCGGCGACCGAGGAGCAGCTCCTGCGCCAGCTCAAGAACAACACGCGCGGCCGCACCCTGATCATGATCACCCATCGCCTGGCGCCGCTAGCCATCGCCGACCGCGTGGCCGTCGTGATGGACGGCCGCATCGAGCGGGTCGGCCCGCCGACCGAGATCATGGCCTACGCCCGCATCCGCATGGCCGAGGCCACGCGCGAGGAGCGATGATTACGCCGGCTTGAAACAGACGGCTCAGAGCAGGTCGATGAAATCCGGATCCTCGAGCCTCGCCAGCCGCTCCGACGCCAGGCGCGCGCAGTCGATCAGCAGCGACTTGCGGCGCGCGGCGGCCACCGGGCGGCGCGGCGGGTGGCGCAGGATCTCCGCGCCATAGGCATCGGCCACGATCAGGCCGACGTCTTCCGGGATCAGTGCCTGCGGGAAGTCGACCGGCACGGCGACATAGAGCAGGTCGCACCAGTTGAGATAGTCCGGCCATTTGTCGTCGACCCGCCAGTCCTCGATCGACGACTTGGTCTCGACGATGGTGAGGCCGCCATCGCGCGCCACCGCGAAGATGTCGGCGCGGCGGCCGTCCGGCAACGGCATCTCGAGAAGCACCGAGTGGCCGGCCTGGCGCATCATCCGACAGGCGCCGCGGCAGACGGCGAGAGTGATGTCGGGCCGCGTCTGCATCCGTCAGGGTTTGGCGGGCGGCGAATAGAGTTGCGGCACCTGATCGCTGACCGGGCGCTCGAGCGTGGGCTTGAAGGCCTTGGCGAGCGCCTCGGCGCGTTCGCGATCCTTCGCCGTGATCTGCTCCTTGGCCTTCTCGCGCACCGGCTTCGAGTCGGGATGGCCGCCGCGTTCGGCGAGCACCAGCCACTTGTAGCCCTCGACCGGATCGGCCGGTCCCGCGACGCCGCCCATGGTCATGACGCCGAAGGCATGTTCGGCCTCGGGCAGGCCCTGCTGCGCGGCGCGGCCGTACCACATCAGCGCCTGGACCGGGTCGCGCGCGATGCCGGCGCCGGCAAAATAGGCGTTGGCGAGCTTGAATTGCGCAGAGGGGACGCCGGCTTTGGCGGCGACCTCGTACCATCTCACCGCGGTCTGGACGACCTTCTCGTTCGCCGCCTTGTCCTTCGACGCAGGCGTGCGCGCCGACAGGTCGCCGAGCGCCAGCGCCGCCTCGGGCACGCCGCTCTTCTCGGCCTGCAAGAGCCAGGTCTGCGCGCCGTTGGTGTCGCGCTTGATGCCCAGGCCGTCGACCATGGCCAGGCCATAGCGCAGTGCCGCGAGCGCGTGGCCCTTCTCGGCGGCGCGGCGATAGAGGTCGGCGGCGCGCACCGAATCGGCGGAGATCGCGGTGTCGCTTTCTTCCATCGCGCGGCCCAGCGCATAGAGCGCGTTGGCATCCTCGGTGCTGGCGGCCTTCTCGAGCCAGGCGCGCGCCTGCACGAGATCGCGCGGCACACCCTGGCCGCGCAGATAGAGGATGCCGAGATTGATCTGGGCGCGGCGATGGCCCGCCTCGGCCGCCTTCTGGAAGAGTTCGGCCGCGCGCTGGTCGTTGCGCGGGATGCCGGCCTGGCCTTCGGCAAAGGCGAGGGCGAGACGATGATTGGCCTCGCTCGACCCGGCGTCGGCGGCGTGCTGCAGGACCTTCATCGCCTCCTTGGACTGGCCGCGATCGAGCAGCACGACGCCCAGCCATGCTTCGGCATCGGGATCGCCCGGTGCGTAGGTGCGGAAGGTCTTTTCGGCCGTGACGAGATCGCCTGCGCGATAGGCCGCGATCCCCTCGCGCAGCGGCGCGGAAGAGGCGCGATCGTTCGTCTGCGCCCGCGCCGGGACGTCGGCGAAGACAAGCGCGCCGCCAAGCGCCCCCGAAAGCGCCACGACAAGCGCGGCGCGAGCGATCATTTCGTCTTGAAGGTGAAGGCGGCTGCCTCGGCCTTGGCCTTTTCGATTTCCTCGGGCTTCAGCTCTTTCGAGAGCTGCTCGATCAACTGGCCGGCATTGGGCACGTTCCAGCGCTCGGCGATCAGCACCCACTTCATCGAATCGTAGAAGCTCTTGGGCACGCCCTTGCCGTCGGCATAGGCGCCGGCGAGCGGGATCATGGCGGGCGTATAGCCGCGTTCGGCTGCGTCGAGCAGCATCGGCGCGCCCTTGGCGAGGTCGAACAGCTTGGAGTTGGGATTGCCGTAAACATAAAGGCCGAGCAGGAACTGCGCGCGCGGGTCGCGATCCTTGGCGGCGGGCTGCAGTTCCTTTTCCGCGGTCACCACATCGTTGGCCTGCAGCGCCTTGAGGCCCGCTTCGATGTTGGCAAAGGCGGGCGACGCGCCGGCGATCGCCAGCAGGAGCGGAGAAACGGCAAGCGCAGCGCGGGCTGAGCGGAGGAAAGACACGAATGAACTCCCTGAAGAACGGCTCAAAGTCGAAACGCGCGACCGTCTAGCATGGAATGATGCCTGAAACACGGCATGCCGGGCGGGGCATTGAAGGCGCAGGAGGGCGGCTGTTCGGAAGGGCGAAAGCAGGTGGATGAGCCCGTGTCCGCGTTGCGAGACCCGTCAGATCGACAATTTGCACTGCCGAATTGTATCTTTGGCCAATGCCATGTCTTCTAATCGATTGTAATTAAACGATATAATTACAAAAAAGAAGAATTTTGCGCGATTCCTGCATACCCTTTTTTGACTATCTGATGTCAGAGAAGTCCTCTAAACCCTAGGAATCACGCGACTTGTTCCGACCCAGATATGCATTTTTGCAACTAACATAGGTCGCTGACCTTTGGTAAGTTCTCATCATTAGAGAGTGACGACATAGATTTAATTCATATCCGAAAGGCTTTTCCGACGATCCACTGGCAGCGCCGAGAGCGCGCCGCACCACCCAAGTTTCCCAAAGCCCGCCAACGGCTCCCCAAGCCGTCTATCGAAGCCCCCTTCCCACACACCCCAAGGCTTCGATAATCCCACACCCAGGCGGGCTCCTAAGGAAGGCCGGTCGTTCCCCAAGCGACCGGCCTTTCGTATGTCTGGGTTCTTTTTCTGTGTGTGATCCACCGCCGACGCCTTGCCTCCGTCCAAAATTCAGTAAAAACAATGCAATCGCGTTGCGCCGTGCGTATTATTGCGGATTAACTGCAGTTTCAGATACCCCAAAAGCGCTTATCCCGGAAAAAAAAACCTAGCAAAAACAGGGATCGAATTCGTCGAGATATGCGTTTTTGCAAGTGACGCAAGAAAGGACCCATGTTAAAGTGATCACATTAAAGAAATTCTTATTCTATTGGTTTTAATATGAAAATTGTCGGATTCCCGATCGACGTATCGCGATCGCAGGATGGTCGTATCGTCCGCGGCCTACGGACCCGCCAAGGCCTCATCCAGGCGACCCTGGATCTGATTCAGGCAGGCGACGTCGAGCCGACATCCGCCGCCATCGCCACCATCGCCGGCGTTTCGAGCCGGGCGTTGTTCCAGCACTTCACCAATCTCGCCGACCTTTATGCCGCGGCCTTCGATCTCGCCGTCAGCCGCGCCTTCGATGGCGGCACGCCGATCGACACTGCCGCACCACTTAGCAACCGCATCGACCTTCTGGTCTCCGACCGGTCCGAACTGTTCGAGCAGTGGCTGCCGGTATGGCACTTCGCCGAGCGCGTGCGCTCGGTGGCGCCGGCCGTCGGTCTCGGCGTCGTGCAGCTGCGCCGACTCCTGCGGGCGCGCCTCGCGGCCTGGTTCGCGACCGAATTGGGCAATCTCGATCCGACCTCGCGCGATCTCGTGCTCGACTCGCTCGACCTCGCATTCGGCCTCGACAGCTGGATGAACATGCGCGAGCAGCTGCGGCTGTCTCCGGTCCATGCCTCGCGTACCTGGCGTTTCACCGCCGAAGCCATCGTGCTTCAGGCGCTCACAGTTCCCGCACAGCCCGTGGCGGTGGCTTAAGCACTTTTAGCCACCAGCGACGAAGCCCCTTCACCCAACCCAGGCTTCGTCGATTCCTTCCCACCCACGGGCATCACAGGAGGCCGGTCGTTCCCCAGACGACCGGCCTTTCCCTTTTCAGGACAAAGAAAAAAGGCGGCGGGTTTCCCCGCCGCCTTTTCCATGGTCGCTAAAGCGACTGTCTAGTTGAGCTTGGCGCGATACTTGGTGTGGCAGGCGCCGCAGGCCTTGCCGACATCGCCGAACGCGGCGGTGGCTGCGGCCATGTCGCCCGAACCCGCGGCCACCGCGAGCTTGTCGTAAGCAGCGCTTGCGTCCGCGCTGGCCTTCTGGAAGCCCGCGTTGTCGCTCCACACCGTCGGCAGGGCCTTGGTCTCGCCCTTGTCTGATCCGGCCGGGAACATGTGGTCGAACGCGAGCTCGAGTTCCTTCAGCTTGGCGGCGTGCGGGCCGATTTGCTTGAGGTCACCCTTGGCGTCGATGACGGCCTTGATGGCGCGCATCTCGGGGCCCGTGGCCTTGCGGTTGTCCTGGCGCGCCTTGATCACGTCGGCCTGGGCGAACGCAACCGTCGCACCGCTCACCAGCGCGCCGGCGGCGAGAGCGCCGACCACCGCCATGATCACCGTATTCTTCTTCATGCAAGCATCCCCTAGTTATTGCCTCGCCTAGTTGTTGCAGAGGTTCACGACAAAACGAACAGCGGGGCATGGAATTTCCTGTCACGACTGCGTGTAGTAAGCAGTGATATCGCGTGATCAGGCGAAGGACGGGGCGTCATGGCAACCAAAAGCGGGCAGAAAATCAGGGTCTGGGACCTTCCGGTCCGGTTGTTCCACTGGGCCCTGGTGATCCTGATGGTCGTGTCCTATTTCACGGGCCGCTGGGGCGGCGACTGGATGAAGTTCCACTTCTGGTCCGGCTACGCGATCCTCACCCTGATCCTGTTCCGCATCGCCTGGGGCTTCGTCGGTAGCACGACCGCGCGCTTCTCCGATTTCGTGAAGGGACCGGGTGCGGCCTTCGCCCATCTGCGCGAGCTGTTCGGCCGACACGGCCCGCACGACGCCGGCCACAACCCGATGGGCGGCGCCATGGTCGTGGTGCTGCTGTTTGCCGTCCTGGCACAAGCCGCGACCGGGCTGTTTTCCGCCGACACCGACACCAGCATGGTGACCGGGCCGCTCTCGGGCAGGATCCCCGACGCCGCGATCGACAAGGTGACAGCGTTTCACCACTTCTGGGTGAACGTGCTGCTGGTGCTGGTGGCCGCGCATGTTGTGGCGGTGCTCGTCTATCTCGTATGGAAGCGCCACAATCTCGTGGGTGCCATGGTGACCGGCCGCAAGCCGGTCGAGCAGGTCGTGCCGCCGGGCCAGCCCGCGCCGCGCCTCGTTTTTGCCTCGGGCCGACTGGCGATATCGCTGCTGCTGGCCTGTGCCGCGATAGTCTATTTCATTGTCAGGGCAGGCGGCTGACAGGCGCGTTTCCGACAGGAGGGAACGCAAGGTTCCCTCCTGTCGGAAACCGCTCTAGGGTGATGCTCACCCGTGAACTTGGATTTTGCACCATGAAATTTGCCGGTACCGATTCCTACGTCGCCAGCGACGACCTGCGCGTGGCCGTGAATGCCGCGATCGCGCTGCAGCGGCCGCTGCTGATCAAGGGCGAGCCCGGCACCGGCAAGACCGTGCTGGCGCACGAGGTCGCCAAGGCGCTGAATTCGCCGATCATCGAGTGGCACATCAAGTCGACCACCAAGGCGCAGCAGGGTCTCTACGAATACGACGCGGTCTCACGCCTGCGCGATTCGCAGCTGGGCGACGAGCGCGTCAAGGACATCGCCAACTACATCAAGAAGGGCAAGCTGTGGGAGGCGTTCACCGCGCCGGAGCGGCCGATCCTGCTGATCGACGAGATCGACAAGGCCGACATCGAGTTCCCGAACGACCTGCTGCTCGAGCTCGATCGCATGGAATTCTACGTCTATGAGCTCCAGAAGACGATCAAGGCCGACCAGCGCCCGATCGTGATGATCACCTCGAACAACGAGAAGGAGCTGCCGGACGCCTTCCTGCGCCGCTGCTTCTTCCACTACATCCGCTTCCCCGATCGCGAGACGATGACGCAGATCGTCGACGTCCACTTCCCCGACCTACAGAAGAACCTGCTGCGCGAGGCGCTGAACGTCTTCTACGACATCCGCGAAGTGCCCGGCCTCAAGAAGAAGCCGTCGACCTCCGAGCTGCTCGACTGGCTGAAGCTCCTGATGGTCGAGGACATGTCGCCCGATTCGCTGCGCTCGAAGGACAGCAAGCAGCTGATCCCGCCGCTGCACGGCGCGCTGCTCAAGAACGAGCAGGACGTCCATCTGTTCGAGCGTCTGGCCTTCATGGCGCGTCGGGAGCAGCGCCAGTAACCCCGGAGGTCACGCCATGTTCGTGAACTTCTTCCTCGAGCTGCGTCAGGCCAAGGTGCCGGTCTCCATCAAGGAGTACCTGGCGCTGATGGAAGCGATGGACAAGGACGTCGCCGAATCGAGCGTCGACGATTTCTATTACCTGGCGCGCGCCATCCTGGTGAAGGACGAGCGCAACCTCGACAAGTTCGACAAGGTGTTCGGCCATGTCTTCAAGGGCCTCGAGGCGCCGGCCGGCGAGGGCGTCACGGCCGAGATTCCCGAGGAATGGCTGCGCAAGCTCGCCGAAAAGCTCCTGACCGACGAGGAGAAGGCGCAGATCGAGGCGATGGGTGGCTGGGAGAAGCTGATGGAGACGCTGAAGAAGCGTCTCGAGGAGCAGCAGAAGCGCCACCAGGGCGGCAGCAAGTGGATCGGCACGGCCGGTACCTCGCCGTTCGGCGCCTACGGTTTCAATCCCGAGGGCGTGCGCATCGGCCAGGACAAGAACCGCGAGGGCCGCGCCGTGAAGGTGTGGGACAAGCGCGAGTACAAGAACCTCGACGACACCGTCGAGATCGGCACGCGCAACATCAAGATCGCGCTGCGCCGCCTGCGCAAGTTCGCGCGCGAGGGCGCCGAGGTCGAGCTCGACATGCCCGACACGATCCGCTCGACGGCGCGCAACGCGGGCTATCTCGACATCAAGCTGGTCCCGGAGCGGCGCAACAAGGTGAAGTGCCTGCTGCTGTTCGATATCGGCGGCTCGATGGATGCGCATATCCGCGTCTGCGAGGAGCTGTTCTC
>FTCZ01007329.1_pt1 | contig 24410 bp, 24 predicted proteins | sample 1658871 | NCBI WGS metagenome assembly FTCZ01 (sample SAMEA3914864, study PRJEB12502) | metagenome | biome: forest; material: soil | place: USA | collected 2012-03-12 | depth 0.3 m | reverse complement strand
TTTGCCAAGAGGTCGGCGTCGCCCGGATCGAACACTCGAAGCACATCGAACCATGATAATGGGCTAACCAACTCAACAGGCCTGCACGCACCGAGAAGCTTGTTCGATGCGATGGATCGCGTCAAGACTGAAGCGCCTGCCTGCTCCCAGTCGGCGACACTGTCTTCGAAAGACGCCGCTTGGATGAGCGCGTCGGTCAGGACGGGATGGCCCGCGGGAAATTTCAGAGCGCCCGTAGGAATCGAGTCGAACTCGGTCAGGCCGCCAAAGAACAACTCTCCCGTAGGCAATTCGGTCCGGAGCAGGACGACGTCCGGATCGATCCACCAGCCGCCCAGGCGGTGCAGCACGGCGTGACGAAAAAGGTCGGCATGGATGGCAACCCGTCTTTGTTCGGGCAGGTAGCGCAATACGCGCGACGACGGCACGATGTCCTCGGCATCTTTGCGCACAAGCCAATCGGGCAATTCGGGAATCGGCTCGAACGAAAAGACTTCGACGCAGTGGCCGCGGTCCACGATGCTGCGCAGGCACAGGAGCTGATAGGGGCCGATCGGCCCTCCGTGCCAGAACGTACGCAACGTTTGCGGCGCGGCGGCAGTGCGCACCGGTCTTGCGCGCCTGTCTTCGCCGCGGTGCTCAGGGCGGGGTGAGACGGCGGTCGGCAGATCGGCTCCAGACCGCTTCATCAGAAGAGCCAATGCGTTCGGAGGCGTGACCTCCGTACCCAGGTGCCACCGAAGCTCTTCCAGGATATTGCGCTCGCGAAACCAGACCGCGATGGACTCCGCGGATAGACGTGCGTCTTCTGCGAACGTCATTCCGAATCGGCGGAACAGGCCGTCGAGAAAGCTCCCGGCCGGTGGGCCAAAATTCTTCGGGATTCGGGCCCAGCGCCACACCTCGTTCCAGAGATGAACGAAATCGCTGTTCGCGATCCGCTCGTCCAATTCCTCCCGATGCCCGGGATCGAACATGAGGGGGATTTCGGCGCTCGCGATCTCATAGGCGCTCGACTGCGGACGGACCAGGTGGTCCAGGGCATAGTCCCGGGCCAACTGCGTCACGAGCCTGGGCCCGATCGATATGCGCTTGCTGAGCGGCGCGCCGGGCCCGGCCTCGGGCAGCAACCTCCAGGCTTCCTCGATCGCCGCCGAGAGGAAGGGCGAGCCCGCGGGAAATTTCATCACCGCGCCATTCACCAACTCGTCCGACTCGCGTGCGATGTAGACTTTGCTGCGAGGCATTTCCTTGGCCACCAGCACGATGTCGAGATCGGCGTACCAGCCGCCGAATTGCTGGATCGCCAGATAGCGGAAAAGATCGGAATGCAATGCCGGCGAGCGGACACCGTCGGCGAAGGTGAATTGATGCACTTGCCCCGACAGGATCTCGCGCGCATCGACACGCTCGACGCCCTCGGGAACCGCCAGATCCTTGCTCGTCACGTACAGGAGGACGCGGGCGCCTGCGGCAACGAAACTTCGCAGCGACAGCTCCTCGTAGGGGCTGAGCGGAGGACCGGTCCAGAACAGGCGAACTTCCGGCCGCGGCGCGGCGCTCGGCAGGCTTTCGTCGACATCCGCTGACGTGGAAGGTTCCATGATCCGTGACGGGATAGTGCATGTTAGGCTGTGCTTGTAAATCGCGAGAGTGTGACGGACGTTGAAGAACGTACTTTTCGCCTGGGAGTTGGGTCGCGGCCTCGGCCATCTCATGAACATGCGCCGTATCGCGGCGCGCCTGAAACCTCACGGCTTTCGATTTGTCGCGGTCAGCCGGGAGTCGGCAGCGACCGATCTGCTGGGCGGAGAATTCGCCGAAATCATCGCAGCACCTCGATGGCCGATGGACTCCCGCCCGGCGTCGCGGCAGCCTGCCCTGTCATCCGCGACCTTGAACGATATGCTTTCTGCCATGGGTTTGGCCGACTCCGGTGCGGTACGACAGCTCCTCGGTGCCTGGGATGACATCTTCAAGCGGACCCGGCCCGACCTGGTGATCGCGGATTTCTCGCCACTTGCGGCGCTGGCGGCGCGCCGCCGTGTTCCGCTGGTGCATATCGGCAATGGCTACACGTTGCCGCCGCACCAGATGAAGCGGTTTCCTTTGCTCCATCGGTTCTCGCCCCCGCTTTGGCGCGAGGAGCAAACGCTTGCCGCGGTCAACCAGGCGGCGCGCGCCGTCGGACGGGCGCCGCTCGATCACCTGCCGCAGCTCTTCTCGGGCGATGCCTGCCTGGTCCAGACGTTCCCGTTGTTCGATCCGTACGACACGCAGCGGAGCGAGCCGCTGGAGGGGCCGATGTTCGATCGACCGCCGGCGATCAGGGGCGCAGGGGCCCACTCGATCTTTGTCTATCTGTCGAGCGGTTACGCGCTGCACCTGTCGCTGTTCGCGGCGCTCCGGCCGTTCGCGGCGCGCCTGCGCATCCACGCGACAGGATTGCCCCTGGCGCAGCTCGAGGAGCTGCGTCGCGCAGGGGCGCATATCGATGCCGGGCCTGTGCCGCTTGCCGACATCCTGCCCGCGACCTGCCTCATCGTGCATAACGGAGGACCGGGCGCCGCCGCCGAGGCGCTCGTCGCGGGCGTTCCCCAACTCGTGCTGAGCGCGCAGATCGAGCAGGATTTCAACGGGCAGGCCCTGGAGAGAGCGGGCGTGGCAAAGTCCGTGAGAGTGTACGAGCCAGGCGCCGAAATTTCCGCCGGGCTCGTCGGCGCGATGTCGAGAGACGCGGCACTTGCTGCGCGCGCAGCGCTGCAGGCCGAACGGTACCGCGCTTGTCTGGCGACCATGGACGCCCTCGGAGCCTGCGAGCGCATCTGCCTGAAACTGCTCGCGAGCTGAAGCCACAGCGCGCTTCGCGCACCGTCCTCGAGCGCCCGCCTGAAGAAGGCCCCCCCTTTGGAGGATCGCGTGCGCGTCGAGTGTGTCCCACCTTTAGACGCGACTGGCGGCTGACGCAGCCAGCCTATCCACCTCGATAATGCGGAGGGTCTGTCGTGAAGTACAATCAACTCGGGCGTACGGGGCTGTTCGTGTCGGAAATTTGCCTGGGAGCCATGACTTTCGGCAGCGGCACCAATGGCAAAGCCATGAACGCCGCTCAAAAAGCGGTCGGCTCGCTTCAACAAAATGAAGTGGACAGGATCATAGGGCACGCGTTCGCCGCGGGTGTGAACTTCATTGACACCGCGGACGTTTACTCCGCCGGGCAATCCGAACGTGGAGTCGGACAGGCCCTCAGGAATCTCGGTGTCGCCCGAAAGGACGTCGTCATTGCCACCAAGGTATTCAATGAGGTAGGGCCCAACCCCAACGACCGGGGCGCCTCGCGTGGGCACATCATGGACTCCGTGCGCGGCAGCCTCGAGCGTCTGCAAACCGATTACATCGACCTCTATCAGCTTCACGGCAACGACACCGTCACCTCGATCGACGAGACACTGCGCGCGCTCGACGATCTCATCCGTCAGGGCATGGTCCGTTATATCGGGGTTTCCAACTGGGCGGCGTGGAGGATCGCGAAAGCCCTGGGGATCAGCGATCTGAAGAATTACGACCGGTTCGAGACCCTGCAGGCCTACTACTCGATCGCCGGACGCGACCTCGAGCGGGAACTTGTGCCCCTGCTGATGGAAGAGAAACTCGGCCTCATGGTTTGGTCGCCGCTGGCAGGAGGTTTACTCTCGGGAAAATTCGGCCCCGGCGCGCCGACCGTGGAAGGCGCGCGGCGCACCACCTTCGACTTTCCCCCCGTCGATACAGAACGGGCATGGGCCTGCGTGAAGGCGATGCGCGAAGTCGGCAAGGCTCATGGCGTCTCCGTTGCGCGCGTTGCCTTGGCCTGGCTCCTCGCGAAACCTCACGTCATGACCGTGATTATCGGAGCAAAAACCGTAGACCAGCTCGCCGATAACCTCGCTGCGGTCGATCTGGTGCTCAAGCCTGACGAGCTTCACAAGCTGGATGACGTCAGCGCATTGCCGGGCGAATACCCGGGCTGGATGTTCGAACGGCATAGTGCCGGGCGCCGGCCAAAGCCCTTCGCTCCCAGGTAAGCGGCCACTGCTCACTCGAATGATTTCAGGGTCTTCTTTGCCACGTCGATGAAGGCGCGAAGCTTGGGCGCCAGGGACGCGCGCCTTGGATAGTAGAGAAACAATCCATCGAGTTTGATCGCTGTTTGGGGCAACAGCCATTTGAGGCTGCCGTCGCGCAGGTATCGTCGTGCGGCCGGTTCGACAACGTAGGCAATACCGACACCCGCCAAAGCCAGACCGAGCGACTCCGTCCCATCCGTCACCAAAGCCGTACCCGACGTTTTCACCGCTATCACTTTCTTCCCGTCGATCAGGTCCCAGTCGAAAGGCGCACCGGAGTCGATGCGGCGTGTTCCAATGCAGTTGTGCTGATGCAAATCGGCGATCGACTTCGGCGTGCCTCTGGCATCGAGATAATCCCTCGAGGCGACGAGAATGGTCTTGAATGATCCGGTCAACTTGGTCGTGACCATATCCTGCTCGATCGCTCTGATATTTCGGATACCGGCGTCAAATCCTTGCGCGACGATGTCCACGTGGCCTGTGAGCATGGAGTGCGTTTGAGGGGCTTGACCGGTTCTGACCTCGACGACGAGTTGCGGATGCTCTCGAGCGAGCCTGGCGAGGACACGTCCCAGCGCCATCTCGAGCACGACACGTGGCGCAGCAATTCGCAGCAGCCCGGTCACTTCGCCGCGTTCCGCGACCAATCCTTCGACTGCCTTGTCGAGATCTGTAAGGGCAGGCTCCACGCCGCCGATAAATCGCGCGCCCGCATCGGTTAGAGAAACGCTTCGCGTGGTGCGGGCAAACAACGGGATGCGGAGCCGGTCCTCGACGCTGCGCACGGCGTGACTAACCGCCGAAGGACTCATGCCGAGCTCAGCCGCAGCGGCCGCGAAGGACCGGTGACGAGCGACGCAAACAACGATCGGCAGATGGCCCAGAAGATCGCGGTACATTCATGCACAGTATCGCATTCCGCATTCGATTTAAACCACCTTATCGAATTTTTCTTTTCCCCTCATTTTCACCTGTGCCGCCCATCCTTTCCGGAAGCGGCGGCAGACAACGTCCACCGCGATCAACCAAGGAGCTGACCATGAAACCGACCGTTCCCTGCCTGATCATCGCCGCCACGCTCGGCGTGGCGCATGCCGCCGCGGCTCAGCAGGCCACCGCGAGCGATGCGGACGATATGCAGTACTGCCGCACGCTTGCCCGCACTTACCAGTCGCTGCATCCGGTGCAGCAGGGAGGCAGGGCGTCCGACGCCGTGATGCTGAACGGCTGCGAGAGCCGTACCAAGGCGTCCATCGCGGCGTTGGAGCACCGCATGGCGGACCAGAAAATCGACCTGCCGCCACGCCCGGCGGTTGCCCAAACTGCAGCACCACTCAAGTAGGAGATCGATTTTGTGGCGCGCGACACCCGCTTGCGAGAAGCCAGCCGTTTCTCGCAAGACCTGCCGCCAGCCCTCGATGGTGCAGCCATGCAACGTCATCGACGAATCGCTTCGGCCGCCGCGGCGCTGCTTTTTTGGATCGTTCCGGTGAGCGCCGCGCCGCCGGAACCGGACGGTGAGATCGCCGACGCGACCAGCGACTCCAACAGCGTTCCTGCCGCCGCAACATGGATATCGATCGATGCGCGCAACCACGCCAGCGGCGCGAATGGTCCGACGGCGGTTCTGTTCGGCGTCGCTCAGGAAAGAGGGCGCAACCGGCAAGCCGATCTTCGTGCCGATTGCTTCGACAGCAGGACAACCCTGCATATCGAGACAGTGGGCCTGGCTCTCCGCTCACCCGTCGTGGCGGGGACATACAGCCTCGATGGCGGGCCCTTTCTCCCTGCCTCCTGGCAAGCCAGTGCCGACCGCAGCGGCCTCGAGCTGGCGTCTGACCGCGCCATCGCGTTCCTAACCGAGCTGTACGGCAAGACCGAACTTCGTCTCGCTCTCGTGCGGCCTCTGTCGGTCCCGTTCCTGTTCAGCTTCGCCGTTGGCGGGGCCGAACAGGGTCTCAGCACGATTGCCGAACGGTGCCACTGGTCGGGCTGACCGCCATGAGGGTCGCTTGCACCGTCAGAAGGAGGTTTCTTATGCGAAAAGTCATCGTCTCCACGGGCGCGCTCGTCCTGCAGGGAGATGCGGAATCGACGCACTGCGAAGTCCTACCTTTTCCGAAAGGTCGGCTCTCGGGGCGTAGCGCACGCCCCGGCTATTGCCGCCCTGCGCGGTCCACTTGCCTCGCCGGCGAAACACTGACGGCACGGGAGCGCGATATCCTTGCGATGATCAGCCAAGGCCTCTCCAACAAGCGCATCGCTCGCGCCCGTGAGATCTCGCCGGAGACGGTGAAATCGACCGTCAAGCGCATATTCGTGAAACTGGCCGTCAACACCCGCGCCCACGCCGTCTCCCAAGCAGGGTCGCTTGGGCTATTGGAAGTGGCACCTGCGTCGAGACGAAGCCCGTAGCGTTACGACTCGCTGCGCGGCCTGCCGCGGGCGCAGCGCGCTCTCTGAACGTCGCCGTAGTTGGTCTGCTGCTGGCCGCGCTCTACAATCCGGTGTGGAAGAGCGGCATCGTGACCGTCGGCGACTTCGCCTTGGCGGCGGGCGCACTGGTGGTGCTCAAATAACTGCTCCGATCTTGAGTGCGAGCCCTTTGCGTTGCCAGCTGTACCCCAAGAGAAAGTCCGCTACAGAACAAAGCGTTACAGCGGAGAGGGCAAGTTTCCGCTGGGAAGGTTCATTTCGTCACCCTTCGCTCCGCCACGATGGCCGCAACTTGTGGAAAGGACGACGGGATCCAATTAGGACACCACACTACCTGGGCGTCATTCTCGTTGCGCACCGCTGTCGGAGGCCCGCCAAGGGCCTCCGCAGGATTTTTCCCGCCTACTTCGTCGGATCGTACGGATAGATGATGTTGCCGGTCTTGTACTTGGTCGGCCACAGGATCACCTCGCGCTTGGGATCTCGGAACTGGTCGACGCCGTTGCCGCTGACGCCCTGGAACTGGGTCGCCATGACCTGCGCTTCGCTCCACTCGCCCTCGGCGTTGAACTTGATGTCGCCCGCCACCGTCTTGAAGGTGGTCTTGCTGCAATAGTCGGCGAGCTTGGTATCGTCGGTGCCGCCGGTCGCGGTGATCGCCTGCTCGACGATCTGCAGCAGACCGTAGGAGAAGGGCGGGATGTAGTAGCCCAGCAGGTCGACGCCGGCCGCGGCCGACTTCTCCTGGTACTTCTTCAAGAGCTCGCGTCCGGCGTCGTTGGCGAAGCCCGCCCACGGCAGCCAGAAGTCGTAGGTCACGATGCCGTTCAAGAGCGGCCCGAGCTGCGTCTTGATGGCGGTCGCCTGCAGGCCGACCATGCCGCCGCCGAACAGCTTGGGCTTGAAGCCGATCTCGTGGCTGGCGCGGATGATGCCGACCGAGTCGGGCGGATAGGACGCGGCGAAGAACATGTCCGGATTGGTGGCCGCGACCGCGCGCACGATCGGCGTGTAGTCGGCGGTCGCCGGCGGGTAGGTCTTGTCGTAGACGATCTTGAGGCCGAGCTTCTTGGCCTGGACGCGCACGCCGTCGAGCGCATTGCGCGGGAACTCCGCGTCGGCGCCGGTGATCGCCAGGGTCGTCGGCTTGGGGTTCTGCTCCATGGCGACGGCAAAGAAGCCTTCCGAGAAGGACTGCTTGGGGTTCGGTCCGCCCGTCGGCGTCACCGAGAAGTAGCGCTTGTAGTGGAACTCCGTGTTCACCGCGAGGCCGAGCAGCGAGAAGAACGTCCTGTCGTGCTGCATGACGACCGGCATGGCGGGCGCCACCATGTTGGTCGCGTAGCCGCTCACCACGATGTCGACCTTGTCGACGTCGAGCAGCTTGGTGTAGATGCCAGGCACCTGCGAGGGATTCGACTGGTCGTCGTAATAGACCAGCTTCACGGGCCGGCCGAGGATGCCGCCCTTGGCATTGGTGTCGGCCTCCCAGATCTGCATGCCGAGCAGCGCCGACTTGCCGTTGGGCGCCAGGCCGCCGGTCAGCGCCATGCCGAAGCCGATGGTGATGGGTTTTTTATCCTGCGCGCGCGCGGAACCCGCGATGCCAGCCACAGTGCCAGCAGCCGCCAGCTTTCCGAACGTACGGCGTTTGATCGACATTATTTTGTTTCCTCCGAAGACTTGTTGCTTCGATCCTAGCGCCGAAAGCGTTGTGGGCGCATCAGGCAAACGGCGGGCGGGAGGAAGTTTGTCGCCATGCTGCTGCGCAGCAATAGGGGTGAAGACAGGCGCGTCTTGCACCCTCAACCGACGCGCCGTCGCCGGGCCGAGGTCTTGCGCGCCAAGGCGCCAAGCTTCATCAGGCCGTTCTCGATCCGCGCATCCCAGCTGTTGCCGCAACTGAGCCGTAGACAATTGTCGTAGCGGCCACTGGCGGAAAAGACGTCGCCGGGCGCGAAACAGATGCCCTCGTCGAGCGCCTCGTTGAAGAGCGGACGGCTTGTGAGAGGCTTGGGCAGCTCCACCCACAGGACGAACCCACCGGCCGGCCGTGTGACGCGCGTGCCGTCGGGGAAAGTCATCTCCACGGTGCGGATCATCTGGGCGATATTGTTCTCGAAGGTGCGTCTCATCCGCCGGAGGTGATTGTCGTAGCCACCCGACGACAGGAAATCGGCGAAGGCGGCCTGCGGCAGTGCCGGACCGCAGAGCGTCAACGAGAATTTGTGCTCGAGGATTCTTTGCATATGGCGTCCGGCGACGATCCAACCGATGCGATAGCCTGGCGCAATGGTCTTGGAGAACGAGCTGCAATAGAGCGTGTTGCCGCGCCGATCGAGAGCCATGAACGGCCTGGGACGCGTCTTGCCGAAGTAGATATCGCCATAGATGTCGTCCTCGATGAGCGGCACGCGATGCCTGGCAAGCAACTCCAGCACCTCGATTTTCTTTGCATCGGGCATCGTGCAGCCTAACGGGTTGTTGAAGCTGGAGGAGAAGAGGCAGGCCTTGATCGATTTGCTCTTGAGCGCCTTTTCGAGGGCGGGCAGGTCGATGCCGCTCGTTGCATCCGTCGGCAACTCGAGCGCCTTGAGATCAAGCGCTTCGAGGGCGTGGAGGAGGCCAAAGTAGGTCGGTGACTCGATGGCAATCGTGTCGCCCGGGCGCGCAACGGCTTTCAGCGCGAGGGTCAGCGCCTCGGTGCATCCGCAGGTGATCGCGATATCCTCGGGCGACAGCGCCTGACCCCATTGCAGGGCGCGGCGGGCGATCTCCTGGCGCAACCGCGGGTCACCCTTGGGAACGGTATAGACGTTATGGTCCATGCCCTTCACGCGTGCCGCCCGCGCCAGGAAGCGATCCAGCCCTCCCGACGCCAGCAACTCGGGGCTCGGTATGGCACAACCGAGAGGGACTAAACCGGGATCGGCCGCGTATTCCAGGAGCTTCAGGACGACGCCTGATATCGCGACGCTGGTGGCCTTTCCCGGCGGCTTCGAGATCGCAGGCTCCTTCAGGATGCCGCGGCCACGCGCGACGTAGTAGCCCGACTGTGGTCGTGCTTCGAGAACACCGCGGTCTTCCAGCAGGCGATAGGCCTGCAGCGCACTCGAGAGGCTGATCTGCCGTTGCTTGCTGATGTGGCGGAGCGAGGGCACGCGTGCTCCTGCCGGCAAGGTGCCGTTGTCCACCAGCCCCGTGATGAAGCTTGCCAGCTCTTCGTATCGATAGGGCTCGTTTGGGCGCATGCCGGCACCATAACTGTTCTGGTCACAATTTCAATTGGCTGTAACTGTTATGATCTCTGACCACGGTCTACATTGAGGTCGATGGCATGGCACGGAGGGCTGCATGACGTATTTCCCCGCGAACGACATCATCTCTTTGGTCGGCGAGGCGCCTCGCTACGATCTCGGCGAAAGCGTCGGGCCGGATGTCCGGATCGCCGACCTGTTCGATGCGTCCGGCCAAACGAGCCTGGGCGAAATGCGGCTCGGCTACGGCACGGCCGAGGGAGATACCCGACTTCGCAAAGTGATCGCGGATTTGCACGGCGTGGACCCGGACGACGTCGTCGTCACCGTGGGCGGCATGCATGCGCTGTTTCTCATCGCGTTCGTTCTCTGCGACCGTGGCGATGAGGCGGTGACGACCTCGCCATTGTTCCCCCTGGCGCGCAACGTGCTCGACGTCGTCGGCGCGAAGGTGCGCACCGTGCCGCTGTCCTTCGATCGCGGCTATCAGCCGGACCTGGCCGATCTACGCGCCCAACTCTCGAAGAGAACCAGACTGGTGAGCCTCGCATCGCCGCAAAATCCTTCCGGGGTTTCCATTTCCCCGGAGACACTCAACGACATTCTTCTCCTTATGGAAGAGATATGCCCGGAAGCCCATCTGCTGGTAGATGAGACCTATCGCGAGGCGGCCTATGGCAGCGATGCCGTCGCGCGGACCGCCGTCGCTCTCGGCTCTAAGGTCATTTCGGTCGCATCGCTTTCCAAGTGCCATGGCGCGCCGGGTTTGCGGATCGGGTGGGCGATCACGCGGGATCCCGCCCTGCGCGAGCAACTGGTCCGGGGCAAGTTCAACACCGTGATCTCATGTTCGCCGGTCGACGAGGCTCTGGCGCTGAAGGTGCTCGAGCAGCGCGAGCCGGGCGCTGCCGAACGCCGTCGCCACTTGGCGGAAGGCGTTGCGCATACGGCGGATTGGGTGGCGGCGAACCATGGCCTGGTCGAATGGGTCCGGCCCGACGCCGGCGCCTTGTGCTGCGTGCGGCTGAACCCCGCGGTCTTCGACGATGTGGCCGTGACCCGCTTCCATGCCGCCCTGGCAGGCGAAGGCGTCAGGGTCGGCAACGGGACCTGGTTCGGCGACGAGGCTCGCGTGTTCCGGCTGGGGTTCGGTCTGCTTTCCATGCCCCACCTGAAGGTCGCCCTCGGGAGACTCACCACCGCGCTGGCCCATGCGATGCGTGTGGCTGCCTGAACGGATCGATGATTTGGCGGAGCGTCAATCATGAAACTCCACTTCACGACCGTCGACGTCTTCACCGGCCGTAAGTTCGGCGGCAATCCGCTGGCCGTCGTCCTCGACGCCGAAGGTCTCTCGACCGGGCAGATGCAGGCCATCGCCGCCGAGTTCAACTATGCCGAGACGACTTTCGTGCTGCCGCCGAAGAATCCCGAGCACACCGCCCATGTCCGCATCTTCACGCCCAAGGCCGAGATGCCGTTCGCCGGCCATCCCAATGTCGGCACGGCCTTCGTTCTGGCTCGGATGGGCAGGATCACGGGCGATAGCCTCGTGTTCGAGGAGATGGCCGGCCTGGTGCCGATGCAGATCGTGCGCGACAAGGGAGAGGTGATCGCCACCCACCTCGCCGCACCACAACAATTGTCGGTCGGGGAGGAGATCTCGACCGAACTCGTGGCGGAGGCCTGCGGGCTGGCGGTGGACCGCATCGAGACCGCGGCCCATCGGCCGGTCATTGCCGCCTGCGGCGTCACCTTTCTCTTCGCCGAGCTGAAATCCCGTGCAGACCTCTCCGCGGCACAGGGGGCTCGCGATGTCTTCGCGCGCCATCTGCCGATGGACCGCACCGTCGGCCTCCATCTCTACGTGCGCGCGAAGGAAGGCGAGATCGACATCCAGACCCGCATGTTCGCGCCGCTCTACGGCGTGCCGGAGGATCCGGCGACCGGCGGCGCCAATGTGGCGCTGATCGGCCTGCTGGCGCACCTCGATGGACGCGCCGACCTCATGCTTAGCCGGACCATCGGCCAAGGCTTTGACATGGGCCGGCCGAGCATCCTGCAGGCGTCAGCCGAGAAGAAGGCCGGCAAGGTCACCACGACCAAGATCGGCGGCCGCTGCGTTCCGATGATGAGCGGCACGATCGACCTCGGGTAACCATCGGCAGGGCACTGAAATCCTGCCGGCGCAGACCGCTTTCGTGCGTCGAATGCGGTTCCTCGACATGCATCCGTTGCAGGCTGGACAACGATAAACTGGATATAATGACCGTAATTGGGGGTTCGGCCGCACGCGCTTATGGTGATGGCAACAGTCCATTCCATAGGAGCGCGACGTGAAGCATGACCCCTCCGCCCGCGATTACGCGGGCACCTCCCCATTTGAATGGGGAGGAGGTGATTCCTTTCCTCCCCAGTCAGCTGGGAAGGTGTCGGCGTAATCGCGGGCGGAGGGGGTTGCAACCCTCGCGAAGCTCGTGAGGAATCCCGTCAGCTCCAGTGGGAGGGGCGTTTTCGGCCAATCTTCGCGAATCGCTTCGAAAGCTGCGGAGGGCGAATCGTGGAAAGTGGGAAGAATCGCGCAAATGCCCGATGGCATGGGCATCGGAGGCTTCCCACGCGGCGTGGGAAGGGTGGGAACTACTCTGCCTTCTCGTAGAACTCGATGAACCCGCCGAGCGTGGAAGGCATGGCGACGTCGCCGCCGACACCGAAGGGATCGACGCCGAGCTCGTCCTCGAGGTTGGCGACGACCAGCGCGATGCAGAGCGAGTCGAGGCCGGAGCCGACCAGCGGCATGTCGTCGGTCAGCGGCTGCAGGGTCTTGCGCTGCTGCTCGGCGACGAGTTTCACCTGTGTGAGGACGGCGTCACGGACGGACATGCGGATCTCCGGAATTCATCGTGGATCAGGCGAGCTGGGCGCCGGTGGGTTGGGTCTGGTCGGCGAAGCCGCTCGGCCCGCGCGGCGGCGCCACGAACTTCACCATCAGCGCCTGGCCGACCTTGCGGCCGGGGGCCTGGCTCATGTCGTGGTCCATATGCTCGATCACGTGCACCTCGGTGCCCGGGAAGGGTGCCAGGCCCTCGCCCTTGTCGCCGAACTCGTGCGCGAAGGCGTCGATCTCGGACTGGCCCTCGGAGAACAGGAAGAGCGTGCGTACGCCGCGCGCGGAGAGGTCGCCCATCATGCGCTGCACCGGCGTGCGCCTGTCGGCCATGCCGACTCTCGCGGCGACGTCCTGCACCTTCGCCGTCGTGCGTATCCTGGCCTCGGTGACCTGGCTGCGCAGGATGTTGAGGACGTTGACGCGGCCGCCCAGCAGCTTCTTCAGCCCCGCGACGCTGAACAGGCGCTTGATGTAGTGGCCGAGGGTCGAGCCGCGACGGGTGAGATAGTCCATCACCACCTGGCCCGGCAGGACGAAGAGCGGGATGTTGACCAGGATCAGCGCCGTGATGCGCACGTCGGCGAGCGCCCCGTGCCAGCAATGATAGGCGCCAGCGCACAGGCCTTGGGCGGCGAACCGGCGATAGCCCAGCCGCTCGAGCGCGTCGATCGCGCCCTTGATGTCGGGGAAGCGGTCGGACTCGAACATCGGCGTGAGCTCGTGCTCCTTGCCGATCGGCCCCAGGCTGTCGCCGAGGCCCGCGAAGTCCATGCGCAGGCAGGCGATGCCCGAGCGCGCGAGCTGGCGCGCGAAGGTCACCGACTGGCGGCACGATCCGTAGCGCGGGTCGCGGCCGGAGTTGGTGGTGATGACGACGAGGTCCGGCCGGGCGTTCTCGGGCTGGCAGAGGATGCCGAACAGGCGGCCACGCCGGCCGAAGCTCAGCGGCGTCTCGATGCAGCCGGCCGGCCGCAGCTCGGCCAGCCCGGGCTTCGGCACGACCGCGCGATGGGTGGCGTCGTACGGCACGGCGCGCGAGAGCCACGCCACGACGTCGCTGAAGTCGGCGAGGTTGTTCTCCTCGATGATGTTGTGCCGCATCATCGGCTCGAGCTTGGGCCAGGCGCCGCGCACGACCTGCACGCCCTTGGCCTTCCACGCCTCGAGGCATTCGTCGACCAGCTTGGAGTCGGCGCGCGGATGGAGCGCCACCTTCTGGCCGGAGCGGAGCGCCACCTTGCGCAGGTCGACGGCGCGCATCTCGTCGAGGGTGCGCGGGCTGAAGCGGAATTCGTAGAAGATCAGGTCCTCGCCGGCCGGCAACGGCTGGCCGGTCTGCAGCTGCGCCTGCACCAGGAGTTGGCGCACGTAGGAGTTGCCGCGCATCACGGGGGCGAACTGGATGAGGCCCGCCACGTCGTCGCGCTTGGCAGCAATGAGCGAGGCCAACGTCGCGCCGATGCGCAGGCCGCAGAGCACGAGCTCGCTCGCGCCGGTGGTCTCGCGCAGCCAGTCGGCCGTGCTGTCGATGCTGTTCAGCCAGGATTGCCAGTGGCCCTCGGGCGGTTCGATGTCGCCTTCGGCCTCGGAGTCGCCGGTGCCGGGATAGTCGAAGCGCAACGCCCAGTAGCCCGCCTCGGCCAGCTTGTCGCCCAGCAGGCGCAGCGAGACGTGGCTGAGCAGCGCGTCCTGCATCAGGCTCGGGCAGATCAGGACGGCGACGCGTCCGACGCCGCCGCGCGGCGTATGCAGCCAGCCGAACGTGCCGTTGAACGTGACGGGGGTCATCGCGTCAGCCGGAGCGTCTCACACGCCAAGCACTTCACTCCCATTCCCCAATATTATTGAGGAAGGATGACAAAAGCACGCACCGATACATTTCACCGATTGCTGTTGTCCCGCAAGATTGCTGCAATTTCCTTGGGATCGACCTTGAAGGCGAGGCCGGCCCTTTCCTGCTGCATCGCAGCCGATTCGGGATGGCTATTTCGAGTGGGTGGGCCCGACTCCGGCCGGCCAGCACCAGGCAAGGCCCAGCGCCACCAGGCCCAGGGCGCTGCTCAGGAAGTAGATGTCGCCCAACGCCTTGGGCATCGGCGCGCCCAGCTGCAGACCGATATTGACCATCGCGCCGAACAGCGCGGCGCCGACCGACTGGCCCACGATGCGCATGAACATGTTGGACGAGGTGGCGCCGCCGCGGTCCTGCCAGTCGACGGCGGCCTGCACCGAGACGAGATAGGTCGTGTTGCACGATCCCATGCCGAGGCCGATCAGCAGTGCGCCCGCGGCCGCCCACAGCACGCCCGAGTGCGGTGTCATGGCGAGCAGCACCAGGCTGCCGCCGAGCAGGGCGAGGCCGCCCACGATCGCCGTCGCGCGATAGCTGGTGCGGATCATCAGGTAGCCGGAGCCGAAGCTCGCCACCGACCAGGTGACCGTCATGGCGGCCAGCACCAGTCCGCCGTCGAGCGCGCTGCGTCCCATCGCGCTCTGTACGTAGGTCGGCAGGAATCCGACGACGCCCATCATCAGTGCGCCGATGGTGAAGCTGCCGAGCCCGCTCAGCGCCACCATGCGATGGCGCCACAGCCTGAACGGCAGCATCGGCTCGGCGATCCGGTGTTCATGCCAGGCGAGCACCGTCATGGCGGCGGCGCCGACGGCAACGCAGGCGGCGAGCCAGCCGGGCGCGAGGGCGGCGCCCTGTACCAGGGCCAGCATCAACAGTCCGCCGCCCACCGTCAGCAGGGCCGCACCCGCATAGTCGATCTTGTGCGCCGTGTGGCGCGGCTTCTCGTGGTAGAAGGCGGCCAGCATGGCGATCGCCGCCGCGCCGATCGGCAGGTTGACCCAGAAGATCGCCGACCAGCCGACATGCTGGGTCAGCACGGCGCCGAGCGAGGGGCCCACGATCGAGGCCACGCCGAACACGCTCGACAGCAGGCCTTGCACGCGCGCCCGCTCGGTCGGCGTGTAGATGTCGCCCACGATGGTGTAGGCGAGCGGCTGGATGGCGCCTGCGCCGAACCCCTGCAGCACGCGGAAGGCGATCAGCATCGGCATGTCGTGGGCGAAGCCGCACAGGGTCGAGCCCGCGAGGAAGAGGCCCGCGCCGGCATAGAAGACGGGCCGGCGGCCGTAGAAATCGGCGAGGCGTCCGTAGATCGGCACGCTGACGGCCTGCGGCAGGAGATAGGCCGAGAAGACCCAGCTGAAGAGGTGGAAGTCGCCGAGTTCGGTGGCGATGGTCGGCATTGCCGTCGCCACGATGGTGTTCTCGACGGCGGCCATGAAGGTCGCGGCCATGCAGGCCGCCAGAATGAGATCGCGCCGGCCGCTGGGGCCGGGCGATGGGGCGGAGGACGCGGACAAAGGTGGCTAGACGGAGTCGCCGGGCCTTGGATCGGTGTCGAGCCAGGCGCGCGCTTCCTCGAGCGAGAAGAACACGCGGATCGCGCGCTTGGCCGGGGCGATGTTGGCGAAGCGCAGAGCCGTGTCGTAATGGTGCTGCGTCTCCACGACGATCGCGGCGGCGCCGGTGAGGTCGAAGCTGTTGTTGTACGCCGAGATGCGGGCGGCTATCGCCATCACGTCGTTGTCGTCGTACTTTCCGATCGAGCCGCGTCCGTCGAACAGCTTGCGATAGGGCAGCGCGTTGTTGATGACGAGGTCGTCAAGAAGGGCTTCGACGTCCTGGAGAGTGACGAGGCCTTGTGCCCGCGCACTGACCAGACGATCGGCGGCGGAGATGGTCCATGTAATAGGCATGCCAGTGCCGTATAGGGCCAACGCGGCGCCGCCTCAAGCAAATCGCGACCGATCGTCGGAAACTGCACTGGAGGCGCGGTTAGTTGCGGCCGAACCAGCCACTCGACTCGCTAAAGATCGAGCGGTTGCTCGGCGAGCCAGCGCCTTGCATCGTGGATGCTGCGAAAGACCTTGGTCGGCGGCGCGTCGGTGCCGCTGCGCAATTCCGTGAAGAAGCGGGCGAACTCGCCGCGGTTGGAGTCGGCTACGATGGCCAGCGCCCCGCGCGGCCGTTCGGTCCGCGCCTGGCGCACCCGTTCGCCGAACGCCGCCAGTTCTTCCCGCGATAGTGCCGGTTCTGCCGAGATGACGTCGATCAGCTTGCGATAGTGCAGGGTCTTCGACTCGGCGACCTCGCGAAAGAGGGCGACGAGATCGAACAGCGTCACCAGGTCGGTGGCGACGCCGACGATCATCCGGTCGGGATGAGAGATCGTCAGTCGGATCGGCATGGCACCCCGCAGTCCGTCGGCGCGGCGCCTCAGTCGTAGAACTGGGGCGAGTGCTTCTGGCCCCGGCTGGTCGGCAGGTCGTGGTTGATCCAGAGCTGCGCCTTCTTGTCGGCCAGCACCTTCACGAGTTTAGCGTGCGAGGCGTGCGTCTGGTCGGCGCTGGTGTTCATCGACGGCACGCGATCGTTGTCCCAGTTGTCCTTGAAGTGCGCGGCATCGCCGGTCAGCACGACCCAGCCGGTCTTCGGCAGGTGGACCAGCAGCGACTGGTGGCCCGGCGTGTGGCCGGGCGTCGAGAGGATCGTGGCGCTTGCATCGCCGAACACGTCTGTATCGCCCGTGAGCTGCTTCATCGGCCGGTCCTTCTTGAAGGGCGCGGGCTTGCCCTCGGCGAAGGCCCAGTCGACCTCGGCCTTCTGGATCAGCAAGGTCGAGGTCGGGAACATGTCGACGTTGCCGACGTGGTCGCCGTGGGTGTGCGAGACGGCGACGAAGGTGACGTCGGCGGGCTTCACGTTCAGCTCCGCCAGTTGCGCGGCGAGCTTCTTGGCGCGCGTCGCGGTGCCGATCGGATTGGTGAGCGGCTTGTCGGCGATCTCGTCGGGATAGCCGGTGTCCCACAGCAGCCACTGCGCGCCGTGCTTGATGAGATAGCAATTGTCGGAGAGCTCGAGCGGCTTGCCGACATTGACCCCGGGCGACCAGCGTGCCTGGTCGGTCGCGGCATTGTTCCCGCAATCCATGATGTAGAGGCGCTCCACCGTCTGCGCAGAAGCGGGCAGGGCAATCGCGAGGGCCAGAAGAAAGACTGATACGGCGCGCATGCGGGTTCTCCGTTGCAGGACGGACCGAGACTAGCCCATCCCTTCGCGGGTTCTCCTCACGATACCGTCAGGCCGCGGTGGCGGACTTCTGCGTCTCGATCCATTGACGCGCGGCGTGCAGCTCGCGGAAGATCATGAGCGGCCGGTCGACCTTGGCGGCCGCGGCGAAGATCGACGCCTGGGCGAAGCTTTCGTCCGATGCGGCCACGATGGCGAGCGGGCCGATCTGGCCGTGCTGTGCATAGAACACGACACGCTGGCCGAGCGCCTTCAGGCTCTCTGCGCTCAGCGCCTGCGGCGTGTGAGTGATCTCGAATATCTTGGCGTAGGCCATTGCGCCATCGGCGGTGATGCCGGCGAAATACTTCTCGATGTCGGACGACGACACATCACCCTTGGTCACCGCAACCACGAGCCGGGCGGAATGCGAGATCGTCCAGTGAACCGGCATGCTTGCTCAGGCAGCCGCGTTCGAACTCTTGCCGTCGGCAACCCGCTGCGCGCCGAGCTGGGTGAGGCGAATGCGGCCGTTCTGCTCTTCCACGAGCGCGAGCAACTTCAGACGCTCGACGGAAGCATCGCGCAGATGCTTCGGCTTCGAGATGCCGTGGGCGACACGACGCAACGCACTCTCTTCGTTGGGACTGAGCGGGGCGAGCAATCCGCGTTCCATGTCGACCTCCTGCTCTGACAGGGTAATCAGGCACCCTTCGGATGACGGGAACAAGGCAGCAATTGAGAAGATTCTGTGATTCTCCCGGCGCCGCAAATATTGCTTCGACGATGCAATTACGAGTGATTTAGCAGCGTTTAGCAGTCTTTGACATTGTGCGCTGCCAAGATGCCTCTAGGGTCTGGGCGGGGAAATTTGGGGTCGTTCATTTTGAATCCGATACTGGTTTCGACGATGACGCTGTTCGGCGTCGTCGCCGGCTATATCGGCTGGCGTCGTGCAACCAAGCCGATCTACCGACGCACGTATGTGGCAGGCGACCCGCCGGACGGCTTGACGCGGCGGCAGTACGATCGTGCGCTTCGGCGGCGGCGCAAGTTATGGCGGCTCGTGATCACCGTCCTGTACGCGATCGCGGGCGCCATCGGCGGCGTGGTCTTCCTGATGCTCTTGGCGCGCCACTGAGCGAACCGCCCTGACGAGGCGTGAACCGCCCTGTCGAGATGACGGACCCGTCATAAAAGAGGGAAAATCGATGCGACGCAGGTCGATTGCCGTCTTTTCGTTGCAGTCTCAATGTGCGAAGTTAGCGGTTGGGATTTTTGTGTGTGGGAGCGTCGGCCCTTGCGGTCGATGCAATGTCGTCAATGGCTCCAGTCTTCTATCCATCTTTGCTGAGAGATCGGGTACCGCAGAGCGCGTTGTCGATTCGCGGCTACATGATGCTGCTGATCGCCGCGATCATGCTGCCGATGTTGACCCTGGTCGCGATCATCGCCTGGGATTACGGCAAGGCCGCGCAGCGCACCATCGAGGCCCAGCGCCTCGACGTCGCCAACAACATCAAGATCATGATCGATCGCGAGATCGACCAGACCGCTGGCTTCCTGGATGGGCTGTCCAACGCGCCGGGCCTGCGCAACAACCGCTCGGACGTCGTCGAGCGCGTCACCAGGATGGCGCGCGAGCGCGGCTTCCGGTCGCTTGCCGTCTACGACCTTTCGGGCGCGCAGACGCTCGCGTCGGCGGCCGTGGCGCCGGCGATACCGGCCGAAAGCGTCGGGCTGGCCGAGATCAAGGCCGGACGCAAGGTCTTCGTCTCCAACCTGATCTCGAACACGGGCGAAAAGCCCGGCCTCTATTTTGTGTCGGTGCCGACGTTCGCCGACGGCCAGCTCGTGGGGATGCTGACGGGCGGACTGCCGGTCAGCCGCCTGCAAAAGCTGTTCGAGGAGGCGGGGCTGACGGCACGGCAGGGCTGGTCGGCGGGCATCACCGACCGTGAAGGCATCCTCCTGGCCCGCAGCAAGAATCCAGAGACCTTCGTGGGCGTGCCCGCGCAACGGCCGATGTACGATTTCGCGCGCGGCACCGCCAATGCCGGCCTGTACCAGAACATCGATCGCGATGGCATCAACGTGAAGAACGCCTACGAGCGTTCGTTGACCTCCGGCTGGAGCACCTCGGTCGCGGTGCCGACCGTGATCGTCGATGCGCCGCTCTGGCACACCGCACTCACGATGACGGTGATCGGCGTCGTGCTCACCCTGGTGAGCCTGCTGCTGGCCTTCCTGGTCGCCAGCCACCTGTCGCGCGCCATTCAGCGGCTCGGCATCGCCGCGGTGGCGATCGCGAGCGGCGACGTCGTGCGCATGCCGGCGAGCAACATCGCCGAGCTGCAGGACGTCTCGCGCTCGATTGAAGTAACGGGCGCTGTCGCGCGCCGCAGCCGGCGCGCCAATATCACAAGCGCGTCGTAGTGCCGCCGGTCTTCTATCCATCGCTGCACGACGAGCCGCGGAAAGGCGGGTTTTCACTTACCGGCTATATGGTGCTGCTGATCGCCGTGATCATGCTGCCGATGCTCGCGCTGGTCACGATCATCGCGTGGGACTACGGAACGGCCGCGCGCCGTACCATCGAGGCGCAGCGTCTCGACGTCGCCAACAACATCAAGATCCTGATCGACCGCGAGATCGACCAGACGGCGGGCTTTCTGGGCGGCATCGCCACCAGCGCGCAGGGATTGCGACAGAGCCGGCCCGATGTCATCGCGCGCGTCTCCGCCCAGGCAAGCGCCCGGGGCTTCCAGTCGCTGATCGTCTACGATCTCGACGGGACGCCGACACCCGGATCGGCCGGCGCGGCCCACCACGTGCCGGCGACCAGCGTCGGCCTCGCCGAGATCAAGGCGGGCGCCAGGTTCTTCGTTTCCAACCTGATCCCGGATGCCGCCGACAAGCCCGGTCTTTATTTCGTGTCGGTGCCTTTCATGGAGGACGGCAAGGTCGTGGCGATGCTGGCCGGCGGGCTTCATCCGCAGCGCCTGCAGCGGCTGCTGTTCGAGGCGGGACTGCGCGAGGGCTGGCATGCGGGCATCGTCGATCGCAACGCCATCCTGCTGGCCCGCGACACGCTGCCGGAAACGTACGTGGGCGTCGTGGCCCAGCCGCCGATGGTGGCGGCGGTGGGCGGCGGCAAGACATCCGGGCTGTTCGACGTGGTCGACCGCAGCGGCGTCAGCGTCAAGAATTCGTTCGAGCGATCGGCGACCGCCGGCTGGGTGGTCGGCGTCGCCGTGCCGACCTCGGTCGTGAATGCGCCGCTATGGAAGACGGCGCTGATGATGACCGGGCTCGGCATCGTCATGACGCTGCTCAGCCTCGTGCTGGCCATCCTGGTGGCCAGCCACCTGTCCCGTTCCATTCGCCGGCTCGGCATCGCCGCGGTGGCGATCGCGAGCGGCGACGTCGTGCGCATGCCGGCGAGCAACATCGCCGAGCTGCAGGACGTCTCCCGCTCGATCGAGGTCCCCGGCGCGGTCGCCCGCCGCAACCGGCGCGCCAACGTCACGAACCTGAACCGTCCCTGACCCCGGCTCCGCGGCGCGAGGTTGATCTGCGGCTCCGCCGCGAGGTTGATCTGCAGCTCCGCCGCGAGGCGGCTTGGTTTCACCGGCTTGCGGGAGCTAGGATGGGCTTTCCGTCCCCGAGGGAGAGTTCCGATGCGTAATGTCGATCCGCAGGAATGGGAGGTCCGCTGCGACCTCGCCGCCGCCTACCGCCTGATCGCCCATTTCGGCATGGACGATCTCATCTACACCCACCTGTCGGCGCGCCTGCCGGGCAAGGAGCACCGATTCCTGCTCAATCCCTACGGCCTGATGTTCGACGAGATCACCGCCTCGAGCCTGGTCACGGTCGATCCCGAGGGTCATGCGATCGAGAAGGAAGAAGCGTCCAAGATCAACAACGCGGGCTTCACCATCCATTCGGCGGTGCACATGAGCCGCGACGATGCGCAGTGCGTGATGCACACGCACACCACGGCCGGCATGGCGGTGGCCGCTCAGGAGCAGGGCCTGCTGCCGCTCAACCAGATGTCGATGGAGTTCTTCGGCCGCGTCGCCTACCACGACTACGAGGGCATCGCGCTCGATCTCGACGAGCGCGAGCGGCTGGTGCGCGACCTCGGCGACAAGGACGCGATGATCCTGAAGCATCACGGCCTGCTCACGACGGGCCGCACCGTCGCCGAGGCCTTCTACAACATGTACTACATGGAGCAGGCCTGCCGGATCCAGATCACGGCGACCCAGGGCGGCCAGAAGATCACGGTGCCGCCGGACAAGGTGGCCGCGCACACCGCAGACCAGTTCAATCGCACCTCGAGCACCAAGGGCCAGCGTCCCTGGGCGGCGCTGCGCCGCAAGCTCGATCGCATCAGCCCGGACTACGCGAGCTGAGCGAGTTGATGCCCTTCTAGGCCTGCTCGGCGAGCCACGCCCGCGCGGCGTGGATGTCGTTGAAGTACCCGACCGGGCGAGAGTTGGCGGGTGGTACGAGGGCCTTGAGATCGGCCAGGCGTTCGAAGACGTCGGCGCCGGCCACCACGGCAAAGGGGCCGGCCTGCCGTCCGTACTTGGCGTGATAGGCGGCCAGCCGCCGGACAAATACTTCGCGCTCCTCCGGCAGCAGGTGCGACCGGCCGCTGCTGCAATCGAAGATCTTGGCATAGCCGACCGCGCGGGCCCTCTCGACGTCATCGAGATATCCCATCAGGTCGGCCAGCGTGATCTCGCCTTCGGTCTTCCCGACCATCGTCCGGTCGAGATGGTAGAACGTTACATAAATCGGCATCACGGATCCCAACACACTCGGGTTGAGTGTGGCGACACGCTTCGCAACCCGCAATCACGGCATTGTTTTAATCGTCAGCGCACACGGACGATATTGTTACACGCGCGCCTCACGTGCGGATGTTGAGCAACTTTGCCGCAGTAAGGCCAAGCATACCCAGCTTCTCGTCGTCGCTGAGCGAGTCGCAGGCGAAGATGTGATCGACGGGATGAAGTTCCCAGATGTACGGATAGTCGCTGCCGAGCACGATCTGGCTCGAGCCCACCTGCGCCACGAGATGGCGGATCGCCTCCGGCGTGAAGACCAGCGAGTCGAAATAGATCTGCTTGAGATACTCGGTGGGCTTCTTCTTCAGCTTGATGTTGGGATTGCAGCCGGCGGGGCCGACGAGACAGGCATGGTCCGAGCGGTCGGCATAGGACGGCAGGAAGCCGCCGCCGTGAGCCGCGACGATCTTGAGCCCCGGATGGCGGTCGAGCGTGCCCTCGAAGATCAGGTGCGAGAGCGCGATCGTCGTCTCCAGCGGATTGCCGATGGTGTTGCCGAGCCAGCCGTTGCCGGCGAGGCGCTTGTCGAGCTCGGGCACGCCCTGGGGATGGATGAACAGCACCGCGCCCAGTTCCTCGGCCTTGGCCCACACCGGGCTGAAGCGCGGGTCGGAGAATTCCACGCCGTTCACCATGCCGCCGATCGCGGCACCCTTGAGACCCTGCTTCCTCACCGCCGTCTCGAGCTCCTGGACCGCGAGGTCGGGCGCCTGGAGGGTGAGCGAGGCGAAGCCAGCGAAGCGGTTGGGCTGGGCGGCGCACAGCTCGGCCATCTTCTCGTTCTGCAGCTTCACGACCTTGCCCGCGAGATCGCGATCGAGGCCGTACCAGAAGGGATTGACCGACAGCACTTCCATGTCGACGGCCTGCGCATCCATCGCGTCGAGACGCTTCTGGATCTCGATGAACGCGTTGGCGGCACCATTGACCGGCGGCAGCATGCGCTTGGACATCTCCGGGCCGACCAGCGGCTCGACGTCGTGGAAGTAGCAATGCGCATGCACGTCGATGGTGCGCACTTTCTTCCCGTTCACCGCGACGGGCAGGGCGCGGCTGCTCGGACCTTGCGCATGCGCGCGGTCGAGCAAGCCGCAGCTGCAGAACACGACTCCTGTCGCGGCGGCTGCGGCGCCGCCCTTGAGAAGATTTCGGCGCGTCGTCATTGGCTGTCCTCCCGGGACTTTTGTGTTCCCGCAAGTCTAGGCTGTGGCTTTTTGAACGCCCAGCCCATTCGCGCCAAGTTGCAGAGCAAGCGAAGCGAGCGTCGATGCATGCCCCGATTGGCGAAAGTCGGCGCGCCTTATCCGATGCTTTCGAATTGCGGGTTGTCGAGCTCGAGCACCCGATAGGCCTCGACAAGCGTGCCGACGATCTGCGGCTCACGATGGCCGGCGGTCCGCAGCTGGTCGGCCATGCGGCTCGCGAAGTCGCGGCCCGCCGTGCCGGGCGGCGCGACCACCACCCGCATCTCGATGATCGCAGGCCTTTGGCCGCGCTGGTTGATCTTGCTGATCGGGATGGCCAGCGCGTCGGTGGCGGTGAAATCGTAGAGGCCGCGCACGCCTTCCTTGCCGGCGAGGAAGTTGAGCAGGGCTCTGTCGTGCTCGGCAATGTCCTCCGAGCTCAGCACGCCGGAGACGCGCGTCAGGACGACGTTGTGCCGGCGCTCGTAGAAGAGGGCCAGCACTTCAGGCCAGCTGTCGCGGGGCGATGAGGAGGACGCGACCGCCCATGCGGCCGCGATCGGAGTCGATGTCGACGCGAGACTCTTCG
>FTCZ01000276.1_pt1 | contig 24419 bp, 26 predicted proteins | sample 1658871 | NCBI WGS metagenome assembly FTCZ01 (sample SAMEA3914864, study PRJEB12502) | metagenome | biome: forest; material: soil | place: USA | collected 2012-03-12 | depth 0.3 m | reverse complement strand
TCTTTGTCCCTACCAGTTCAGCGATATTGGTCTTGCCCTCGGCGCGCACCGCGGCGGCCAACCCGCGCTTGATGCGGTCGAGCAAATCGAGGCCGCCGAACACCAGCGCCGAATAGAGCTGGATGGCGTTGGCGCCGGCCTCGAATTTCTGCAGCGCGGTTTGCGGCGAGTGGATGCCACCGACGCCGATGATGGGCAGGCTGGTGCGCTGCCGCATCTGGGCCAGGCGGATGGTCGAGAGATCAAACAGCGGCCTGCCGCTCAGACCGCCCTTCTCGCCGGCGTTCTCCAGGCCGGCCACCGCGTCGCGGCTGACAGTGGTGTTGGAAACGATGAGGCCGTCGAGGTCGGTGGCGGCGACGACCCTGGCGATGGCGTCGAGCGCCGCCTCCTCGAGATCGGGCGCGAGTTTCAGGAACACCGGCACGCGGACCGGCGCTTTGGAGCGCACAGTCAGCACCGCGTAAAGCAGCGTCTTCAGCGCATCTTCCTGCTGCAGATCGCGCAGTCCCGGGGTGTTGGGCGATGACACGTTGACCGTGAGATAATCGGCGAGGCGGGCGAAGCGGGCGACGCCCCTGGTGTAGTCGGCGGTGAAATCGGCGCTGTCCTTGTTGGCGCCGATATTGATGCCGAGGATCGCCGGAACGCGGGTACGTGAGAGGCGGCGATAGACCTCGTCGTGCCCCTCATTGTTGAAGCCCATGCGGTTGATGACACCCTCGGCTGCCCCGACGCGGAACAGCCGCGGCTTGGGGTTGCCGGCCTGCGGCAGCGGCGTCACCGTGCCCACCTCGACCATGCCGAAGCCCATCAGCGCGAGCGGCCGCGGCACCTCGCCGTTCTTGTCGAAACCGGCGGCCATGCCGACGGGGTTGCTGAGCTCGAGCCCGGCGAGCGTCGTCTTCAGCTCCAGCGGATCGGGATCGTCCTGCACCGGCGCAAGCCCGAGGCGCAGCGCATTGATAGTGGCGCCATGCGCCGTCTCGGCGTCCATGCGCAGCAGGCTGTCGCGAGTCAGCGAGGCCAGCATCGGCACCTTGAGCAGCGGGGCCAGGCGCGAGAGGATCATTTCACCCAGCCCGGCAGGGTGACGCTGCCGTCGGCGGCGACGGCGATGTCGGCGGTCTCACCGATGGCCGCGCGCGACAGCCCGCCATGATGATGCGGGAAGAGCTGGCCGCCGCGCGAGGGTTCCCAGCGCAGGCCCGGGCCCATGTCGGCCGGGCGGACCGCAAAGACCACCAGGTCGCCCTGCCCGACGAAATGCAGCCGCAGGGTTTCGCTCAGTTGCGCGGCGGTCGAGAAGTGAATGTAGCCGTCCTTGAGGTCGATCGGCATGCGCGGGAACTCACCGGCTGCCTTGGCGGCGTCGAACGCGGTGCGCGAGACGACCTTGTAGACGAAGTCGGGATTGCTCATCGGGGTGGTCATCGGCGTCTCCTGAGGCGCCCCCTAGTGGCAACCGAAACGTGACTGCGCAAGGGGTTTACACCCCCGCAAGCGCGGACTAATACATAGGACTTATGTCTCCGATGGGACAATTTTCCTCAATTCGGGCCTGCCATGCTGTCGCATAGCGCCATCTGGGATGCGATCGACGCGCTGGCGACGCGGCACGGCTTTACGGCCTCCGGGCTCGCCAAGGTCGCGGGGCTCGACGCTACGGCGTTCAACCGCTCCAAGCGGATCAGCCGCGACGGGCGCGAGCGCTGGCCATCGACCGAGAGCATCTCCAAGCTGCTGGAGGCGACCGGGGAGAGCTTCGACGCGTTCCTGTCGGGCGGCGGCGCCTATATTCAGGGCAATTCCGGGCCTACGGGCGCCACCGTTCCCCTGCTCGGCCTGGCGCAGGCGGGCGCTGGCGGCTTTTTCGATGCCGCCGGGTTTCCTGCCGGCGAAGGCTGGGACGAAGTCCGCCTTCCGGGCCCGGGCGAAAACGGCATCTACGCCCTCGAAGTCACCGGTGATTCCATGCTGCCACTCTATCGCGATGGCGACCGCATCGTGGTGTCGCCGACCGAGCAGGTGCGCCGCGGCGACCGCGTAGTGGTCAAGACCCGCGAGGGCGAGGTGATGGCCAAAATTCTCGCACGGCAGACGGCCAATGTGGTCGAATTGCATTCCCTTAACCCCGCGCATCCACCGCGCCATCTCGACATGGCGGAAATCGACTGGATCGCGCGCATTATCTGGGCGAGCCAATGATGGATATCGTGAAGCCTGCCGACGGCAAAGGACCCGGTATTCTCGTCGCGCACCCCTGGTGGGGACTGAACCAGACCATCCGCGACTATGGCGCGGCGCTGGCGTGCGAGGGCTTCGTGGTCGGACTGCCGGATCTGTTCGAGGGGAAGATCGCAACGACGATCGAGGGCGCCGAGCAGTTGGCCCGATCGAACTGGCAGACGGCAACCGACAGACTGACGGTGGCCTTGAACGAGCTGGCGAATATTGCTGGCGCGCCTGTCGGCGCCGTCGGGTTCTCGTTCGGCGCGTTCCATTTGATGCGATTGCTGGAACAACAGACACTGCCACTGCGGGCGCTGGCGGTCTACTACGCGACATTCGCGCTGCCAGCACGACATGTGCCGGTCATCGCGCATCTCGCCGAAAACGATGCTGAGGAAAGTACCGCGGACATGCAGGCGCTAACTGCAGCGCTCGCGGCGGCTGGCTCGCCCAATGTCGCCTATACCTATGCGGGGAAGCAGCACTGGTTCGCAGAGAAGGATCGAGCGGAGTTCGACGCCGCTGCGGCAGCCCTTGCCTTCGGGCGGACGGTAGCGTTCCTCAAGGGCTAGTGGCCTTCCCACGCAAGCTGTGCAGGAAGGCCAAGTCCAAGCCTAGCGGTTGGCCGGGCAGCGGATGACCAGCGTCTTGTCACTGGTGTGCAGGTAGCACGTGCCATCCGGAGTCTGGGTGACGAAGCCGCCGCTCGGACCATCCGGATGGGTCCGGTTGACGATGCTGCCGCCGCCGCCATGGCCATCGACGACCGTGCCGGTAGTGGCGTTGGTTGTCTCCTGCGCGTAGGCCGCCGGAATGGCAGCGACGCCCAGTGCTGCCGCAATGGCCAAAGCCGAGATGATCTTGATCATAATAGTTCCTTTCGTTGTCCCCCCGATGCCCTCGGGGCCATAAACACGAAATGGGATCGAATGTTTCCGCGGACAACGCGATCGTGACACTCATTACCGCAATGTCATCCTGCTTACCGAAACGTTAATGCGGCAGGCTGGCTAAGCGGCCTTCACCAGTTTGCCCGCCAGCGCATCCTCGATCAGCCGCCTTGTCTCGGGCACGCCGTAGAGCGCGATGAAGGAGCCGAATCGCGGCCCCTGGTCGGCGCCGAGCAGCACGCCATAGATGGCGCCGAACCAGTCGCGCAGCGGCTCGAACTGATGGGCCTTGCCGACCTCGTAGACGATATTCTGCAGCTCCTCTGCCGGCAGACCGTCCTTGCCCGCGAGGCGGTCGTGCAGATCCTGCAGCGCGGCGCGCTCCTTGTCGGTGGGGGCGCGGAACACCTTGGTCGGCTTCACCTTGTCGTTGAAGTAGCGCACGGCATAACTGGCAAGCCGGTCGAGCTCGGGATTGGTCGCGGCCGTCACCCCCGGCATGCGGCGGCTGAGATAACCCCACATGACAGAGGTCTCTTCTGCGTTCGCCGCCGCTGCCAGATTGAGCAGCAGGCCGAAGCTCACCGGCATGTCGATCACCGGGACCTTGCCCGAATGAATATGGAAAGCCGGGTTATCGACAGCCGCGGCGGCTTCCTGTCCGCTGTAGCCGCCGACATACTGATAGTAGTCATCGACGGCGCGCGGGATGACGTCGAAATAGAGGCGCTTGGCCACCCGCGGCTTCTGGAACATGTAGAGTGCGAGGCTCTCGGGTGAGGCGTAGGCCAGCCACTCGTCGATGGTGAGGCCGTTGCCCTTGGACTTGGAAATCTTCTGGCCGGCATCGTCGAGGAAGAGCTCATAGACGTAATGCTCGGGCGCGCGGCCGCCGAGAATCTGGCAGATGCGGTCGTAGATCGGCGCGTTGGTCTGGTGGTCCTTGCCGAACATCTCGAAATCGACGCCGAGCGCATACCAGCGCATGCCGAAATCAGGCTTCCATTGCAGCTTCACGTGCCCGCCGGTGACGGGCAGCGTGGTTTCCGTGCCGTCCTCATCCGCGAAGGTGATGGTGCCGGCCTTGGCGTCGACCGCCTTCATCGGCACGTAGAGCACGCGGCCGGTGGTCGGCGAGATCGGCAGGAAGGGCGAATAGGTCGCCTGCCGTTCCGCGCCGAGCGTTGGCAGCATCACGGCCATGATCTTGTCGTAGCACTCGGCCGCGCGGATCAGCGCCGCGTCGAACTTGCCGGACTTGTAATAGTCGGTGGCGCTGGCGAACTCGTAATCGAATCCGAACGTATCGAGGAAGCGCCGCAGCATGGCGTTGTTATGGTCGCCGAAGCTTGTGTAGTCGCCGCCGAACGGGTTTGGCACAGCGGTCAGCGGCTTATGCAGATGCGGTTCCAGGAAGGCGCGATCCGGAACGCCGTCCGGAATCTTGCGCATGCCATCCATGTCGTCGGAAAAGCAGATCAGGCGTGTCTTGACCTTGCCTTCCGTCAGCACCTCGAAAGCGTGGCGCACCATCGAGGTGCGCGCGACCTCGCCGAAGGTGCCGATATGCGGCAGACCGGAGGGGCCGTAGCCGGTCTCGAACAGCGCTTCCTTCTTGCCGGCTTTCTCGATGCGGGCGACGAGCTTGCGCGCCTCCTCGAAAGGCCAGGCGTTGGAGGTTTGCGCCGCTTGCAGCAACGAGATATCCGGCGGGTTCATGATGCTCTTTTAGGTTCGGGTGATGATGGAAACGGGCCGCGCCTTAGCGCCGTGGCTCAGGTTTTCCTCGGGCGGACAGTAGGGAGCGCGGCCCATTCCGTCAATTGCTCGGAAGCGCCCGTGCTCTATCAGAAAAACCCGACGGGGAAATATTTTAGATAGAGCGTCGCGTAGGCGCCGTTCTCCCATAACCGGACCAGCGCGTAGTCGAGCGACTGCCGCAGCAGATCGTCATTCTGCCGGACGGCGATGCCGACGCCTTCGCCGAAATAGCGGCTTTCGAGGAACGGGCCGCCGACAAAGGCGCAGCAATTGCTCGCCGCCGAGCCAGCCAGCCAGACCGCTAGCCCGACCCCATCGCCGAAAAGCGCCTCCACCTGGCCGGTGCGCAACGCGTCGCGCGCGCCGTCGCTATCGGAAAAGCTCTTCACGACGGCGTCGGGGAAGAAGGCGCGCAGATAGGCCTCATGCGCCGAACCGCTGACCACCGCGACGGTGCGCCCGGCAATATCCTTCGGCGTCACGCCGGCAAGCGGGCGATCGATACGCGCCACGAAACGTGCGGGCGTTCGATAATACGGATCAGTGAATTCCAGATGCTTGCGGTTTTCCGGCGTGATGGCGAGCGAAGCAATGATGGCGTCGCCCTGCTTCTGGTCGAGGGCATCGACCAGATTGTCCCAGCGCCGCGACTGGATCGTGCAGACGATCTTCAGCTCGTCGCAGATCGCCCGCGCCAGGTCGATATTGAAACCGGTGAGCTGCCCGTCCGGCCCGATAAAATGGAAGGGCGGATAATCTTCATCCGTGAGGAAGCGGATGGAGCGCAGCGTCTTCGGATCGGGCTTCGGCGGCCGATGTCGTGGGTCCCAAAAATTGGGGATGGCCCCTTTGCCGGTTTCCGACTGCGCAAACACAGGCAGGGTCGGCAAACCTAGCAGAAAGACGAAGGCAATCAGCCAACAATACAACCGCCGGTTCATTGTCCGCGCTCTTCTTCGTCCCGCACTATTCAAAACATTGCATAACGCCTTTGGGGCAAGGGCGTCACCAGAAACCTCGACAGTAAAACTTCCGTTCTCTCACCAAAACGATTGACCCGTCCGCCATCAAGCTGACGAACCGCAATCCCGGGGACGCCGTTGGAGCTGACACAGCACGACGACCGCATGACAGCGTCGCGATCGACGCCGCTGCCGGCCGAGTTCGTCATGCTGGCCGATGACCGCGTGCCAGCGGAGCGGTTGGCGGCCCTGGCGCAGCGCGCGCGTCGTCTTAGGGTTGCCCCGGTGCGCACGCTCTTCGCGTCCGGCGCGATGACGCCGCCGCCCTATACGGCCGCTCTGGCCCGTTTCTGGCGGACGCCCGTCATGGAGACGGCAATGCCGCTGCATCCGGATACCTCGACAGCGGCGCTCGCCGAGGGCTTTGCCCGGCTCGCGGATGGCCGCTGGCTGATCTCCAGCGATTCTCCGAGCCTGCCGCGCCTGATGGGCATGGCGGGAGAGAGTTTCCGGCATGCGGTCGTGCTGGCGAGCCCCGCTACGTTCAAGGCACGCGTGCGGCGTGCGCTCTCAGGGGAAATCACGGAGGAGGCAAGTCGAGGCCTCGCTCGGCGTCAGCCTGAACTCAGCTATCTCACCGGCGCGAGGCGCTGGCAGAAAGCATTCGGGATTGTTTCGATTGTTGCCTTGCTGATCGCGGTCGCGATGCCGACAGGCATTGTCGCGATGCTCGGGCTCTCGCTCTGTTCGCTGCTGTTTCTGGCGCAGATCATTTTTCACGTCGCGCTGTTGATGGAGCCCGATGGCCGAGCGGTGCGGCCACCTCCCGCTATTCGTGACGAGGATTTGCCGCATTACGGCGTGCTCGTGCCGCTTTATCGTGAGGCCGGCGTTACCCGCAAACTGGTCGATGCGATGGCGCGGCTCGATTATCCGGCATTAGGTAGCAAACTCACCAAGGCTTGAAATCAGCCTATTCCCTGAGTTTTTGGCTTTTCCGATCCGCCCTTAGATCGCTGACAACGGTAACGACGACAGCGAGGACGCCCATGCCGACCAACACAAGCACGGTAGTCTGGTCCTGCAAAAGCGCCATGCCTCCCGCATAGAGAGCGGCTCCGATAACCCCGATCACGGCAACGATCAGCGCCATCGCGGCGAGGCAGCCAAGCAGCGGCAGCAGTCGAATAATGATGTAAGCCAGCACGATCCCGAGTGCGATTTCGATAATCACGCTCCGGCCCTCCCGCGCTCACCCTACGCGGCTGGAGAGCGCCAGTACAGATTAGACCAGGCCGCAAAAGCCGACGGAACAATGCCCAAAATTCGCAGTTAATGACCTGTAATCCAATGGAGTAGTTTCTTCTTGCGTGCAGTGCGCCAATGGATTATCTTCGTCCTACGATCACGAGCCAATCGGCAGTAGAATCGTTGTGCGCCGGATGGAGACGCTAGGATGTTTGGAGCTACGAATTATCCAATCACGATCGTGGAAATGCCTCAATTCGAGAAAGAGGCCGAGAGAGTTTTCACGAACGAGGAGTTGGTATCGTTCATAGATTTTCTGGCACTCAATCCAGATTCTGGGGATGTGATTCCTAGTTCTGGCGGCGTTCGAAAGATGAGATGGCCTGCCCGTAATCAAGGAAAGCGAGGCGGTGCCAGAATCATCTATTACTTTCGCGACTTGAACATGCCCGTGTTTCTAATCGCGATGTATCTAAAAGGTGAGAAGATCAATCTCACGCAAGGTGAACTGAAAGAAATGAGAGCCTTGGTCGATTTTCTCGTGACTGACTACCACGAGGTGGCGAAACGTCTGAGGGTCTATAATAGATAAAATGGTCCTGCCGGGGATAGAGATGGAGAACGACACCATGAGCAACGGAAAGCGTATTATCCAAGGCCTGAGCGAGGCAGTGGCTTACGTCCGTGGTGAGGCTGTAGCCGCTAAAGAACATAATCGGATTGTTGAGGGCGGCGTCGATGTCGCCGCCATTCGCCAGAAGCTGAAACTGTCGCAGCGCGAGTTTGCGATGAAATTTGGATTTGCGCTGGGCACTCTGCGCCACTGGGAGCAGGGGCAGCGCATGCCCGACGGACCAGCAAGAACTTTGCTGGCGATCATCGATCATGATCCGGAGGCGGTTGAGCGCGCTTTACAAAAGCACGCCGCGTAACGGCCAAACAATCTGACAATGGCTAAGCCCCGCTTCGGCGGGGCTTTTGTTTGACCAGGCGGTTCCTGCACTTTCGTACAGGTTGACGGGCGCGATTAGTTATCCACAGGGAGGCCCTACAAATGATGTGAATGGAGAACAATGGGCGCTTCCCATTGAAAAAGACTCTTGTTAGTCAGGATTCGGCACGGAGGACCGATTAATGCGCGACATCCGGGATGATCTCAGGGAACGGCTGGCGATTGCGGAAGCGTCGTTGCAGGCAACGAGCAATGAGTTTGATGCCAAGCGCCAAGCTCTCGAAATCGAATATCGCGAGAAGATCGCTCGGTTTGATCGGGAACGCGCAGCCCTCTTAGCGCTTCTAGATGTTGAGAACGTTCGTGGTGGCGGAAATCCCGAACAGACCGCAGTAAACCTAAAAAAATCGGGAGGCTTTCGTCTTCCTCTGGCCGAGTTCTTTATCACAGCCGTTCATTCCAGCGGCGCGCTGACAAAGGACGAGTTACGCGAGAAAGCGGAATCGGCGGGCTATTTCGCTGATGGAGATAGTGGCGGGAGAACAACTCACACCACTCTTATGAACCTTGTCGGGGCTAAGCGCCTCTACCGCGACGATGCCGGTTCATATCTTCCGATTAAGGGCAGGCGGCTGCTTTTGCCCGCTCTGATGGGAAGCCATGGCGATCTTTTGGAGTCATTCGACGAAAAAGGCTCAGGCGGTTTCGACGCCTGAGCCCCTTTGAGATTGGGGACGACATAGTGTGGAGCTGGACCGTCCAAGCCATCGCTCCGAGGGTGCAAGCCCCTCCGTCTCCACCCCGTCCCCTTCTTAGCGGAAGGGTCGGAAGGCTCCGTAAAGGAGCCGGGTCGGTAGCCGCCGTCACTCTTAGCGGGGTCGGCGGCGGCTATCACTTCCTCGCGTATCAGAATCGGTCGATTCCGTCCACAATCTTACGCAGCTACGTGCCGCTTGGAATACGAGATTCCACATGTTTCGTCGCCGTCAACGAACGAAATCCCGGCCTTCTCAAGTGCAGCTTTCATTGCCGCTAGGTTATTCGCCATCGGCTTCCGGCGCTCGCCTTCATAATCCTTCACGGTCGAAAGTCCCGTGCTCGACGCTTGCGCCAGCTCCGCTTGCGACCAATTCAGCCACGCTCGCGCGGCTCGGCATTGTTCGGGTGTCATCCCAAATAGCTAGCATCAGCGAAAAAGTTTGGCAAGGTCAGCCAAATTGGTTGACGCCATCCATTTCAGCCATTATAGATGAGGTCAACCAAAACGGATGGCCTCTCGGTGTCGCAGCACTTCCTTCTCTCAAAACATGCAAGGAGCCTGAGCCTCGCTCGGGTTGCTCGCATGTCGGAGGAAGAGGCGCATAACGCTTTCCGGCAAATCCGCTGGTGTGACACGGGTGGCGAGCCTGTTTGCCCCCGCTGCAACTGCAACGCCGTCTATGCCTTCACGACGCGCAAGCTTTGGAAGTGCAAGGGCTGCTCGCATCAGTTCAGCGTCACGTCCGGCACGATCTTCGCCAGCCGCAAGCTGCCGATCGGAACCTATCTCCTCGCCATTGCGATCTTCGTGAACGGTGCCAAGGGCCATAGCGCACTGCAACTCTCCCGTGACCTCGATTGCCAGTACAAGACGGCTTTCGTTCTCAGCCACAAGCTTCGCGAGGCAATTACCGCCGAAGCCAAGGACGCGACCGTTTCGGGCGAAGTCGAGGTTGATGGCGCTTACTTCGGCGGTCACGTTAAGCCTGCCAACTGGAAAGAGAACCGCGTTGATCGTCGTCTCGCTCGTCACCAGACGGGCAAGCGCCGCGTCGTGGTCATCATGCGTGAGCGCGGCGGCCGCACTCTTCCTTTCGTCTTCAAAGCCGAAGGGCAGTCAGTTCACACCATTGGTCAGCGCGTGGCGCTAGGCAGCACCATTCATGCCGACGAAGCCGCGCACTGGGACGTGCTGCACTCGCGCTACCTGACCAAGCGCATCAATCATCAGGAAGTGTACAGCGACGGCGAAGCCTGCACCAACATGGCGGAAAGCTTCTTCTCGCGCCTCCGCCGCGCCGAGATCGGCACGCACCACCACATTAGCGGCCAATACCTTGCGGCTTATGCTGGTGAAATGGCATGGCGCGAGAACAACCGCCGCATCAGCAACGGCGAGCAATATCTGCTGGCTACTTCGTCGGCGCTGGCACATCCGGTTTCACGGCAGTGGAAGGGATATTGGCAGCGGTCGGCTTAGTTTCAGCACTTTCGGAAGTGGATTTTCCAAAAATACTGGCAAATACACGCGGCATCCCGCCTGCCATAAAATTATTATACTGCGTTATTGCCCCACTAGAAAATCCAAATAGCGCAACTGCAAGGCCGCTCGCCAGCCCTATTTTCTTCATGGGCTTCTGTTCTTTATATTCTGCCCATAATGCTGAAAAGAATGGCGGCTTCTTTTCTGGTTTCTGGTCGAGAATATAGACAATCTGAAACGATATATCTTTTATTATTTCTGTTTGTTCTTTATTGAAATGCGGTTTTCCTGTTGCAGTTTTATTGCTATCGCAGATATCGTCAATCGCCGAGATGAGACGATCATGCACATAGCCTGCTCTGTGATCTTTATTGACAGTCTCCAGCGCTTTAATTGCCTCAAGCAACTTTACGCCACTGTCGAGCCGCCGATCTCGGGGATTATCAGACATAAAACGCAGCGGCCCAAAATTAGGAGGAGAATCGCTACGATTATTATAGAGGCGAACTTAATGAAGCAATTAACGTAGAACTAGCGACACCAAATGTTCCGCTTTTGATCTTGCCCGACCAAGATCAATCAAATTCGAAATCACTGACTCTCGAGTCAGATTAGTCGGATTGTCGTCTATCGCTCGCAGAATCGCTTGCGCAAGCATCTCAAGATCGCTTCCCTCAATATGCCGGTCGCCGATGATAGTCTTGAGGCGATAAGACATATCGCGGACGCGAGCAGATGCAATGCGCCGATGTGCATCGTTGCTCACTGGATGGTCTGGATTGTCCATTAACTTCTGCGCTGCGGACATTTCATCATCCCCATCAAATCACTGTCGCGTAAAGCAACCGTGAATGACGCCCCTCTGGTATGAAGACAATGCGGTAACACACGCTTCTGTTCCAGATGCACACGCATAACTGCTAGTGTGCACCTGAATGTGTGCAAACTAAGCCCGCATTCGGCCGGCTAGTCAAACGGAATATGACCGCACAAAGCGCCGCACTATACACGCCACACCCGCACACCATTCCGCTTCCCATCACTCCCCATCTTCCCGCGCTTCCAAAGCAGTGTGAGCGACTGAACGATGCGGAACGCTATGGCCTGCCGAAGCACCTTGTCGGCTTCATCCATGCCCTTTGAACGGATGACGTAGAGGGCCAACTCTCGCGTATCCATCGGCCCTTGTTCGGCTAGAGCCTGCTTGCAAAGGTTGCCGATCTCACGCGCTCGGAAAAGTTTCACGCTATCCAGATGGATTGGAAAGCGAGGCGTTCTGTCTCCCATCTCGAAAAGGCGGATCGTCGCTTCAACGTGAGCCAGGTCGCGGCGAACCTCGTCTAGCGTCTTCTCGTATTTGCCGATGATACCTTTGAGAGCTTCGGCTTTGTCGCGGAGGGTTCGGACGAATTGAGGATCAGGATTCATGCCCTGATTGTCGCAGTTTCAGGCCGGAAAGGGCATATCCTGCTTGGTGAGTTTGCTACCTAATGCCGCGATTATCCCCGGGAGAAGCTGGATATCCGCTTCCTTGTCGAAGCTGATGATCGGGAGACCTATGATGCGCTACAGGCGCAGAACCCGCCGCCCTGGATGCAGATCATCGTCGTGCCGCCGGGCGAGCCGCGCACCAAGCCACGCGCGCTGAACGCCGGACTGATCGGCATGAGCGCCGAATTCGTGGTGATCTACGACGCGGAAGACGAGCCGGAGCCGATGCAGCTTCGCGATGCGGCCGCGCATTTCCGCCGGCATGACGACAGGGTCGTCTGCCTCCAGGGGCGGCTCGCCATCGACAATAGCGGCGACAATCGCCTTACTGCGCTTTTCGCGATGGAATATGCTGGGCTTTTCGAGGTCATCAAGCCGGGGCTCGCCCGGATGGGCCTGCCGGTGCCGCTTGGCGGAACCTCCAATCATTTCCGCCGGGCGAAGCTGGTGGAGCTTGGCGGCTGGGATGCCTGGAACGTCACCGAGGATGCCGATCTCGGCATCCGTATCGCGCGGGCGGGGTTGCTCGTCGCCGATCTGCCTTCAACCACCTATGAGGAAGCGCCACGCAGCATCAAGGCCTGGCTGCCGCAGCGCCGCCGCTGGCTGAAGGGCTGGCTGCAGACGATCATCACCCATACGCGTTCCCCCTGGCGAAGTTTCCGGGAGTTGGGGTTGCTCGGCAGCCTCGCCGTCATGGCGACGATCGGTGGCATGATGGCAGGCGCGCTGGCCTTTCCCATTCTCACCGGCATGTTCATCGGTCGCTTGCTCTCGCTTGCCACGCTTGGCATTGGCGGGCCGGCCGACTGGCTGCTGGCGACGCTGGCGCTGCTGGTGTTCTGTGGCGGCGGCGTCACCATTATCGCGCCGGTCCTGCTTGGACTGAAGCGGCGCGGACAGATGGAGCTTGCCTCCGCCGCGCCGTTGCTGGTGCTCTACAATTTTCTGATCTTCGTCGCGGCCTGGGGCGCGGTGTTGGAACTCATCCGCGCGCCGTTTCAGTGGAACAAGACCGAGCACGGGCTCGGCACGACGTCGCTGCGACGCCGTGCCAGCCTTGGGCCCCGCCCGGTCAGGCTACCGCGAAGCGCGGCTCGATCTTCTTCCGGCCGATCATCAGTGACAGTAGCGCCGCGATGATGCCGGTTGCACCGGCGATCATGAAGGCTTGCAGGTAATTACCCTGCGCGGTGCGCATGAAGCCGGCGAAGACGGTTGCCGAGGCAGCGCCGAGCTGATGGCCCGCAACCACCCAGCCGAAGATCATCGGTGCGTTACGATCACCGAAGGCTTCGTTGGCGAGGCGCACGGTCGGCGGCACGGTTGCGATCCAGTCGAGCCCGTAGAAGATCGCGAAGACCGACAGGCTGACCACCGAGAAATCCGAGAAGGGCAGGTAGATCAGCGAGATGCCGCGCAAGCCATAGTAGAAGAACAGCAGCTTCCGCGGATCGTAGCGATCCGTCAGCCAGCCCGAGAGCGTGGTGCCGATCAGGTCGAACACGCCCATCATGGCCAGCAGCCCGGCCGCTTGAACCTCGGCAATGCCGAAATCGCCGCAGAACGCGATCAGATGTGTGCCGATCAGGCCGTTGGTGGTGAAGCCGCAGATGTAGAAGGTAGCGAAGAGGAACCAGAAGGTCTTGGTCTGCGCCGCTTTGATCAGGTTGCCGATCGCGGCCGCAAACGGATTCTGCTGCGAAGGTGGGGCCACAACGTCATCCTGCGTCGAGCCGTAGGAGCGTAGGCCCGCTGAAGCCGGCCGTTCCGGCACGAGGAAATACACCAGAGGGATCAGCGCGGCGCAGCAGGCAGCGACCGTCAACACGACAGGCTTCCAGCCGCCCCATTCGGTCAGCGCCGCGAGGCCCGGCATGAAGATCAGCGTGCCGGTGGCGGTGCTCGCCGTCAGCAGGCCCATGACCAGGCCGCGATTGGTGGTGAACCAGCGGTTGACGATGGTCGCGCCGAGCACGTTGGCGACCGCGCCGGAGCCAAGCCCAGAGAGCAGGCCCCAGGTCAGGAAGAGGTGCCAGGGTTCCGTCATGAAATAGCTGAGGCCGATCGAGCTGGACATCAGCGCCAGCGAGCACAAAACGGTGCGGCGGATGCCGAAGCGTTGCATGACGGCCGCTGCGAAGGGGCCGGCGAGCCCGTAAAGGAAGATGCCGGTCGCCGCCGAGATCGAGATGATATCCCGGCTCCATCCGAAGGATTTTTCAAGCGGCACCATTAATACGCCGGGCGTGGAGCGCATGCCGGCCGCCGAAAGCAGCGCCAGGAAGATGACGGCCACCACCACGAATGCGTATTTTTGGCCGAACGGCCGCCGGGATATTACGGTCTGCTGCATGGTCCTGCCCTTGAATGTTTGGTGGCAGAGTGATACGTACCGGTCAGTAACATTGTCAAGCGCCGTTGGGCATCGAATGAAACGAGAAAGCCAGGCTGTGTCGGAAGACACACCGATCCGCGCCTCCGACCGCATCCGGGCTTCGGCGCGTGAGCTGTTCTATCGCGAGGGCATCCGCGCCGTCGGCGTGGACGAGATCGTCCATAAGGCCGGCGTGACCAAGCCGAGCCTCTATCGCAGCTTTCCCTCCAAGGACGAGCTCGCGGCGGCCTACCTGCGCGATTACGATCTGGAATTCTGGGTAAACTTCGAGACGCCCGGCGGCCAAGCTTACGACGATCCGCGCGAGCATGTGCTTGCCTATATTGGCGGCTTGGCAAGCCGTGCCGTAAAGACTGGCTATCGCGGCTGCGGCCTGACCAACGCGATGGTGGAATATCCTTCGCGTGAACATCCCGCGCGGCAGGTTTCGGAAGAGCACAAGAAGAAATTCCGCAAGCGGCTGCGCGAACTGGCCGCCGCCATGGGCGCGAAGAATCCGGATCAGCTCGGCGATGGCCTGCTGCTGCTGATCGAAGGCATCTACGTCACCGGCCAGCTTTCCGAGGACGGCCCTTCCGAATCCGCGCTGGCCATGGCGACGCTGCTGATCGACGCCAGCCTCGCGGCTTGAGTATAGTTCCGGCATGCGCCGTTTTCCGCCGAGCCGCATCGTCTGCCTGACGGAAGAAACCGTCGAGACGCTCTACCTGATTGGCGAGGAGGATCGCATCGTCGGCGTATCGGGCTATGCGGTGCGCCCGGCGCGTGTCAGGCATGAAAAGCCGCGCGTCTCGGCCTTCATCAGCGCCGATATCCCGAAAATCCTGGCGCTTCAGCCTGATCTCGTCCTGGCCTTCTCCGATCTGCAGGCGGAGATCGTGGCGGAGCTGATCCGCGCCGGGCTCGATGTGCATGTGTTCAACCAGCGCGATATCGCCGGCATCCTGGCGATGATCCGTACGCTTGGCCGGCTGGTCGATGCCGGCGGCAAGGCGGATGAACTCGCGGACCGGCTGGAGCGCGGGCTTGGGGAAATCGCCGGCCAACGGGCCATCGGATCGCGCCCAAAAATCTATTTCGAGGAATGGCACGAGCCGCTGATCAGCGGCATTGGCTGGGTTTCCGAACTGATCGGCATAGCCGGCGGGAAGGATGTGTTTCCTCACCTTGCCAGGCAGCCCGCCGCAAAGGATCGCATCGTCGCGCCTGAAGAGGTGATCGCCGCCGCGCCGGATGTGATTCTCGCGTCCTGGTGCGGCAAGAAAGTCGTGCCTGGGAAGATCAGGGCACGACCCGGTTGGGATGCCATACCGGCGATCTGCGACAACCGTATCGTCGAGATCAAGTCACCGCTGATTCTCCAGCCTGGCCCCGCCGCGTTGACCGACGGGCTCGATGCGATCCTCGCGGCGTTGTGGCCGGAAGAGGCGCGCTAAACCGCCTCGCACGCCAGCTTCGCTCCTGCCGCAAGCGCCTTCAGCTTCGCCGCCGCAATGCTGCGCTCCATCGGCGCCATGCCGCAATTCGTGCAGGGCAGCAGTTTGTCGGCTGGCACGAAGGACAGCGCCCGCTTGATCGTGGCGGCGACTTCCTCCGGCGTTTCCACTGTGTCGGAAGCGACATCGATCACCCCGACCATCACTTCCTTGCCACTCAGCAGCCCCATCAGCTCGATCGGCACGCGCGAATGGATGCATTCGAGCGAGACCTGGTCGATCCGGCTCGCGGCCAGCGCCGGGAATACCTGCTCGTATTGCCGCCATTCCTCGCCGAGCGTGCCCTTCCAGGCGACGTTGGCCTCGATGCCGTAGCCGTAGCAGATATGGACGGCCGTCTTGCAGGTCAGGCCCTCGATCGCGACATGCAGCGCATCGACACCCCATTCCACGACTTCCTTCATGTAGACATTGAAGGCCGGCTCATCGAACTGGATGATATCGACGCCATCCGCCTGCAGGGCGCGCGCTTCCTGGTTGAGCAGTTCCGCGAAGGCGAAAGCCATCTTCACCCGGTCGCCATAATGACCGTCGGCGATCGTATCGATGATCGTCATCGGCCCCGGCATGGTGAACTTGATTTTCTTCTTCGTATGCGCCCGCAGGAGTTGCGCCTCCATCGCATGGACGCGGCCCTTCAGCCGCAGCGGCCCGGTGACCGTCGGCACCATCGCGTCGTAGCGATTGTTGCGGATGCCCATCTTGACCTTCTTGTCGAAGTCGATGCCTTCGACATGCTCGAGGAAGCCATGCACGAAATGCTGGCGGGCCTGTTCGCCATCGGTGACGATGTCGATGCCGGCATCTTCCTGCAGTTTCAGCCAGAGCAGAGTGGCGTCACGCTTCGCCTGTTCGAGCGCCTCGCCGCTCTCGCGCCATTTCGGCCAGAGCTTGCCGGTCTCGGCCAGCCAACCGGGCTTGGGCAGGCTGCCTGCTGTGGTGGTCTCGAACATGGTTCCCTCCCGTTTTGATCATCATTGGTAGCAGAGCGCCGGCAAACGGGAAGCGGCGGGCGCGTCACAACTCTGTTGTCGGCGCAAGGCGCAAGCAGGTGCGCAGCGTCACGCGCGCGCCGGAAAATAACCTGTCATACCGCTGCCTCGGCCGTAAAACATTCTGCTTTACAGACCGCCAGATACGATGAGGAAATTCCCCATGCCGCTCTCCATGTATGACGCCAGCGCCCCCGTCTTCCTGCAGATGCTGAAGGCTCTCGACGGCGTTCTCGACAAGGCCATCAGCTTCGCGGCGGCCAAGAAACTCGACCCCTCCGTGATGCCCGGCCTGCGGCTTGCGGCTGACATGCTGTCTCTCGCTCGTCAGGTGCAGATCAGTTCGGATTGGGCCGTGCGCGGCATGTCGCGGCTCGCAGGCGTCGAGCCGCCGAGCATTCCGGACGAGGAGAAGACGCTGGAGCAGCTCAAGGAGCGCATTGCCAAGGCGATCGCGATCGTCGAGGCCGTGAAGCCGGAGCAGCTTGCAGGTTCCGAGACGCGTGACGTGACCTTCGGCATCGGCGGTGGCAAGACGATGACCGCGCCGGGCTCGCAATATCTCTTCCACGTCACGATGCCGAATTTCTATTTCCACGTCACGGCGGCCTATGCAATCTTGCGCCACAACGGCGTCGAGATCGGCAAGCGCGACTTCCTCGGTCCCGTCCTCTGAGTTTTTCAACCCACCCTGAAGGATGGATCTCCCATGAGCATCAAGCGTATCAACCCGGGCCCGCGCATGAGCCCGGCCGTCGTCCATAACGGCATCGCCTATCTCGCCGGCCAGGTTGCCCAGAGCGCCGCCGGCAAGAGCGTCGGCGAGCAGACCAAGGACATCCTCTCGATCATCGACGGGCTGCTGGAGCAGGCCGGCACCGACAAGTCGAAGCTGCTGACCACCAATATCTGGCTCTCGGACATCTCGACCTTCGCCGAGATGAACGCGGTCTGGGATGGCTGGGTCTCGCCCGGCAACACGCCGGCCCGCGCCACGGTCGAAGCCAAGCTCGCCGCGCCGCAGTTCACCGTCGAGATCATGGTCACGGCCGCGATCTAAGCCGGATAAGGATCAGGTCGGCGGGATGAAAACCCGCCGATCTACCCTGTGATGACAATCCGGGTCTGGCGCGGCCCCTGCTGCCGGGTCAGCTCATAGAGCTTCGCGGCATTGCCCGTCGCCAGCCGCACGCAGCCATGCGAAGCAGGCGTTCCAAGCCGCGCATAGCCGCCATGGACCGCGTAGCCGCCCCTGAAGAAGATCGAATAGGGCATCGGCGCGTTGTAATATTTCTTCGAAAAATATTTCACATACATGCGCTGCGGCTTGTAGGTGCCGCGCGGCGTGATGAAACCTTTTCGCGCGGTCGAGACGCGCCAGACATGGGCGACCTTGCCGTCGACCTTCACCACCATGACCTGCTTCGAGAGGCTGACCTCGGCGACGACTTTCGCCTGGGCGGGAGCAAGATAGGCAAAAAATCCAAAAGCGACGAAAAGCAACACAAGAACGCGACGCATACCCGAACCTTCAAATGAGAGCCCACGGGGCCTAACCGGGAACTCAAAAACAGACACGCCGCTGACCGGGAGGTTAATAAGCTGCGGCGAAGAGTCGAGTCGTCAAATCTTGGTGAGCGAAGCTTTCGGCCCTTAAGATGAATCCGCCGATTCGCGGTAGGGTCTGCGCAACCAACGCGCCCCCTCGGAGGAACGCATGACACGTTTTCGGGCTCTCGCCGGCCTTTGCCTGCTGCTCGCTTCGCTCCTGCCCGCTTTGGTTCATGCGCAGGAAACGCAAAGCGAGGAGGCCGAGAAGCGCGCCAAGATCCTGCAGGATCTGCCGGCGAATGCCGCCAAGCGCCTGTTCGGCGCGGTCAAGACGGGAGCGCCGCTCGAAGCACGCTCCATCGGTTCCTATGCGCGCGGATGTCTTGCTGGCGGCGAGGCGTTGCCGGTCGATGGCGAGACCTGGCAGGTCATGCGCCTCTCCCGCAACCGCAACTGGGCCAACCCGGTGATGGTCGATTTCCTCGAACGCTTCGCGAAGAAAGTGCCGGGCGCGGTCGGCTGGCCTGGTGTCCTCGTTGGCGACATGTCGCAGCCGCGCGGCGGGCCGATGCTCACCGGCCATGCCTCGCATCAGGTGGGCTTGGATGCCGATCTCTGGCTGACGCCGATGCCGACGCGCCGCTTCAGCAATAACGAACGCGAAAACCTGAGCGCGACCAACATGGTCGATTCGACCTGGATGAAGGTGAACCCACAGAACTGGACGCCCGAGCGCCTGAAGCTGATCCGGCTTGCTGCGAAACAGCCGGAAGTGGAACGCATCTTCGTCAACCCCGCGATCAAGAAGGAACTATGCGAGGAAGCGACCGGTGACCGTAGCTGGCTCAGCAAGGTCAGGCCGATGTGGGGCCATAACTACCATTTCCACATCCGCATCACTTGTCCCGAAGGCGATGGCTCCTGCGAGCCACAAAATCCGCCGCAAAACAGCGACGGCTGCGGCAAGGAAGTGACCGACTGGCTTGCCCTCCAGCACAAGGCGATCTTTGGCCCGAAACGTCCGGGCGGCACGCCGGGCAAGCCGAAGCGGCCCTGGACGCTGGACGACTTGCCGGAAGCTTGTCGCTCCGTGGTGGTCGCTAAGTAGCTAATATCCGCGCGATTACAGGCGCGAGGGATAGCCGATCTGCTCCCGCCGCTTGCGGCCGAGCAGCAGAAAGACGATGCCAAGCACAATGAGCGTCAGCGAAGTCGGCGCCTTCAGCATGGTTGATGCCACCGGTTCCCAAAGACGCGGATCGATCGCGCGTAGCCGCGCCTCGAGATTGCCGAGGCTGGCGGGCTGCACCTGCAGGGCCGTGTCGCGTAGCATCGTGTAGCGCAAGGCGTTGGCGGCGATGGAGCTGGTGCCGTCGATGACGATCACCACGAACCCTGCGGCCACCAGCAGGAAGCCGCAAAGCCTGAGCAAGCCCTTGATCATTCTTGAACCCTGCCGCCGCGCATGAATGACGCAACCGTTAGACGTCTGTCATTTTTACATCAAGACGGGTTTGCATTTTTGCTCCACCCGTCTTATCAGCGGCGACGACGAAGCGATGGCCGCACGGTTCAGCGCAAAATCCGGTATTGCCGGAAGTTTGCATTCTGACGGTTGGGGTTATCTGCGGTTCGTGATGGAGCGGTGGCCGAGTGGTTTAAGGCGCACGCCTGGAACGCGTGTATACGGGCAACTGTATCGAGGGTTCGAATCCCTCCTGCTCCGCCAGGATCTTTAACGCAAATGATTGAGTGGCAGCGAAAGCTGTTCGAGGCCGAGTGATCGCTCGCCTTATGACGGCGTTCGCATTCCAATGAATACGGCCGATGCGAATAATATGGATGAGATCATCAGCGAGGTCAGATCAAGCGCCTGGTGATGCGGCTTAAGCCCCAGTAGCGCCGACATGATGGGAATGGCGGCCAGCAGACCCAAGATAAAAAGGCCTGCCGGCCACCGCGTTCCTATGCGCAATCCCATTGAGTAAATTTCTCGACGAACAACGAATTGCTACCATCCTTATTCCGAAAGGTCTAGAGCGAAAGATATAGTCCGATTGATGCGTGCCAGCGCCATGCGGCTCAGCCGGACATATGGTTTCGTGATGCGATGCGGCCGGCTCCGGCAATGGCTAGCGCCACGAGCATCAGAATGGTCGCGGCGGCAAAAGTCAGCCGCATCCCGCTGGCCACTGCCTCCGGCGACGTCGTTGCGATATCCGCGGCCGCCGTGCCGAACGCGAATATCGCGCCCATCGCCGCAGCACCTGTGATGAGGCCAAGATTGCGCGACAGGTTGAGCATTCCTGAAACGACGCCGCGCTCCTCCGCGAGCACATCCATCATGACGGTGGCATTGTTGGCCGCCTGGAAGAGCTGGTAACCGGGCGTCAGGATGGCGATCGCGGCGATGTAGCCCGCTACGCCGAATAGCATCGGCAGCGTTGCCAACGCGCATGCGCCAGCGGTCAACGCGAGGACGCCGATGATCGCGACGCGCGATGCGCCGAGGCGGTCGACGATCCGGCCGGATGGCACCCCGCTCAGTACCGAGATGATCGGGCCGACCGCCATGACAGCGCCGACACGCACGGCGTCGAGTCCAAGAGCGCGCGAGAGATAGAACGGTCCGACGACCAGTGTCGCCATCATCACCGTCGCGACGAGCATGTTCATGGCAAGGCTCGCACCCAGCACGGCATCGCGAAACATCGACAAACGCAGCAGCGGAGACGCAGTCTTCGTTTCGGCGAATATGAAAAGACCGGTTCCGATCGCGGCGGCCAGCAGCAGCGCCAGGTTCAGCAGGCCGAAATTGCCGCGCCCGGTTGTCATGGCGAGGGCATAGGCGCTCAAGGTGAAGGCGAGCAGCAATGTGCCCGGCATGTCGAAGCCGGCGCGGCTAACCTCCGGCTTTTGCCGATCGGGCGGCAAAGCACGTTGCGCGAGCAGCAAAGCGAGCAAGCCGAGCGGCACGCCGACGAGGAAAATGGCACGCCAGCCGAAGCCGGCGATCAGTACCCCGCCAAGCGAAGGGCCAAGCGCGGTGCCGATCGCGGACATGGTGCCGAGCAGCCCCATGGCGCTGCCGGTTCTTGCCTTTGGCACCGTTTCTCCGACCAGCGCCATCGCAAGCGCCATCATGATGGCGGCGCCGAGCCCCTGCGCGGCCCGGGCGGCGATCAGCAGCCAGAGCATCGGCGCGAGGCCGCACAGCGCGGAAGCCGTCGTGAACAGGCCGATGCCGGTCAGCAGCAGACGCCGCCGGCCAATCAGGTCGCCGAGACGACCGACGCTGACGATCAGTGTGGTGATGGCGAGCAGGTAGACGAGGACGATCCACTGGATGTCCTGGAAGGTGGCGTCGAAAGCCTGCGCCATGGCCGGCAAGCCGACATTGGCGATGCTGGTGCCAAGCGAGGATAGCAGCATGCATAGCGAAAGGCTGGCGAGCACCAGGCGCATGGTGGGCGCTCTTTCGCGGCTCGTTTCTTCCGTGCGGAGCATGTCAGGGGTGGCAGGTTTCAAGGTGGGAATCCGTTCTCGACGCTCCCTCAAGGGAGTGGCTGGAAAGCTAGTCCCACGCCGGGCATGGCGGAATGCGCAGCATTTGCATCCTACTCGTGCGTTTGACGCTACATCTCAGTTGGAATGTGCCATGCTCGGCGCATGTCGACGCCCGATCTCAACCTGCTCGTCACCCTCGATGTGCTGCTCGCGGAGGGCAGCGTGGCGCGGGCGGCCACGCGGCTGCGGCTTAGCCCCTCCGCGATGAGCCGGGCGCTGGCGCGATTACGCGAGACGACAGGCGATCCGCTGCTCGTCAGGGCCGGGCGCGGCCTTGTTCCAACACCTCGCGCGCTCGAGCTTCGCGAAATGGTCGGGCGGCTGGTGCAAGAGGCGGAAGCCGCGTTGCGTCCGGCCGAGGCCATCGACCTCAAGCGGATCGTCCGCACCTTCACGCTGCGGACCAGCGACGGTTTCGTCGAGACCTTTGGGCCGGAATTGATCTCGCGCATAGAGCGGGAAGCGCCAGGCGTGCGTCTGCGCTTCGTGCAGAAGCCGGACAAGGACAGCAGGGCGCTGCGCGAGGCGAGCGTCGATCTGGAAACCGGCGTCGTAGGTGATAGCGCCAGTCCGGAATTGCGGGTGCAGATCCTGTTCCGTGACCGCTTTGTCGGCGTGGTCCGGCAGGGCCACTCACTTTGCCAGGGCGAGATCACGGCCTCCCGCTATGCCGCCGGCCGGCATGTGCTGGTTTCGCGGCGCGGTCTCGACAAGGGGCCGCTCGACGAGGCCATCGAGGCGCTTGGGCTGGAGCGCGAAATCGTTACGATCGTCGGCGGCTTTTCAAGCGCGCTCGCCCTCGCGCGCGCCTCGGATTTGATCGCCAGCGTTCCCGAGCGGCACACGGCTGCCTTGCGTGCGGGAATGCATAGTTTTGCCCTGCCAGTCCCGATGCCGGAGCTGACGATTTCAATGCTCTGGCATCCGCGCATGGATGCCGATCCGGCCCATCGCTGGTTGCGTGCTTGCCTGCGCGAGGTTTGCGCGGCTGCTACCTGAGGCTGATCCGGCCAGATTTCTTCAGCGACCGGATTTACAGAAAGCGGCGGCGATGCCCAAATGGGTTTCCTCGCTCAAGCCTTCTCACCGGAACCGTCGCTGGATGCCCTTGGTCGGAACTGCGCCTCGCAACGCTGGTGTGATGCGGCGTTTGCTGCTGCCTCTGGTGTTCGCTGGCGTGGTCCTGCCGCTGTCGCTCGCCTTCGCGCAAGCCGACCGGCAAGCTTTGTTCAAGGAGACCGCGCGCAGCCTCGATCTCCAGACCGAGATGCCGAAAGAGGTGGAGCCGCCAAAGAGTTGGTGGCCGAACTTTGGGATACCTGCGGAACTGGCGAAACTGCTGCTCTGGGGGGCGGTCATCGTCGGCGTCGGCGTGGTGGTATGGTCGCTGCTCGACAGCTTGCCGGTCATCAGCCGCTCCCGCCGGATCGTCGCGCCCGAAGAGGGGCTGGGCAGCGCCGGCCCTGGCCAGAAGATGGATGAAGCGCAGGTCGAAGCGGACGATCTCGCGGCGCAGGGCTATTACAACGAAGCGATGCATGTGCTGCTGCACAAGAGCCTGCAGGAATTGCACCGCCGGCTCGGGCTGCGGTTTGCGGCCTCGCTCACCAGCCGCGAAATCCTGCGCCGCGTCGAGTTGCCGGATGAAGGGCGCGGCGCGCTGACGCGCATCATCCAGGCGGTCGAAATGACTTATTTCGGCGGCAGGCTGGCTGGCGCTCCCGATTATGCCGAGTGCCGGGGCCATTTCGATATATTCCGCCGGGCACTCGGCGGCGCGGTCGCGGCATGAGCGCTGGTTCGCCCTTCCAGCCTAAGGTTCTCGCGGCGCTCGCCGCGGGGCTGGTCGCGCTGTTCGCGGCCTCGCTCCTGCTCACCGGCGCTGGGGGGCAGAAGGTTACCGGCAACCGTATCGGCGCGAACAGCTATTCCCATTCGGCGATCGGCCATCTCGGCTTCTACGAGGTGTTGCGGAAGCTCGGACGGCGCGTGGTGCGCAGTGATTCCGATCCGCTCGCCGCTGTCGGCCGCGATGGCGTCCTGGTGCTTGCCGAGCCCAATGATCTGGGCAGCGAGGAGGGCGCTCGAAAGCTGCTCAGCGTACAGCGGGTGCTTGTCGTTCTGCCGAAATGGAATGTGGTGCGCGACGACAACCGCGACGACTGGATCGGCAAGGCGGTGCCTCTGCCGACGGTGCGGCCGCAATCGGTTCTTTTCGCCGCCGCCGGGCAGGGCGACATCGCACGTGTCGAGAAGCCCGCCAGCTTCACCAAGGTCTTGCGCACTCCTGACCCAACAGTCGAGGGGCAACTGCAACTGATCAAGAATTCCAAGTTGAAGCCGCTGATCTCGACAGCCGATGGCGTGCTGCTCGGCGAGTTCAGGGAAGGCAACCGAATCGTCTGGGTGCTCGCCGATCCCGATCCGGTCGAGAACCATGGCCTTGGCAAGGGCGACAATATCGCCTTCGTCGAGGCGGTTGTCTCTGGTCTTTTCGGCGGGCGGCCCGGTGCGCTGGTTTTCGACGAGACCAGCCATGGTTTCCGCCGCGCCCTACCCAATGCCCTCACATTCCTGTTCGATTTTCCCTTCAATCTGCTCATCGTTCATGTGCTCGCAGGCTCGGTCCTGCTGCTC
>FTCZ01001225.1_pt1 | contig 24427 bp, 23 predicted proteins | sample 1658871 | NCBI WGS metagenome assembly FTCZ01 (sample SAMEA3914864, study PRJEB12502) | metagenome | biome: forest; material: soil | place: USA | collected 2012-03-12 | depth 0.3 m | reverse complement strand
TCGATCACGCGTCGCTTCCTTCGATCTTGGAGGCCAGCCAGATGAAGATCGAGGAGACTGGGATCATCACCATCAGGAACCAGTAGAACATCGGGATGCCGGCAAGCGTCGGCTCCACGGAATTAAACAGGGGCACCCACACACTGATGATGCAGGGGATGATTAGCAGGAGATATTTCATTGGCGTATCCAGCCCGGAGAGATGTTTTTAAGGGTCCAGAAAGGTAGGTAGGAACCGGACCTCTTATTCGTTTATGCCTCACTTGCAATGCTGGCAGATATGTTTGTTGCCGAATTTTCCCCGAAAAAATAAGGAAATTCGGCAAACTTCGACGAAAGTCGGATGCTTTTTTAGTGTTTCCTGTATTCGCCGCGAGCGAGCTGGTTCAAAAAGGCGTCCCGGATCAAACAGGGCTTCCTTTACAAAAATGGCTTGGATCACGCTCTTCGTCGCCGGCTTGTTCAAGGTCGCCTGGGCGATCGGTTTGAAATATTCCGATGGTTTCAGCAGGTTTGGGATTTCCGCGCTGACGGCGATCGCTATGGTCATCAGCGTGGTACTGCTCGGCGTCGCGCTTAAATCGCTGCCCGTTGGAACGGCTTATGCCGTCTGGACGGGGATCGGCACAATCGGGACCGCATTGCTGGGCATCTATCTGTTCGGCGAGCCTGCAACGGCGGTACGGCTTGCCTGCATTGGCCTGATCGTCGCCGGAATTATCGGTCTCAAGCTGGTAGCCTGAAGCCGTGATCAGGCCTGCGTGACGAGCGCCTCGAGCTCGCGCGCCTTCGGCATGATCCAACCCTGTACCGGCGCGGCGCGGCCGCGTACGGAAATGGTGTGCTGGTCATGGCCGGAAAGATCGACGCGCGCCCGTGTCGTCAGGTCGAGTGAAACGACCAGTTCGGCGTTCATCTCTTTCGCTATGCCTTCGAGTCGGCTCGCGGCGTTGATGGTGTCGCCGATCGCCGTCAGGCTCGATGCCAATCCGTAACCCATGTTGCCGACAATGGCCGGCCCGGCATGAAGGCCCATGGCAATGCGCAGCGGCTCGCCAAGCTCGTGGCGGAGCAGTTGGTTGATCTCCTCGAGCCCCTGCGCGATGCGCGAAGCGGCGGCAAGCGCCTGCCGGCAAGCGACATCAGGCTCGACATGCAGCCCGAACAAGGCCAAGGCGCCATCGCCAATGAATTTGTCGAGATAGCCGCCGGAACCCTCGACAGCAGCACCCACAGTCTCGAAATAACGATTGAGCAGGAAGACGGTGTCGTAGGGCAGCCGCCGCTCGGTGAGCCGCGTGAAGCCGCGCAGATCGCAGAATAGGACAGCGACTTCGCGCTCTTGGCTGGTGAGCGCCGGTCCGCGGCTGCGCATTTCCGGCAGCCAGGCCGGCGCTCCCGACAGCACCGGAACCACGGAGAGATCGGCAGTCGGTCTGAGCTGGCAGGCAAGCCGCACATCCGCGGCGGCGCGAATGCGCGTCAGAGTCACACGCTCCTGCTGGCCGGGCGGCAGCAACTTGTCCGCGCCCTCGATGATCCGCACCCTGCATGTAGAACAGCGCCCACGCCCGCCACAGGTGGACAGATGGGGGATATCGCCGAGCCGGCTGATTTCAAGCACGCTATAGCCGGGCGGCGCCAGCACCACACGCCCATTCGGATAAGTCACGCGGATGCGGCCGATACGCTCACGCAGCGCCCTGATCGAACGCGCCAGGAAAACTCCGCCGATCAGCGCCGCGAAACCGAGATGAAGTCCCATCTTGATCGTTTCGAGGCGGGGATCACCCTTCGGCTCCGGCGCAAGCGCCAGATTGCCAGTGACTTCCTTGCCAGCCTCCGCAAAACCGAGCAGCGCGAGCACCGGCAGCAGCAGGGCAACCGTATAGAGCGCCGGCGCGGCGCGCATGAACCAGATCCTGCCACGCAGCCAAAACCAGATGCCGAAGCAGACATGCAGCCAGACGATGAGCAAGGCGATCGACTGCCACAATCCACCGCCGAGCGGCGAGACGACCCATAGCTTGCGCACTTCCTCCGGGTAGCCGACGACATGGCCCGTGAGCAGCAATTCGATCCGCGTCGAAGTGACGTGCGAGATCATCATGAAGGGAATGGCAAGGCCGAACGCGATCTGCGCCGCTTCGCGCCAGGGCATGCGCAAGGTCTGTCGCCGGTAGAGCGCCAGCAGCGTCAGCAGCACGTGAACGGTTATGGAGCCGTAGAGCACGAACTGACCAAGCGGGGGCGCCCATATCTTGATGAACCACATCCGCGCCGCTTCCATCGTCTGCAGCGAGACGATGCCGAGCGCGTGGTTCGAGAAATGCGTCAGGGCAAAGAAGCCCATGACAAGGCCGGAGACCAATCGTGCGTCGCGCAGGTTCGGCCGGCGGGCGAAGCCGAAACGCGCTGGGCTTGGTTTGGCGTGCAGTGTTTGATCCAACGGCCAGAGGTCCTGCAAGAGGGCTGATCCTGCCGGAACGCCGCAATCTTCTCTTAGCGTCCCAGTGTGTCATGCGCCAAGAACTAGACCGGCAAAAGCACCAGATTATTCGCGAATTGGGAAGGGCAGCGAAATGCAGCCCTTCCCGTTCAGCTTAGTTGCAGCCGCAGCCGAGCAGGCCGGCGCCGCCAAGCAGGCCCTTGACGGAGATCGGCGCGTTGACGCCGACCGGTGCCGCCACGCCCGTTTTGTTGCCGCTGAGCACGCTGACATTGGAGCCGTTCAACACCGAGACATTGAGCGCCGAAACGGCGGTCGTAACAGGCGCGAGGATGTTGCCCACCAGAGCGCCCTTTCCGCCAGCGAAAGCAGGCGGAGCGGCGAACATCAGCAGGCCGGCAGCAATGATTGCGTATTTCATAATGTCCTCCATGAATTGCCGCTTTCAACCAACCATTCGGTTGCAGCAGCAATACACGTATAAGTTGTATTATGACCGACAAACAACTTGATGTTAGAGGTAATATTAAAGGGTAAGATTAATTCCGGCACCGCCGCCCATCCAAATATACTTTCTATAAATCACTGTATTTAATAGTTAATATTTCATTAAATATCTTTATATCGGATAAATTTACGATTGATTAGGCACGATGCACGACAGTCGAATTTATTCGAGGGTCGCGAGATGGCTTACTTCAAAGTATTGATTTTCATTATTCTGGTTTTCCCCGCCACCACGTCGGCTTTGGCGCAAAACACGGACAGGATCGCCGAAATCAACTCTGCAACCATCGGTTTGCGCGGCGGCTATGATTCAAACCCAACCGACGGGGAGAGAGCGCGAGGTTCGGCCTTCGTTACACAGGCTCTTAACTGGGACTATGCGCGGGGCAGCAATCGTGACGGCTACGGGCTGTCTCTCACTATGCAGAACACAACCTACCATCCCCGCGTTATTGCAGCGAGCCTTGCCAACAACCTAACCTTCACCGCCGCGACCCCACTGACGGAAGCGCTCACCTTGCGGGGCGTTCTGACCGCGAGCAATGAGCAGACTTGGTCGCGCCGCCAGAATGCGGCGCTGCTCAGGACCAGGCTGGAATACGACCAGGAAACCTTCCGACTCTTCGGTAGTCTCGAAGCACGCGCCGGCGCGCTTAACGAACGCAACTATTTCGCGCTCGGCAGTTTCCTGCCTCGGGACGAAAACTCGCTAACCGTGACGACACTGGCCGGCGCGGCCTACAAGACGACTTACGGAGAGATCGGCGTCTCGGCCAGCGCCGCGCGCACCCGGTATCTGGAAGATTACGATTATATCGGCTTTCGCCGCGATAATGACCGCGTCCAACCGAACCTGTTCTATGCCGGCAACGTCGCCGGCGCGACTTTGGAAGGCTCAGTCTCGCCGTTGAACGCCTGGTTTCCGGCCAAGGATTTCGACAGTCTGCGTCGCCTGCTTTACACGGCGAAAGCAAAAATTCCGCTTGGCGCCTTCACTGTCGCCCTTACCTCCTCGCGAACCACGCAGGAAACCACCCTGCCCTTCTCCGTGATCGATCTTGTCACCCAGCACGAGGCACGGCTGACGGCGCGCTTCTGGGAGAAGAACGCCGTCAGCCTGTTCGTCCGCCAGAAGATCGATGATTATTATGGACTCAGCGCCAAGGCGACCACGCGCAGCCTCGGCCTCGAATATGCCCGCAACCTCGATAATGGTTTTGCCGCCACGGCCGCGGTGACCGCGCGGCGCGTGCGAGAGACCGGCAACAGCATTCCCGATGCGATCAACGTGATGATCGGCCTGCAAAAGCAGTTCGAGTTCAGCAAGGCGGAGAAGAAGAGCTAACAGCCCGACTTCGGCTCGCGGATTATTTTTCAGTCATGTAGTCGTACGCCACCTCGCCCAGGCCAAGCGTCAGGTCGCAAACGAAATGCACGGCCGAGACCACTTCCAGAACCGGCAGCTTGGCGACATCCGCCATTACGTGATGGTGCAATTCCAGCGCCGCCGGAGCCGTCCATGCACCCTTCAGCGTGATGTCCTGAAGATGATAGCGCACAAGCTCGCAGATGCGTGGCGTCGCATCGACATGCGGGATGATTTTGATGAGATAGTTCGGCAGCGTCATCGAATGCATGATGGTGTCGAACGGAACCGGCTTGTGCTTGTAGCCCATGGTGCCGGTCGCGCAGAGCTGGCTGCCATAGTGCAGCGTGCCGACGATCACCTCGCCCTCATGGCTGATCTTCGGATTGGCGAGCTTCTTCGGGAAGCCCCAGAGTTCGCGGCCGCCGGCGATCGGCGCGTCGTCGTCGAGATACATCGAATGGACGAAAACACCGTCCTCGCCCTTGAACTTCACCGGGATGACCTGGCCGCTCTCGGTATAGTCGCCGAAACCGGTCGAGTCCGGCATGCGGATGAACTCGTATTTCACCAACGGCTCGGCGATTTCGAGCGGCTCCGGCACGACCTTGGCGAGCGCCTCCGGATCGGTGCGGTAGGTGATGATGATGTACTCGCGATTGTAGAAGCGATAGGGGCCCGGCGGGAAGGACGGGTTGGTCAGCGGCATCGCGTAAGCGGATTTGCGCACGTCATCGATCTTCATGAAAAGCACCCCTGTGCATGGACCCCAACCGTTTGATTAGGTGCCTTGCATGACAGGATTGTGCAATGCGAAATCTTAGGCGGCCAGATCCGGAAATGAAAAAGGCCTGCCGGAACACCGGCAGGCCTTTTTTGAGATAAGTCGATCAACGAGGCGACGGCGCCAGAGCGAAACCTTGCAGGCTGCTGCCGGGCTCGATGCCCATGATCGGGTTCTGGTTCAGGTCGGTTACCTGATAGGTGCCGTCGCTGAGTGGCCAGAGTTGGAACTGTCCGACACGCTGCGGCACAACACGCCCCTGCCCGTTGCCCTTTGGCGTAACCCGGGGCGGCCTCTTGATTTCCACCTTGGTCGGTTGCCCTTCGAAGGTATCGACGATCACGTGGCAATTGCCGAAGCGATAGCAATCCTTGCGATAGGTCGTAGTGGTATCTTCCATATAGGATTCATGGATGAAGGGCATAGCTGGCCTGCCGGGAAGCGCCGGGTTGCTGTCGCGTCCACCCGAGCCGCCGTCGGCGCGTGCTGGGCTGAACATGGTGGCGCCAAGCAAAACGGCCATTGCCGCAATGGTAAATTTCTGGATCGGTCTATTCGACATTTTGGTCCCCATCGGTTGGAGACCGGACTATTCCGTCTCCTGCCGATGGGTCGCGGCGTCGAAGAAAAACGTTCAATGGACGTGAAATTATTTCTACCGCTCCACCACGCGAATGCTGACCGGCGCGGTGCCGCTGGCGACCAGCCCGATATGCTGGGCGGCGCCCTTCGACAAATCGACGATGCGGCCGCGCGCGAAAGGACCGCGATCGTTGACCCGCGCCGTGACGACGCGACCGGTATGGTGGTTGGTGACCTCGATCATGGTGCCGCAGGGCAAGGTACGGTGCGCCGCGGTCAAAGCGCTCGGGTTCATCCGCTCACCGCAGGCGGTGCGGCTGTGCATGGCATACCAGGAGGCCAAGCCGCTCTGGGCTTTGGCGGCTGGAATGGCGGCCAAGAAAAAAGGCAAGGCGAGAGAGGCCACCGGAATCGTCTTCAACAATGTCATTGAGAGGTTTGCTTTCGTATCAGGCGCAAAAATACCCGCGTAGGGGCGCGCAAGTGCCGTCGGTCGACTTCTGCCAAACCATGGACGGTAAGAAATGCCCGGTGCTTACGCCGATTCAAACGGCGTTGCTGCGGCGCGCTCCTGCTGGATCACGCGCTCGCATTCGAGCTGCGATACGTGCGGAAAAGCACGAAGAAAATGACGAAAAAGCGGCAGCGAACGGTTTCAGGCCGCGTCGTTGGGGCCGAACGCATCGGCGCACGGCCAATAAAACTCAGCAATGCCACCAAAAATCAAAGGCTTGGGAATTTTCAACGACGCAACGCACCAGCCTGATTTTTGTTCCGAAAATACTCACATCGGAACGATCGGCGCGTCCTTGACCTGCTCGATGGCAAGCGCCGTCCGTACATTTCTAACATTCGGCACCGCCGTCAGCTCGCGCACGAAGGCCTGAAAGGCGGCAAGATCGGGCGCGACGCATTTCAGCATGAAGTCGATATCTCCGGACAGCGTCCAGCATTCGCGCACGATCGGCCAAGCGCGAATATGATCCTCGAATATCTTCAAGTCGGCATCGGCCTGGCTGGCGAGATGCACCATGGCGAAGCAGATCGCTTCCTGCCCCAGCAGCTTGGGATCGAGCAGCGCGCGATAGCCCTTGATGTAGCCGGCTTCCTCCAGCGCGCGAACCCTGCGCAGGCAGGGCGGTGCGGAGATGCCCACCCGGCGCGCGAGCTCGACATTGGTCATGCGGCCATCGGCCTGTAATTCCGCCAGAATCTTGCGGTCGAGCTCGTCGAGGCGCGCTGTCACAAAGGGCCCTTGGGTTGTTGCGGGACAGCCCGCTGTGTAGACCAGCATCTTGCGGCTTACAATCGCGTTGGAGGCAATGGTGAGGCCAGATTGAGCGAGATCGAGGGGGAATTGGCCAAGGTCCGGGCTGCGATGGCCGGCCGCAGCGTCTGGGTCATCACCGACGGCAAGGCTGGCGACGAGATGCAATGCCTCGGCGTTGCCGAGCGGCTGGGGCTTGTAGCTGAGCGCCGGCATGTAAAACCGCGCGCGCTTTTCGCCGCGCTGATGCCGCGCGGTCCGATCGATCCTGCTGAAGCGCCAGACAAACCTGGCAGCCCGTTGGCGCCGCCCTTTCCGGATATGGCCATCGCATCGGGCAGGCGTGCCGTCGCTTATCTCGCGGCGCTCAAGAAGGCGTCGGGTGGCAAGACTTTTACTGCCTTCCTGAAAGACCCTCGCATCGGCGCGAGTGCGGCGGATTTCCTCTGGGTGCCGGAGCATGACAAATTACGCGGCGAAAACGTGCTGGTCACGCTGACCGCCCCCCATCGCCTGACGCCGGAAGCGCTGGCCGCAGCACGCGCCACCCCTCCGGAGCAGATCGCCAACCTGCCAGGTCCGCGCATCGCCCTGCTGATAGGCGGAGACAGCAAGGACTACCGCTTCACCGATGCCGACATTGCTCGCTTCCGCGAACAGGCGATCGCGCTTGCCGCCAATGGCGTTGGCCTGATGGCAACGGCCTCGCGCCGCACGCCACAAAAACTGCTCTCCACCATCCGCAACGTGGTTCAGGCTTATGGCGGTTTTTTCTGGAACGGCAGCGGCGACAATCCTTACGTCCCGATGCTCGCCAATGCGGATGCGGTTGTCGTAACGGCCGAATCCACCAACATGATCGGCGATGCGGTCGCGACCGGCAAAGGCGTGCTGCTCTTCACGCCGACCGGCGGCTCGCCGAAGATCGAGCGGTTTCTCACAGGTTTGCGCGAGATTGGCGCAGTGCGCCCCTTCACAGGCGCGCTGGAAACCTTCAACTACTCTCCTATCGACGCTACGCCTGCTATCGCAGTTGCGTTGGCGCATGCTTATCTATCGTTCGAGAACAAGCGCGGCGGAAGGCCGTGAGGACAGCAGCCATGTCGCAGCACGCCAAGGTCATCATCATCGGCTCCGGCCCCGCCGGCTACACCGCCGCCATCTACGCCGCCCGCGCCATGCTGGAGCCGGTGCTGATTTCCGGCGTCGAGGCCGGCGGCCAATTGATGATCACCACCGATGTCGAGAATTATCCCGGTTTCGCGACCGCCATCCAGGGCCCTTGGCTGATGGATCAGATGCGCGCGCAGGCCGAGCATGTGGGCACAAAATTGGTCAGCGATCACGTGACCAAGGTCGAGTTGCAGCGCCGTCCCTTCCGCCTCTCTTGCGATTCTGGCGATGTCTGGACCTGCGACAGCCTGATCATCGCGACCGGCGCCAAGGCCAAGTGGCTGGAAATGCCTTCGGAAGAGAAGTTCAAGGGCTTCGGCGTTTCCGCCTGCGCTACCTGCGACGGATTCTTTTATCGCAACAAGGATGTGATCGTCGTCGGCGGCGGCAATTCGGCGGTCGAAGAAGCGCTTTATCTGGCCAACCTCGCCAGCTCCGTGACACTGGTGCATCGCCGCGACAGCCTGAAATCAGAAAAGATCTTGCAGGACCGACTGTTCAAGCACCCGAAGGTCTCTGTGATGTGGGATCACGCCATCGATGAAATCTGCGGCGAGGAAAACCCGCTCGGCGTCACCCATGTGCGATTGAAGAACACCCGCACCGGCACCGTCACCGAGAAGAAAGTTCACGGCGTCTTCGTCGCCATCGGCCACAAGCCGGCATCCGAGCTTTTTGTCGGCCAGCTCGATATGAAACCATTCGGTTACCTGAAGACTGCGCCGAACTCGACGGCAACCAACATTCCCGGTGTATTCGCCGCCGGCGACGTGGCGGATGAGGTCTATCGCCAGGCGGTCACGGCCGCCGGTCTAGGTTGCATGGCGGCGCTTGAAACCGAGCGTTGGCTGGCAGCGCAGGAAACACACGCCGTCGCTGCGGAATAGCTGTCGCCAGAGCGTCACAAGACTGATATGCGCCGCCGATAGTTGCGGCGGCGTTATCTCTTGGAGACAAAAATCAAATGAAGAACTGGATCATCGGTCTCGTTGCCGGCGCAGCGCTTGCCGTCTCGGCGATCGCGCCCGCCTCCGCTCAATCGCCAACGCTGGACAAGATCAAGCAGCGCGGCTTCATGCTTTGCGGCGCGAGCCAGGGCGTGCCTGGCTTCTCGCTGCAGGACGCCAAGGGCGAATGGCAGGGCTTCGACACCGATATCTGCCGCGCGCTTGCCGCAGCGGTCTTCAACGACCAGAACAAGGCGAAATATCTCTCGCTGTCGAGCAAGGACCGGCTGGTTGCGCTGCAAAGCGGCGAGATCGACGTCCTCGCCCGCACCACGACCTGGACCTCCAGCCGCGATCTCGGCCAGGGCGTCAGCTTCACCGCCATCAACTACTATGACGGCCAGGGCTTCATCGTCCGCAAGAAGCTGAACGTGAGCCACGTCAAGGAGCTCGATGGCGCTTCCGTCTGCGTGGCGCAGGGCACGACCACCGAGCTGAACCTCGCCGACTATGGCCGCACCAACAAGATCAAGTTCGAGACGGTGGCCTTCGCCACCCTCGACGAGACGGTGCAGGCTTACGAGAACGGCCGCTGCGACGCCTACACGACCGACCTCTCTTCGCTCGCCGGCACCAAGAGCAAGATGAACGTGCCGGCCGATCACATCCTCCTGCCGGAAGTCATCTCCAAGGAGCCGCTTGGCCCCTGGGTCCGCAAAGGCGACGACGCCTGGTTCGATCTCGTCCGCTGGACCGTTTACGCGCTGATCGACGCGGAAGAACTCGGCATCACGCAGGCCAATGTCGATCAGATGCTGAAGTCGGATAATCCGGAAGCCCGCCGCTTGCTCGGCTCCGAAGGCAAGTTCGGCGAGAGCCTCGGCCTCACCAACGACTGGGCCTATCGCGCCATCAAGGCGGTCGGCAATTACGGCGAAAGCTTCAATCGCCATTTCGGCCCAAACACCGCAAATGCCCTGCCGCGCGGCGTGAACAACCTCTGGACCCAGGGCGGCCTGCAATTCGCACCGCCGGTTCGGTAAAAAAGCTGGAACTTAGAAAATGGCGGCCTCCGGCCGCCATTTTTGTTTCAGGTCAGCCCTTCGCTATCACCCTACAACTCCTGATCCTCCAAAACGCGCGCAGCGTTCAATGACGCGTCGGAATACCGCGTTAGAAACGCCTTTCCGAAAGTGAATATCGCTGGTTTACTGCAAATCGCCTTCAGCAGGGTGAATAGCGTTTGTGAGTTGCTTCCTGCCGATAAGTGTTCTCCAGTAAAAGCACATCTGACGAGGGTGGAGGTCGACATGGACTGGGAAGCCAAGATCAGAGCCTGGCTCGATTCTCATAGATATGGCTTGTCCATTTTCACCTTCGATAAGCTTGTCACCCAGGTCAAACTTTTCGTCCTATTCGGGCAGAATGTTCTCTCCGACGATCAAGTACGAAAGGTCATCCAGAACTGGTTGCTCATCAATCCGACCATTCTCGCGTCTCCGACACCTTTCGGTCCGGGCGGTGCCGCTCCTATCGGCCCCCCCACCATTCCGCCCGCCCCCCTGACCCCGGACAAGCTCGGTCCGATTGTCGACAGCGTTAAAAAGATAGTCGGCACGATAGCGGACGGGGTCACCTTTTCCCGCGGTCCTGGATCCGTGAACATCAAGGCGACGGGCCTGACTGGGAAATTGACGGCCAGCTCCGGCTCCGCGGAGCTCAGTGTGAGCTGGAGTGGGACGGTTGGACTCAAGGCAGAATCCGGCCCGTTTCACTTTTCCGCCGAACTGACGAAAGAGAGTTGGGAAATGTCGTTCACATTTCCCGACGACGACGCGGTGCCGAACCTCTCAACTTTGCCCGACGTCTTCTCGAAAGGCGAAGCTGCGATACGGAAGGTTGCTGTCGCATCGGCGGGATTTTCCAGTATTTCGGACGTCGGCAAGATTGGCGCGGTCGTCAAAAAGAATTCTGATGATATTCAAGACGCCGTCGATGCGGTGAGCGGCATTCCAGCGCCTGACAAGAAAAGCGGCCACAGCTTCGGTTTCAAACTGGGCAGTCCTCCGGCCGGTCCCGGCCAGCAAGGAATACCGCCTGGCATCCAAGGCACGTTCAATTTCACATGGTGGTTCTAGTCCACTTTGGACAACAGGAGCGCCAATAGACGACCTCTCAAGCTTATGCGGCCACCTGGTAATCCTTCACATCCGAGAAGGTGATTCCGGGCGCGCGCTCGATCTCCCATTTCAGGTTGAACGCCGAGCTCGCCATGAAGACCGGCGCCTTGTCGAGATCGTCAGCCATCGAGAAGCGGTGCGCATCGACGAAGGCCGAAAGCGCCTGACGGTCGTTCGACGTGATCCAGCGGCAGATCGTGAACTGGCTGGCGTCGAAACCGACCGGCAGTCCATATTCCGCATCGAGGCGCTCTTTCAGCACATCGAGTTGGAGCGCGCCGACCACGCCGACAATCGCCGGCGCGCCGTCATGCGGCAGGAATATCTGCACCACGCCCTCTTCCGCCATCTGCTGCAGCGCCTCACGCAGCTTCTTGGCCTTCATCGCGTCTTGCAGTTTCACACGGCGCAGGATTTCCGGCGCGAAGCTTGGCACACCCTGGAAGATAACATCCTCGCCTTCCGTCAGCGTATCGCCGATGCGCAGCGTGCCGTGGTTCGGAATGCCGACGATATCGCCGGCATAGGCTTCATCCGCGATCTGGCGGTCGCGGGCGAAGAAGAACTGCGGCGTGTGTAGGCCCATGGGCTTGCCAGTGCGCACCAATTTCGCCTTCATGCCGCGCGTCAGCTTGCCTGAGCAGACGCGCAGGAAGGCGATACGGTCGCGGTGGTTCGGGTCCATGTTCGCCTGGATCTTGAAGACGAAGCCACTCATGTTGGTTTCGCCCGCCTCTACCATGCGGCCTTCCGCTTGCTGTGCGCGGGGCGGCGGCGCGAAAGCGATTAGGCTGTCGATCAGGTCCTTGACGCCGAAGGTGCGCAAGGCCGACCCCCAGAATACCGGCGTCAAATGTCCCTCACGGAATGCAGCCTTGTCGAAGGGCTTGCAGCCGCCCTGCGCCAATTCCACCTCATCACGCCAGTCACCGGCGCCGGCGCCGAGCATCTCGTCGAAGATCGAATCCTGCGGCCCGTTGACCTTCTTGGCCTCCTCGTCGCGATCGATACGGCGCACCTCGTCCTTGATCAGATCATAGGTGCCGGCGAATTCACGCCCGCGCCCGATCGGCCAGGTCACCGGCGCGGTGTCCAGCGCCAGCACCTTCTCGATCTCGTCGAGCAAGTCGAAAGGATCGCGTGTCTCACGGTCCATCTTGTTGATGAAAGTGACGATCGGGATATCGCGCAGCCGGCAGACCTCGAAAAGCTTTCGCGTGCGATCCTCGATGCCCTTGGCGGCGTCGATCACCATCACCGCGGAATCAACCGCCGTCAGCGTGCGGTAGGTGTCTTCCGAGAAGTCCTCGTGGCCTGGCGTATCCAGCAGATTGAAGACGCAGCCGCCATATTCGAAGGTCATCACCGATGTAACAACCGAAATGCCGCGCTGGCGCTCGATCTTCATCCAGTCCGAGTTGGTCTGGCGGCGGCCGGCCTTGGCCTTGACCTCGCCAGCAAGCTGGATCGCGCCGCCGAACAGCAGGAGCTTTTCGGTCAGCGTGGTCTTGCCGGCATCCGGATGCGAGATGATGGCGAAGGTTCGCCGGCGGGCAAAAGGTTGATCGGTTTCCAAAGTCATGCGCGGTGAGTAGCGCCGGCCACGTCGCTGTCAACCGCTGACATGCGCCACGGAAGGCATTGCTTAAGTCCTTGCTGTTATCGCTCAGAGAGCGAAGACCCGTTGCCTGCGATCCTTCATGACGATATCCGGCCAGAATTCAAGCCTTGCCGCCGGCGGCCGCGAATGGCGCCGTCTCACACTCGTCGTCGCAGGCCTGATGATATTTCTGGCGATCGGGATCATCGTCTGGAGTTGGCCGATGCTGGCGCTGCAGGCGCCGGATACCGACAGCGTCCTTCGCCTACTCGAGGTCAAGCGACTGCTGGCGGGAGACGGCTGGTATGCGGGCCTGTTCGAGCCACGCCTCGCGCCACCCGAGGGCCATTGGACGCATTGGTCGCGCCTAGTCGACCTGCCGGTCGCGGGGCTGATTGCGGCGGCGCGGCTTGTGCTGCCGGAGGATCAAGCGATCCGTGCAGCTATCGCCATCTGGCCAATCATGGTCTTTGCCGCTCTCGGCATTACGGTTTACGCCACTGCGCGGCGGCTTGCTGGCGAAAAGGCAGCGGCACTGGCGCTCATCGGCTGCCTGACCTGCGCGGCGGGCCTCTCGGCTTTCCAGCCGGGCGACATCGATCATCACAATGTCCAGACGACCCTGCTGCTGATTACGGTCGCAAGCGTTCTTGCGCTCCGGGATCGGGCGGTAGCGGCGATTGCCGGCGGGCTTGCCCTTGCCATCCTGACGGCGGTCGGCCTCGAAACCTTGCACGTCGTCATCGTGATCATCGGCTGGCTGGCTTTCCTGCTCTGGCGCATGCCGCAACTCGGAGCACGCATCGGCAGTTTCTTCCTGTGCTATGCGGCAGGCTCTTTGCTTTGCTTCATCGTGGATACGCCGCCCGCTCGCTGGAGTTTCACGGCCTGCGACGCGATGGCGCTCAACTATCTCGGCGCGGCCCTCGTGGGCGGGATCGGCCTCGGCCTGCTTGGCCTGTTCCGTAAGCGGCTATCAAACCCGCAGTTTTTCACAGTTCTTGCAGCAGTTGCCCTCGCGACAGTGATCGTGTTCGGCTGGCTCGATACCGCGTGCTTGGCTGGCCCCTTCGCACGGATCAAACCTGAGCTCTATCCGCTCTGGCTCGACCAGGTCACGGAACTTGAATCCTTCGGCCATGCCCTTCTGCGCAATCCGCCCTCGGCCATAACCAGCGTGGTCCTGCCGGTCACGGCGCTGGGCCTGGTGACTTTGGCTCTAAGGCGGAATCCGCGCGATCCCGAACTGTGGTTTTTCTCGGCGATGATCATCGGCGCGCTGATTGTCAGCCTGCTGCATTCGCGAGCGGCGCTGGAAACCTCCTGGCTCTCCGTGCCGATCGCAGCCGCACTGGCGATACGCATTTTACCGGCAAGCAACAGCATCCTGCTGCCATTCGCGCTTGCTTCCGGACTGCCGCTCGCAGCGTGCTTCTTCTCGCTAACCTTTCGTCCCGCGCAGGCAGGAACGGAGGTGATGACAACGCAGGTCGGCTGCAGCGACATCGCCGCGTTCAAGGCGCTTGAAGCCCTGCCCCCCGGTTTGGTCCTGAACGACATCGATCTTGGGCCGAACCTGCTCCTGCGTACCCCTCATCGCGTGATGCAGGCGCCCTATCATCGTATTCAGGACAGCATCATCCTTTCCGAGCGCCTGATGGCATTACCCGCTCAAGAAGGCGCGGCGGCTCTGAAAGCCCGCCAAATCGACTATGTTTTGCTCTGCGGTTCGGTCGACTATCCCTACCGTCCGGGCCGGAAAGACGCTTCAAGCCTGTTGAGCACGCTCCGGGAGGGCGCTCCGGTGCCTGGCCTATCGCCGATCGATCTTGGGCGTGAAAATCCGCTCCGGCTCTGGCGCGTGGCCAACTGAACCGTCAAGCCTCAATCAGCACTTGCAGATCGACTGCTCCGCCTGACGGCCGATCCGATCCGACTTCTTTTGAAGTTCGTCGATCCTGTTGGGCCCTTCCGGTACGGGAGAACCCGGCGGCTTGGTTTCCCCCGTCCGCGTGATCGTGCGCGCAGGCGGCGGGCTGCCGGCGCCAGAATTCGCGCTCGACGGCTGGGAAGTCTGCGCCGAAGCAGCCTGTGCCAGTACGACGACGGTCGCAATGGCTGAGATCGCGAGAATGCGCATGACGCCAACCTTTCCTGCCGGCCTCATCTTGCTGCGAAACTTTGACAAAAACGCGAAGGCGACTCGGCCAGACCTTTGTAACCCTAACGCCGACCGCTCGCAAAGACTCCCATCCCTCAACGGGCAGTAATCTGAATTCCCGTTCGGCCTCCGTTGTCGTAGATTGACGCCGCATGCTCGATCTTCCCACGCGCCGCTCCGGCAACACCTCTTTCGCAACTGGAGCAACCTATCGGGGCGATGCGAAGGTGCCAAAGTTCCCCGACGATGCGCCCATCGTCGTTTTCGACGGCCATTGTGTGCTCTGCTCCCGTTTCGCGCGCTTTATTCTGCGCCACGATCATCGGAGAAAATATCGCCTGCTGCCTGCGCAAACGCCGCTCGGCGACGCGCTCTACCGGCATTACGGTCTCGACCCCGAGAACTACCAAACAAACATTTTGCTGGAGAACGGCACTGCCTGGTTTCGTTCGGAAAGCAGCCTCCGCATCATCGCGGGATTCGGCTTCCCCTGGACCCTGGTGAACCTGTTCAGGGTTCTGCCGCTCTCTCTGCGTGACCGGCTCTATGAATGGGTGGCGCGCAACCGCTTCAATTTCTTCGGCCGGCAGGATGTCTGCATGCTCGGCGTCACCGGCCATGAGGACCGCTTTCTGTCGTGACGCTGAAAGTGCTGATCATCGGCGGTTACGGCACGTTCGGCGGCAACATCGCGCGATTGCTTGCGGATCGTGATGAAGTTGAACTGATTATCGCCGGACGATCGCATGCCAAGGCCGAGGAGTTTTGCAAGACCGTTTCGGGGCGAGCTTCGATCAAGCCAGCGGTCTTCGATCGCAATGGCGATTTTCAGACCCAACTTGCCAGCTTCCAGCCCGATATCGTTGTCGATGCGAGCGGCCCATTCCAAGCGTATGGCGATGATCCTTACCGCGTTGTCCGGGCAGCTTTGGCGCTCGGCGTCGATTATCTCGATCTCGCCGACGGCTCCGATTTCGTCTCTGGCATCGCGATCTTCGATTCCGAGGCCAAGGCGAAGAATATCGTTCTGCTTTCCGGCGTCAGCAGCTTCCCTGTGCTGAGCACGGCAGTGGTCCGGCGTCTGGCCGCTGATATGGCGCAGGTCGAGACTATCACGGCCGGCCTCGCGCCATCGCCGCACTCGGGCCTTGGCAGCAGCGTCATAGCTGCAATCGCCAGCTATGCCGGCAAGCCCGTTCGGCTTTGGCGAGACGGCCATGAGGTGACAGCGCTCGGCCTGGTCGAGACAAAACGCTTTCACATCCGGCCACCGGGCCTTACGCCTCTGTCTCGTTCACATTTTTCGCTGGTCGATGTCCCGGACCTTCGCCTTATCCCGCCATTGTGGCCTGGGCTCCAGTCGACCTGGATTGGCGTCGGCACATCGCCTGCCCTGCTGCATCGGCTGCTGAACCTGCTGGCGCGCCTGGTGAAGTGGCGCATCGTTCCGTCGCTGACGCCACTGGCCGGACTGATCCACTGGACCACCGAGCAAATCCGGATCGGCGAGCGCCGCAGCGGTATGGTGGTGCAGGTCGAAGGGCGCGACGCATCGGGCGAAAGGCGGCGCAAGTCGTGGCATGTGATCACCGAAGGCAATGATGGCCAGATGATTCCTTCCATGCCGGTGGCAGCGCTCATTCGTCAGCGCCTGGAAAGCCTTAGGCGGCCTGCCGGCGCGCGCGCTGCTCTGCAAGAGCTGGAACTCGCCGATTTCGATCCTTTCTTTGCCGAACGCAGCATCCGATATCGTTTCCGCGACGACGGAGCGTTGAGCCCGGAAATGCCGCTCTACCAACGCGTCCTCGCCGATGCCTGGTTTGAGTTGCCGCTGCCGATCCGCCAGATGCACGAAACTTCAACCGCGCTCGCTAGCGGCGCGGCGGAAGTAACGAGAGGCGGATCTCTATTGTCGAGACTCGTCGCCCGAATTTTCGGGTTTCCGAAAGCCGACGCCGATATTCCGGTCTCGGTCCGCTTCAGCCGCCAGGAAGGTCGCGAGACCTGGACACGCAGGTTCGGCGGCAAGACGTTCTCGAGCGAGCAATATGAGGGACAAGGCAGCAATGCGGGCCTCGTTTGCGAGCGCTTTGGTCCCTTCGTTTTCGCAATGGCTTTGGTGCTGGATCAGGATCGCCTTCGACTGGTCGTGCGACGCTGGAGCGCCTTCGGCATCCCCATGCCGGCCTTCCTTGCACCAACAGGCGAAGCCTTCGAGAGGGTAGAGCACGGATGCTTCCACTTCCACGTCGAGATCAGGCTGCCACTTGCCGGGCTGATCGTGCGTTATCGCGGCTGGCTTGCCGTTGAGCAAGATAGCCCCGCTACACCACCACCGTAATCGTCTCCGCCGCCCGCGTCAGCCCTGTATAGAGCCACCGCGCCCGGTGCTCTCGAAACGCATAGCTCTCATCGAACAGCACGATATTATCCCATTGTGAGCCTTGCGCCTTGTGGACGGTGAGCGCGTAGCCGTAATCGAACTCATCCGAGTTACGACGGATGGCGAAGGGAATTTCCTCCTCGCGGCCAATGAAGAATTCCGGCAGCACCGAGACCTTCACCTTGCCGCCCTCGCCATCTTCCGGCATCAGCCGCATCGAGACATTGCCCTTCTTGGTGAGCGCCACTTCGGCGACGGTCCAGATGCCGCCGTTGAGCAGGCCCTTGGCCTTGTCGTTGCGCAGACAGACCAGCTTCTCGCCAGCCATCGGCGCGCCTTCAGTAAAGCCTTTCAAGCCACGGATTCGCTCATTATAAAGCCGTCGCGTCTTGTTCAGCCCGACCAGCACCTGGTCAGCCGCCAGCACGATATCCTTGTCGATCGCGTCGCGCCTGATCACCCGGCTCGCACCGTATTGTCCAACTGTCAGCCTTGCACCGTCACGCACCTCCATCGAGAGCCGCACGATCGGGTTATCGGCCGCCTGCCGATGCACTTCCGTCAGCATGATGTCCGGCTCGGCCTCGGTGAAGTAGCCGCCCCCTTTAACCGGCGGCAATTGCGCGGGATCGCCGAGCACAAGCACCTTGGTGCCGAACGACAGCAAATCCTTGCCGAGTTCCTCATCCACCATCGAGCATTCGTCGATGATCACCAGCTTTGCGTCAGAAACGGCGCTTTGCCGGTTGAGTACGAAGGTCGGGTCCTCCGCATCGCTTTCACGCGAACGATAGATCAGGCTGTGGATGGTGGAAGCGCCGTCGCAGCCTTTCGAGCGCAGCACGGAAGCCGCCTTGCCGGTAAAGGCCGCGAATAGCGTCTCGCCTTCCGTATCCTCAGCGATCCGGCGGGCAAGCGTGGTTTTGCCGGTACCGGCAAAGCCGAAGAGACGGAACACCTGGGGCCCGCGAATATCCTTCTGCCAGGCCGCCACAGCCTTGAGGGCCGAATCTTGTTGAGGTGAGAAATCCATCCCTCCTGCCTAGCTGAAAACGAAAGCGTGGTGAACGTTTCGCGCGGTGCCGCGTTTGTCTTCGCAACAGGGAGGCGCAAATGACGGAGACATTCAGGACAGGCGAAACCGTCACCTGGCATTGGGGCCAGGGCGAAGCCAAGGGCGCGATCGCGGAGACTTTCACTCGCCGCGTGCGCCGGCGCATCAAGGGCAAAATGATCAGCCGCAACGCCAGCGCGGACAACCCGGCCTACATCGTCAAGCAGGAAGATGGCGGCCGCGCCCTCAAATCCCACAGCGAACTCAGTAAGGCCTGAAGGAGATTTTCTTATGGATATTGCCATCGATAAAGTCCGCGCCCTCATCCTCGAATCACGCCGGATCGACGTAAAGGAAGCCAATACCGATCCGGATTCAGGCTCCAACGCCACTGATGACGGCAATACGGATGTACTGACCTCGAGCAATCGCGAGGATGCATCCGAACGCGAGTTTCGCGGCATGATCTCCGGCATGAACGAGGATGAGCGTGCCAATGTGCTGGCGCTGCTCTATATCGGCCGCGGCGATTTCAACGCCGAGGAATGGGACGATGCCGTGGCGCTTGGCCGCGAACGCGACGCCGCCTCGGGCCATACCGCAAACTACCTGCTCGGCACCCCGAATCTGCCGGATTTGATCGACGAGGGCCTCGCCGCCATCGGCGACAGCTTCGAGGATGATGGCGAGAACGCGGTAGACGAGGACAGCGATAACGTCGTGGAGATTCATCATCTGAAACGGAAGGCGGCGGGCCGCTAGACGTTTCGGACGGACGCTATCGTCGTAGCGACGCGGCAACCCAGGAGTCGTGCGCGCTTGCGGCTACTGGATTGCTTCGGCTTCCTCACTGCTGCCATCCACTGTCAGCATCCCTGCCGTCACCCCCTCCCCTTTCGGCGTGACTCGTCCCATATTGCCGGCATGGCAAAATCTCCCCGCACTCCGAATTCCAAGGCCAACAAGGAGCCGCTGAAGCCGCTCGACCAGCATCTGGCGGCGCTGCTGAACCCGGCCTTGCTGGAAAAGCCCACGAGTGGATTCGGCGAGGCGCCGCAAGCCGGCTACGATTCCGGTACGGCGGTGCTCGACGGCGTCAACGAAAAGCTGGCGCGAGCGCTCGGCTATCGCCTGCCGACGGATGGCGACGATACGGAAGACCTGGAGAAGCAGCTCGAATCCACCGCCGGCGTGCAGGCGACCGTCCACGCATTGCAGAACCTGCTCGAAACCGGCAGCCCCTTCATCGACAAGACCAAGGCCTGGACACCGCACCGGCCGCCACGCCCGGACAAATCGGAAGGCGGCGTCGCGTTCCGCATGGATGCGCCCTTCGTACCGATGGGCGATCAGCCGCAGGCGATCGCCGAACTGGTCGAGGGCGTCAACGGGCACGAACGCGACCAGGTGCTGCTTGGCGTCACCGGCTCAGGCAAGACCTTCACCATGGCGCAGGTGATACAGAAGACGCAGCGGCCGGCGCTGATCCTCGCGCCCAACAAGACGCTGGCGGCGCAGCTCTACAGCGAGTTCAAGAGCTTCTTTCCCGACAATGCCGTCGAGTATTTCGTCTCCTACTACGACTACTACCAGCCCGAGGCCTATGTGCCGCGCTCGGACACCTATATCGCCAAGGAATCCTCGATCAACGAGCAGATCGACCGGATGCGCCACTCGGCCACCCGATCACTGATGGAGCGCGACGACGCCATCATCGTCGCCTCGGTCTCCTGCATTTACGGTATCGGCTCGGTCGAAACCTATACGGCGATGACCTTCTCGATCTCGGTCGGGGAAAAGATCGAGCAGCGCCAGCTCATCGCCGATCTCGTCGCGTTGCAATACAAGCGCACGCTTGGCGATTTCGGGCGCGGCACCTTCCGGGTGCGCGGCGATACGATCGACCTTTTCCCGGCCCATTACGAAGACCGATCCTGGCGCATCACGCTGTTCGGCGACGAGATCGAGAGCATCGTCGAGTTCGATCCACTGACCGGACAGAAGCAGGGCGACCTGAAATTCGTCAAGGTCTACGCCAATTCCCATTACGTCACGCCGCGCCCGACGCTGCAGCAGGCGGTGAAGAGCATCAAGGAGGAGCTGAAACAGCGCCTCGACGAACTCAATCGCATGGGCCGCATCCTGGAGGCGCAGCGGCTGGAGCAGCGCACAGTCTTCGATCTGGAAATGCTGGAAGCCACCGGCTCCTGCCAAGGCATCGAGAATTATTCGCGCTATCTCACCGGCCGCAAGCCGGGCGAGCCGCCGCCAACGCTGTTCGAATATCTGCCGGACAATGCGCTGGTCTTCACGGATGAAAGCCATGTCACCGTGCCGCAGATCGGCGGCATGTATCGCGGCGACTTCCGGCGCAAGGCGACCCTCGCCGAATATGGATTTCGCCTGCCCTCCTGCATGGATAATCGCCCTCTGCGCTTCGAGGAATGGGATGCGATGCGCCCGCAGAGCGTCCATGTCTCGGCGACACCAGGCAAATGGGAGATGGAGCGCACCGGCGGCGTCTTTACCGAGCAGGTCATCCGCCCGACCGGGCTGATCGACCCCGTGATCGACGTTCGTCCGGCCCGCACGCAGGTCGACGATCTGCTCGGCGAAGTGCGCGAGGTCGCAGCCAAGGGTTATCGCACCCTCGTCACCGTGCTGACCAAGCGCATGGCGGAGGACCTCACCGAGTATCTGCACGAGAACAACATCCGCGTGCGTTACATGCATTCGGACGTCGAGACGCTGGAGCGTATCGAGATCATCCGCGACCTGCGCCTCGGTACTTTCGACGTGCTGGTCGGCATCAACCTGCTGCGCGAGGGCCTCGACATTCCCGAATGCGCGCTGGTCGCTATTCTCGACGCCGACAAGGAAGGCTTTCTGCGTTCCGAAACCGCGCTGGTGCAGACCATCGGCCGCGCCGCCCGCAACGTCGACGGCAAGGTTGTGCTCTATGCTGACCAGATCACCGGCTCGATGGAACGCGCCATGGCGGAAACCACCCGCCGCCGCGAAAAGCAGATGGCCTATAACGCCGAGCACGGCATCACGCCGGAAAGCGTGAAGCGCGACATCGCCGATATCCTCGGCTCGGTCTATGAGCGCGACCGCGTGACGGTGGACAAGGGTATGGCGCAGGACGCCATCACCGTCGGCCACAATTTCGAGGCCGTGCTGGCGGATCTCGAAAAGCGCATGCGCGAAGCCGCCGCCGACCTGAACTTCGAGGAAGCTGCGCGTTTGCGCGACGAGTTGAAGCGGTTGAAGGCGACGGAAATCGCACTGGTGGATGATCCCACCGCGCGGCAGCGGCAGGTCGCGGCCAAGGCTGGCGGCTACAAGGGCAAGAAGGGTTATGGCGAGGCGGCGAACCTGCCGCCATCGTCGAAAGTGCGCAAGCCGGGGCTGGATGAGATGGGGCCTGGCACCGACCGCGAGGTGCCGGTTGGGTTTGAGCCGGCCAACCGGGTGAGTCCGAGGAGCAAGGCGGGGATGCCGGGGACGCGGGCGTTCAAGGGTGGGAAGAAGCGTTAACTTAAACGTCATTGCGAGGAACGCAGCGACGAAGCAATCCAGGAGTCGGGAGCGCTCCTGATTCCTGGATTACTTCCGCTTCGCCTAGCAACGACGACTAGTGCCGGCTCACCGCATCCCATCCGGGTTGCTATCACTCAACCCAACGGTCCGCCCCGGAAAACCAGCCGCATCGAAATACCGTGTTTCTCCAACGAGCTGCATGTTCACCACCGTGCTCAACCCATTCTCGCTGGCAGCCGATTTCAGCACCTGGCGCTTCACCTCAGGCACCACGCCGCCGACCATCGTCTCGGTCAGCACGCGGCCGACGAGCTTGCCGTGATCTTGCACCGGCAGGTCGAGCAGCTTGGCGATGGTCTTGCCGAGATCGGCGTTGCTGGTCGGCGCGGGATCGATGAAGCCGGTCTTGAAGGACGGGCCCTGCGCGGCCATGAAGTTCCAGGTGTCGGCGCGGCTGAACGAGCCGTGCATGCCCTGGCCTTGCTGCAGGCCGGTATCGGCGACTTCCGCCGCGCAACGCACCGGCTCGCCGCAGAGCGTATCGAAGGAGCGGAAGTTGACGGCGATCGCCGGATGCGGCGTCACCGCCGTGCCGTCGAGCGCGATATCCTCCAACGTCAGCGTGCCGGGATAGGCGCCAAGCTTCTTGTCGACGAAGAGGCCGCTGACGTAATCCTGCGAGAGCAGCGCCTTGACGACCTTGGCGGCCATCTCCTGGTCACCATCCGGCAGGTAGATCAGATCCGAGCCGCCATTGGCCGCGACCACCACCTTGGGATGATCCTTATCGCCGCCGATCAGGCCGTTGCCGTTCTTGGGGTGCTGCCCATCCGGCACGGCGGCGTATTTATTGTCGGGATCGATCAGCGGCAGGCCGAGCGCCCGCGCCAGATCGAGCGCCAGGAAGCCAGGCGGCAACTGGCCGGGCGTGACATCGGCAAAGCTCAGCGTGGCGGCCGGGCTGGTCGCGCTCTGCTTCGAGATGGTGGAAAAGCCGTGATCGGCGGTAACAATGATGTCGGTCGTCTCGGCGATGCCGAGTTCCTTCACCGCCGCGATGATGCGGGCGAGATCGTCATCCGCGTTGCGGATCGCGGCGAGCGAAGTCGGCCCGTTGATGCCGGGCACGAGCTGGCCGAGGCTGTCGCCCTGGTTGTGCTGCGTGCCGTCCGGATCGCGCGACCAGAACACCAGCGCAAAGGGCTGCTTCTTGTCGATCAGCATCGGCAGCACGGCGCGGGTGGTGGCGGTGGCGAAATAGTCCTGCTGCACGCCGTTGGCCGAAAGTGTGCCGGGCGTCTTGAAATTGCCGGAGGGTGCGTTGGCTCCGCGCCCCGGCGTCGCCAAGCCGAGCCCAGCGGCCTTCATGCGCTCCTGCAACGCCTTCGAAAGCGGAATGCCGCTTGGCGAACCGGTCTGGTCGTCGATGACGATCGTCTTCTCGCCGGTGCGCTCGGTATGATCGAAGATCAGCGTCGGGCCGAGTTTGCCGACCGAAGCGGTGCCGTAACCCTTCTCGCGCGCCAGTTTCAGGACGGTCGCCTCGTCGAGATAGTCGCCGGCGAAATGCTCGTCGACATCGCCAAGCACCGGATCGCTCTCCAGAAACGGCGTCAGGCTGTCGCCAGCGCCCGGCACCTGGAACCCGGTGTAGATCGTGTTCGAGAAATCGCCGGTATCGCCAAGGTAATGCCCGGTCGCCATGGCCGAGGCGTTCGCGGTCGTGAACGTCGGGAACAGCGAATGTCCGTTGCGCATATAGACGCCCTCGCGCGCCAGCTTCGCCATGGTCGGTGCGGTTTGGTCATCGACCATGCGGCTGCGCAGCCCGTCCGCCACGAAGAGAATGACATTGTGCGGCTGGTCGGCGGCAAGCGCGGCGCTGCTAACGGAAGCAAGAAGGGCTGCGAAGGCGGCTGCGCGGAGTTTCAACGGCATGAGGATCACCCGGCAAGAATGAAGCGGAGACCGGCAGTCCTATTGCCGGCTCTTTATGCTTTCATGACGATAGCGAAACGGGCACGGGCCGGATTGTCGCAGGGACGCCAATCCGCGCTTATTTGATCAGGATTGGCAGCGCCGCCACGGCCACACGCACCCTTGCCTCGATCTCGGCATCGTCCGGCGGCTCGCGAACCCGCATCAGCAGCCGGATAAGCAAGTCGCCCCAGAGCAGTGCGAAGAAGCGCGCTGAAAGTTCCGCTGGCTCACCAGCACCCAGATGACCTGCTACCTGAGCCTGCGCCAGCAACTCAGCCACGCGTCGCTGACTGGCGCCTCGGCCCGCCTCATCAAGCATCCGGGCGATTTCCGGTGCGCGATCCGCCTCAGCAATCGCCATCCTGTGAACCATCAGCGCCTCCGGCCTGCTAACGCCACGCAGGATGGAACTGCCGAGCGTGACAAGCAGCGACGCGAGCTCAGCGCCACT
>FTCZ01001246.1_pt1 | contig 24441 bp, 24 predicted proteins | sample 1658871 | NCBI WGS metagenome assembly FTCZ01 (sample SAMEA3914864, study PRJEB12502) | metagenome | biome: forest; material: soil | place: USA | collected 2012-03-12 | depth 0.3 m | reverse complement strand
CTCCAGAGGGGCTGCCACCACATAGTCGTTCAGCCGCAGTTGCGAAAGATGCAGGCACGGACGTAACGACGATGACGCCTCGAACGCTATGGCACCATTGCCGATAAACACTTGCTGACCAAAGGATGACGACCGTGACAGGAAAGACACGCACTGCCGCCCTTTTTGCGATCGCCGCCATCCCGGTCGCTGTGCAAGCGCAAACCAGCGACGCCGCGCAGCGCATGAGGACCTATAACGACGGGGTGGTCGAGATCATGAAGGCCAAAATGTCGCTCCCCGCGCGGGCCGATCGCTTCGAGCCGCTGGTGAAGGCCCATTACGACATGCCAACCATCGCCGCGCTGGTGGTGGGGCCGGGCTGGGCGTCGGCATCCGCGGCGGACAAGACAGCGGCGATCCAGGCGCTCACGCGGCATTCGGCGGTGTCGCTGGCGCGCAACTTCACCAGCTATTCGGGCGAGCGCTTCACGGTCGACCCCAAGGTGGTGGAACGCGGGCCGGACCGCGTCGTCAAGGTGACGATCAACACCGACGTGCTGTTCTACCGGATGCGCCAGTCGGGCGGGCAGTGGAAGATCGTCGATGTCGTCTCGAGCGGGGTGAGCAACCTCGCGCTCCAGCGCGCCGATCTACAGGGCACCCTCCAGCAGGGCGGCATTACCGGGATGGTGAAGCGTCTCGGCCAGCTCGACGCCGTGAAGTGACGCCCCGGCCGGCGCTCCCGCTGGCGCGGGGGCGCTCAGGCTCGCTGCGGGCGCTTGTTTTTGTTTTCGCCGAGCAGAGCCGGCTCGAAGATCAGCGCGCACACCAGCGTCCAGGCGAGCGATATCATCAGGATCTTGCCCATGCTCGCCGTACCGGGGTGGCGCGAGAGCCAGAGGCTGCCGAAGGCACTGCCCGTCGCCAGCGCCGAGAAGAACACCGCACGCGCTAGCGGCGACTGGATCAGCTCGGTCTCACCCGCACGCCACGCCATCACGAAGTAGATGTGGAAGGCGGTCCCCACGCCGAACAGCAGCGGGAAGGCGATGATGTTGGCGAAGTTGATCGGCTGGCCGATCAGCACGCAGGTGCCGAGCGTCAGGAAGCCCGAGAGCAACACTGGCGCCAGCGTAAACAGCACCTCGCGCAGGTTGCGCAGCACCGCCAGCAGCAACAGGCCGATCGACGCGAGCGCCAGCAGGCCGGCCTGGATGAAGGCCATGGCGACGGTATGCGCAGCCGCCTGGGTCGCGACTGCCGGGCCGCTGGCGCTGGGCACCGCCTTGCGGGCCGCTTTCACGAAACGGGAGAGCGCGGCGTCGCTGCGGTCGCTGCCGGCGGCGATGAGCTGGACGCGCGCCTGGCCGTCCCGGGCGATCCAGTCCTGCCGTATCGAGGCGGGCAGCGTCTCGATCGTCACGGGCTGGGCCGAGAGCGCGTCTCGGACCTGGTCGAGCATCGTCCCGAGCGGCGGAACCAGCGTCGCCGTCGCGTCGGCGCGAGCGGATGGCGGGGCGGCGGCCAGTCGGTCGAGCGCATCGGCGAGGCGCCGCGCGGCAGCGCTGGCGCGATCGGTGCCGTTGGCGATCTTGCGCAGGCCCTCCGCAGTGTGGCGCAGCGCCCCCTGCGTCTCGGCGTCGGTCGGTGGCGGCGCGGGGGCGATGGGGTTGAGCGTGAAGTCCAGCAGCGCCTGCGCGTTCCGGATCAGTGCGAGCTTCGGGGCCTGATCATCGGGCACGAAGCTCGCGGCGGTGATGGCGTGGCCGACCTGCGGAAGCGCCGCGAGCCGGGCAGCCAGCGCCTTGGCGGCTGGCACATTGGGGGTGAGGATGTCGATCGTATTGGGATCGCGATCGGGGTCGTGCACCAGATCGGCGAGCGCCGCCATCGCCTCGCCCTGCGGATTGCGCAGGTGGAGCGGGTTGAAGTCGAAATGGACGAAGGTGAGCGAGCCGATGCTCGCCACCATCGACAGCCCGAATACCGCCAGAATCCGCCGGCGGCGGCGCATCAGGAAGGCGTCAACCGGTGCCAGTCGCGGGTCGTGGAGGTCCGCCACCGGCCGGTCGGGGCGGAGCAGCATGAACAGCGCCGGCAGCAGCGTCACAGACAGCGCCAGCGCGACGATCATTCCAATGCTCGCGATCACGCCCAGCTCGGCGATGCCGACATAGGCGGTCGGCAGGAAGGCGAGGAAGCCAAGGCACACCGCGCTCGCTGCCAGCAGCAGCGGCGCGCCGAGCGCCCGGGCGGCGGCGATCATGGCGTCGGCGGGGGCGGGATGGTTCAGCCGTTCGGCCTGGAACCGGATGCCGAGCTGGATACCGAAATCGACGCCGAGCCCGACGAACAGCGGGATGAAGGCCACCGAGATGAGGTTGAGCTCGCCCACCACGGCCAGCCCGATGGCGGTGGTGATGATCAGCCCCGCCACTGTTGTGCCGAGGATCGCTTCGACGATCCGCCAGGATCGTATAGCGAGCCGCAGGGTCAGCAGCATGGCGAAGATCATCGTACCGCCCACCAGCCAGGCATGGTCGGCGAGCGAGGCGAACTCCTCGTCGGCTAGCGGCGAGGATCCGGTGATCCGCACGTCGACGCCATGCGCCGGATCGAGCGCAAGCGCTCTGACGGTGGCTCGCACGGCGTCGGTGGCCGGCGCCCCGGGCATCAGCGAGTCATAAGCGAGCACGGGCGTCGCCAGCACCAGCCGACGCTTGGGCGGCGCGAGCGGCCCCATCCCACTGCCGAGCAACTGCTGCCAGGAGAAGAACGCCGGACGGTGCGCGGCGCGGGCATCGAGCACATTGGCGAGCGCAGTGATCGGCCGATCGATCTGCTCGAGCTTGGCATCGCCGCGCTCGACGCCCTGGAGCATGGTGTCGAGCGCGCCGGCGATCCCGCGCAACGACGGATCGGCGGCCAGTGGACCGAGGAAGGGCTGCGCCTCGATCATCCGCTGCGTGGCGACCGCGACATCGGCTTCGTGGCCGAACAGCAGACCCTCGCGAGCGAAGAACTCCCCGCCGTCGGGTCGGGTGACGCGGCGGAAATGGGCCGGGTCGGCGGCCATGCGCCCGGCGAGCGAGGCGGCGGCCCGCTCGGCGAGCTCGGGCGTCGCGGCGTCGATCACGACGAGGACCGAGTCGCCATATTGCGGGAAGGCAGCCTCCATCCGGCGTTCGTCCAACCGCCAGTCGACGTTGGGAGAGATCAGCGCCGAGGTGTCCGTGCTCATCTGGAACCGATCGGCGGCGAAGACGACTGCGATGGCGGTCAGCAGCAGTGCGACCAACAGGGTCCACCAGGGGCGGCGACAAGCAAACGCAACGATACGGGCAAGCGTGGAGTTCATGCGGGTAGCCTTAGAGGAAGCTGCGCAGCTTGAGCGTGATGCGTTGTGGCTTCTCTTCATGGCGGAAGAAGGCATCGGCCCATTTGGGCGGCCTCAAGTGGACCGGGGCGTCGTTGGAAAAGCCGATCGGCTCCGTCGGTATCCCGAATAACGCGCGATCCACCTTGCCGTTGCCATTGCGATCGTGAAAGGCCTGCGCGGCATAGAGCCCCGGCGGTACGTTGGCGACAGTGACGACCGTCGTGCCGACAGTCGCGGGCGCTTCGCCCGACCAGAGGCAATCCTTCTTCAGGAAGCGTTCCTGCGAGCAGATATCGACATGAATACGCCCCTTCGCGACGGTAACGTTGGTGACGGCGACCTCGATCGGCGCGCCGGGTTGGGGTGGTGCGGACGCGATCAGCAGAGCGGCGAAGGGGAGCAGCGCAAGACGGGGGTGCATGGTGCTCCCCGCCAACCACAGAAAGCGCCGCGTGTCGAGGCTGCGTGGTCCGAGACCGTTTCCACTAGAAGCTGACGACGACGCTCACCTGGTCCTGATAATGGCCAGCGGCCGGGGTGATCTGCGCCGGGTTGATCCGCACCTTATAGGCTTGCGGCTGGGAGGGTGTGGTCGTGCCCGCGCCTTGGCTGGCGCTCTGCATCGGGTTGGTCTCGTCCCAGATGGTCGTGCCGTCGGTCCTGTATAGATTATACTGCAGGAGGTGCCCGGCGCCGTCGTTCATTGTCCGCCATGGGCGCGCATTGCCCGCGCTGCCCGAGGTGAAGGCGACATAATAGGTGCTGTTCTTGGTGCAATCGACCAGCACCGCCTGGCTGACCGTGGGGAACTGGCTGACGAGCGGCGCGCTGCCGAAGCTCACGTCCGGCGCGCTGATGCGGCAATCCTGCCCGACGATCAGCTTCACCGGGATAGTCGAAACACTCGTGCCGGTTTCGTAGCCGACACACAGGCCCGCCAGAACCGAATTGCAGACCTTCCAGCTCCAGTTGATCGTCAGCGTGTCGGAGTACGTGCCGGCGGAGACGTTCGGTGCACCCGTCAGTTTCAGATAAATCATCGGCGTTAAGTTGGTGCCGTTTAAGATGCCAAGAAGAACCAGAAAGGCTGGGTTCATGTAGTCGAACGTGCCGTTCTGGGTAAATGGCTGGCTGCCGTCCGAGAAGGGCGAGACCTGATAGGGGATGGTGTCGGAGCCGTTCGACAGCACGAAGCCGTTGCCGCTCGTCATGGTGGCGTGGGCGTAGCTGGCGCCGAGAACGCTGAGCGTCGGGCTGGAGCAGGACAGCCCCGCCGCGGAGGACAGGCCGGGGATGGCGTTCGACTGGACGTCATAGGAGGAGCCCGCGGTGAACGTCACGCTCGGCGAGGATGTCGTACAGATCGCCTGCGCGGCGCTCGCAGCGCCGAGGGCGAGCAGGAGTGCGAGCGCGTGGCCAAACAGCCGGATCAAAGGCATGGCACGGGCCCGATCCGGGCGAGCGGCCTGGCTCCGGCGGGTAGCGTGACCTGCGCGCGGCAATGCGTGCCGTCGCGCTCGCTGACGTCGAGCAGGGTGTCGCCGGCGATATCCTCGAGATAGGCGATGCCGTCCCAGCCGACTTCTGCGTCCGGCCCGCCCGCCCGCGCCACGCGCCCGCCGGGGGCCAGCGGCTGGCCTCCGCCGTTGACGAGCTGCACCGTCGCGTTGCGGACGGTACGCACCGGCATCTGCACCAGCGCACCCGCACCCCGGCGCAACGCGACGCGGGTCTCTACCGTCGTCGCGACGCTATCGGCGGGCAGGCCGAGCGTGTCGATGGCGAAGCGGCCGGGATGATAGGCGCTGATCGTCGGCACGAAGAGATGGCCGCTCTTGTCGGTGACGCCGAGCGGCTGGTTCTCGTAGGAAACGGGCACACCGGCGACCCCCTCGGTCGAGACAACGGCGAACGCGTCCGCTACCTGGTTGGCCGCGAACAGGCTCCGATCCATCGTCACCAGCGATCCCGTGGCGCTCGCCCAGCCGGAGCTCTGGCCCGGCGCAAAGGCGCCGCCCGCCTGGAGTTCCACCGCGTGGCTCCGCCAGGTGGCGGTGCCTTGCCCGTAGGAGCGGCCGCGGTCGTCCACGGCGATGCTGCTATTGAGGCCGAAGCCGCCCTGCGATGGAATCGAGCGGTCATAGTCGAGCTGGGTCAGCGTGCCGCGCCCAGGATCATGGCTGATACCGCCGCCGACACTGTTGTGGCCGAAGGGGACGATCAGCCGCAGCTGGGCGCTGGTGCTGTGCTGGCCGAAGTTGCGGTCGGCGCTCAGGAACAGGCTGGCGAAGCGGCTGATCGGACGCGAATAGGAGATAGAACCGATCCGCGCCCGCGGGCCGTCGAGTGTCCGCTGATCAAGATAGGCGATGCCGACATTGCCCTGGTGTGGGAAGTTGACGCTGGCGATCACCCGGTCGCTGCGCATCGTCCCCGAGACGTTGGCGAGATTGAACGTGCCGAGGTCGCGATAGTCGCGGCTGCGCGCATCATGTTCGGCGGCGATGCTGAAGCGCCGCGACGAATAGCTATAACCGACGGTCCACAGCACGCCCGTTCTCCCGTTCGCGCGGCTGGTGGCGGCCGAGAGGTGGAGTGTGCCGATCAGCCCCGGCGACCAGGCGATGCCGCCGCCGGCGAGCGCAAGGCCGCGCGACGCCTCGCCATGAGCCTCCACCGTAACATGCCGGGTCAAGCCGCGCCGCAGCGTCCCACTGGAGGAGAGGGTCCCGTACGAGAAGCTTCTCAGCCCGTAATCGCGCCGCAGGAAGCCGACCTCGCCGGCGAAGTCGAGCAGGCCGGGCTTGAGCAGCGTCGAGGCAACGTAAAAGGGGATGGTGGTGGCGACCTGACGGCCAACCGCGTCGGTGGTGACGATGGTGGCTTGCCCGGCGCCGTTCACTACGGGGATATTGTCGAGCACGAAACGGCCGGGCGCGACCTCGGCACTCTGCTGGCGATAGCCGTCGACGAACAGGTCCACCGCCGACGGTAGCGCGGTCTTGCCCGCGAAGCTCGGCAGCGGCATCGTCAGCAGATCGGGCCGGACGTAGAAATCCCGCGCGATCTGGAGGCCGCCCAGCCGCACCGAACTGGTCCAGGGCAGCGACCGCGTGATGAGATCGCCCGCAGTGAAGGTCAGCGCGCGGTCCTCGTCGGTATAGCGATAGCGGGTGTCGTAGCGGAGGTAGCCGTGCGGCATCGACGGGTCGCCGCCCTGGGAGACACGTAGCGTGCCGTCGTTGGAGAGCGTGCCAGCCGCGCCGAACAGCCGCTGCTCGGTCCAGAGCGCGGCAGTGGTGACGCCATTCGAGCGCTGCACATAGGTGTCGTAATTCAGCATCGCGCCGAAATTGGCGACGGCGGGGCTGCGCTCGCGCGCCTCGGCGGCGATGTGGCTGGTGGGGAGCAGTTCGGGCGCGGCATCGAGGTCGAGTGTCTGGCCTGCGGCGTCGTAATGGGCGCGCAGGCCGTGGACCTGCGCGACGTCCACCGGCCCGTCCCCGGTGACGGCCAGCCCCGCCGCGCGCAGGTCGCCGGCGTTCACCGTGGCACGGCCGGCGCGCAGCATCATCGGAACGACATCCCCCGATGACCGGCCGTTGAGCACGAGCTCGACGAACAGCGGCTGGTCGACGGGCGCGGGGTCGATTGGTGGTAGACTCGCCGCGGCGGCCGGGCCGCCATGCGCCAGCCCCACCGCGACGAGTAAGGGGAGGAGATGCGTTCGCCGCATGGCATGGCTGCGCCGATCGTCCCTCAGGCCGTCGGCGCCAGGCTCATGTCGGCGCCGTTGACGTTGACCAGCAGCGTCCCGTCGAGAGGCGCGTTCGCCGGCAGCGGCCACCGCATCGTCGCGCCGCTCAACACATAGCCGACCAGCCCCTGTGCGGCGGTGATGCTGTGCGCGCCATGCACGATCCGCAGGTCGACCAGCCGGGCGTGGCAGGCGCCGACGTTGCGGATCTCGGCATAGCGCTGGCCGTTGACGATCACGGTGCGTGCGCGGAGCACCGGCGCGTCGCTGGCCGACTGCCCGGCATAGGTGAAAAGCGGGATCGAGTAGCGCATCTGTACCGCGAGTTGCGCGCCGGCCGCACCTGCCTTTGTGGCATCGGTGGCGAGCGGCAGCTCGTCGACCAACAGCCGGTAGCTGCGCTCGGCCGATCCGGTGTTGGCATCGCGGCGGATGATCCGGACGAGCTGACGCTGGCCGGGCGCGACGCTCGCGATCGGCGGGCTCGACACCACCTCGTCCTGCTGGCTGTACTGATCGTCGCCACCGCTCTGGCTCCAGGCGAAGGAACGGATCTGGAGCGTGACGGGCTCGCGTCCCCGATTTTCGATCCAGAGCGCAGTGGCGCGCTCGCCGCTGGCGATGACCGGGTTGATCGGCCACAGCACCACCGCGCCGGCCTGGGCCGGAGCGGCACTCACCGTTGCGGCGAGAAGCAAGATGGCAGGCAGGCAAGGCTTCATTGGGTCATTCCCGAGCAACGCGGCCTCACCAGGCGAGCGTGATGTGGATGGTGTCCTGGTACGCGCCGGCCTTGGTCGCGCCGGACAGCGTCGCCTTGGCATGAACCGGAAAGAGCTGGTGTGACGTGCCGACCGGGAAGGAGAGCGCGATCGCCTGCGTGGTCCACGGCGTGGCGCTGCCATTGGCGTAGAGTTGGTAGGGGATGGGCGAGGTCATATCCCCGCTGATCGTCAGCCGACGCACGCCCGCGAGCGGCTGGTTGCCGGTGTCGGCGGAGATGTTCACCGCCATTCCCGGCGTGCAGTCGATCTGAATGCCGTTGGCCGCGCCCGACAGCAGATCGGCCTCGACGGTCCCCGTCGTGACGCCCGCGGCGCTGCCGAGATCGATGTTGCCCCAGTTGCCCGATCCGACCGACGTCACCGCGCAGCCGTTGACGATGTCGGCGGAGACGCCGAAATTCATCTGGGTGATGGCCCAGACGGGCGCCGTGCCTGCGACCGCCAGCAGGGCAGCCAGAGGGGCCGCCATTCCATGGAACACGCGCATGACGGCCCCTCCCGTCCCCCCGGAACCCCTACCAGGCCAGCGTCACCTGCACCGTGTCGGTGTAGGCGCCACTGGGCATCACCACGCCGCCGCTGTTGGTGCGGGCGTATATCGGGACGTTGATCGCCGTCGTGGTGGTGGTGCCGAGCGACAGCGCCTGGCCGATCGAGATCTCGTTGCTGCGGCCGGAATCGGTGAAAAGATGATAGGCGACCTGATTGCTGCCAGCTGCCAGATGGTGGAGCCCGCCGGAATCATGGGCGCCCGAACCGATCGTCAGCGTCGGCGAGAGGCCTGGCGAGCAGAGCACGGAAATCGCGCCGCCGCCGCCCGTGGCGACCAGCGAGGCGTCGGTATTGCCGAACAGTCCGGGCTGGTCCGCAAACGTGATGGCGCCAACCTGTCCCAGAGAGGTCGTGTACGATGAGGCGCCGTTGACCAGGCAGGCGTCCGTGACGTTGAGCGATACCGCGATCGTGCCAGCCGCCGATCCGGCCTGGGCCGGCGTCGCTCCGAACAGGGTGGTTGCCCCGGCGAGCAGCGCGGCGCCCGCAAGGCGGTAGCGGAGGAGGTGGAGCATTGAGCGATCCTGTTATGTCCGTGACAGGATCGAGAAGCGTCGACTATGGTTAAAAAGAACCTCTTGCAGCACTGTTGCTGCCGGCGGATTCGACCAGGGTCTAATCGTTCAACGATAATTTCGTGCCCGGAAGGATCTGGCCAACCGCCTTGCGGGCGGCGATGCGCGCGGCGCCCCAGGATGAGTCATCTCCTTCGGCGACAGCAAGCCAGGTGAGCGACACCTCCGAAAAGCCGAGCGTTCCGGCAACGCCGGCAATCTCGTGGGCGCGGGCGCGGTGTCTGCCGTCAGCATCCGGGGGCGAGAGCGCCTCGAGCAGCTGCTGGCGAAAACGCTCGATCAGCGAGGCGACCTCCGCCTCGCCGAAGATCGTCGCGAGCCGGGCGGCAGGGTGGCTGGCGCTGCTCGGCCGCCACGGCTCGACAGCGGAGATCAGCGCGGCCGCCGTGAAGGGCTTGACGATCAATCCATCCATTCCGGATGCATTCACGCGTCCGATCGCGTCTTCGCGTGGCAGGGCGGTAAAGGCGACGATGGGGACGGTCGCAGTGGCACTGTCACTCTTTCGGATCGCCTCGGCTGTCTCGAAGCCATTCAGGCCAGGCATCTGGATGTCCATCAACACGACGGCATAGGCGCCGTTGCGCACCGCGTTGATGGCAGCCGGACCATCCTCGACCTCGTCGACTTGCCACCCTGCGGAAGCCAGGACGGTGGAGGCGATACTTCGATTGACGGCTTCGTCGTCAACGACAAGTATGACCGGGGATTTATCCATTGACTCGGTTCCGTGCTGCCGTACGAATGTGCAATGTCGATTTCGGTTCTTTACCTAAAAGACCGATAATTGTGTAATTGAATGTCAGACTGCTTTCTGCGACTTCTGTATAAGTAAGAACCTGGCGTAGTGAATGGCGTAGCGGGGGCTGCGTTCCGCTGGATCGGGGGTGCCGTGTCTGGTTCGCGTTTGCTGTTGGCCGACGACCATCCGCTTGTCCGGGAAGGATTGGCTCTCGCAGCGCGCGTAGCCATGCCGGAGCTCATCATCGATAGTGTCGGCACAATAGCGGAAGCGGAGGCCGTGATAGCCCGTCACAAGGGCTACAGGCTGGCTGTGCTCGACCTTATGTTGCCCGATGCGTCGGGTTTTTCGGGCTTCCTCCGGCTCCAGCACGCGCTCGGCGACGTACCGATCGTCATCATCTCGGCCCGAAAGCTGCCGGAGCTGATCGAGGCGGCGCGCGCGCTGGGAGCGGCGGGCTATCTCTCCAAGGCCCAGCCGCTCGACGAGACGCTGGCCTCGCTGCGCGCGGTGCTGGCGGGAAAGACCGTCTTTCCCAGCGAGAGTGGTGGCGGTCATACTGTGGCGGCCGCAGCCCGCAAACGCATTGCGGAACTGTCGAGCGCGCAGCTCCGCGTGCTGATGGCGCTCGCCGACGGGCGGCTCAACAAGCAGATCGCAGGCGAGCTCGGCGTTACGGAGGCGACCGTCAAGGCGCACATGACGGCGATCTTCCGCAAACTTGGCGTCACCAACCGCACCCAGGCGATCCTCGCCATGCAACCGCTCCTGGCAGACCGGTCGGGCGAACCGCAGTGATGGACGACGTACTTGTCTTCGCGGCGTCCGCGCCGCGCAGGCCGTCGTTTATTCCTTTCCTGCTCGCCGGAACATTGGGGCCGCTGGCGCTGCTCTTGCTGGCCTTATGGTTCGGCGCCCAGGCGCGCCGCATCGATGACAGTCGCATCATGATAAGGGTTTCCCATGAGAAGAGGTACGCGGCGACCGATCTCATGTATCGGCTGACGGAAGCCGAATCCTCGCAGCGCGGCTTCATTATCACCGGCGATACCCGGTTCCTCGCCCCTTATGAGAGATCGTGCACCGAGGTCGCGCTGGACCTCGCCCAGCTCGACGATCTCTACGCCGAGCAGCCCGAGCAGCTGGCACGCGTTGCCCGGATGCGCGCCTTGATCGGCGCCAAGTTCCGGGAAATGACGGAAGCCCTACGCCTCCGTCGGCAGGGCGGCGGGTCCGTCGCCGTCGAACATATCGTCAGCGGCAGCGGAGCCGCGCTGATGGACCAGGCACGCGCCACCTTCACAGCGCTCATCACGGCCGAGGAAAGTGCGCTGACATCCCGTAAGAAATTTGTGCGGGCGCATAATCGCGCGACACGCAACTTCATCTGGACGCTTGTGGTGCTGAGCGGGGTGATCCTGCTCCTGGGTCAGTGGGCGCTGTGGCGTGCGCGCATCCACCGTTATCGCGTGGAGCGCCGGGCGCATCGCGAAGCCGCCCGGCTGCGGGCGATCTTCGCGAGCACCACCGACGCGATCATAATCCTCGATCCCCATGGCAAGATCGAGGCGGCCAACGCGGCGGCGACGCGCATGGTCGGCTATTCCCCATCCGAGCTGGTCGGGCGGGATGCAACAAGTCTGCTGGATGTGGCGGACGGCGAAGGCAGCTTTCATGATCGCATTGGGCTGGCGGACGGGCGCCTGATGCATCCCCACTGGCTCGATCGCACGGTGCGCCACCGCAACGGGGGAGCGGTGCCGGTCGATATCGCGCTCGGTCTCATGCCGCTGCCCGGCGAGTTGCATATCGTTGCGGCGATCCGCGATATCTCGGAGCGCCGGGCGCTCGAACGGCTGAAGGACGAGTTCGTGGCGACCGTCAGCCACGAACTGCGCACGCCACTCACCTCGGTGGTGGGGTCGCTGGGCCTGTTGCGGGCAGGTTCGGTGGGACAACTGCCGGAAGCCGCGCACCGGCTGGTCGAGATAGCCGAGAATAATTCGCGCCGGCTGATCCGGCTCATCAACGATATTCTCGACATCGAGAAGATCGAGTCGGGTCGAATGCACTTTGAGCGCCAGCCGCTCGATCTGGTGAAGATGGTGGAGCGCGCGATCACGGACAGCCAGGGGCTGGCCGAGGCCCAGCAGGCGCGGCTCGAACTGTCCGCTCCCAGGGAAAAGCTGATGGTGCGCGGCGACGAGGATCGACTGCTTCAGGTCGTTGCGAACCTGCTGTCCAACGCGATCCGCTTCTCGCCCGAGCAGGGCTGCGTGCGTGTGGTGCTGACCCGTGACAACGGCCAGGCGATCGTGGCCGTCGAGGACGAGGGCCCCGGTATCCCGCCCGAATTTCACGGTCGCATCTTTGAACGCTTTGCCCAGGCAGCCGGTGCGATACCGCGTAACGGCACGGGTCTCGGCCTCGCCATCTCGCGCGAGATCATCGTCGCGCACGAAGGCCGGATCTGGTTCGGCAGGGCCGAAGGCGGTGGTGCCCGGCTGAGTTTCTCCTTGCCTCTGCTCCAGCGCGGATTGCTGCGCGAGGCTGCCCGCGCCGCGCGCATCCTTGTCTGCGAGCCTCATGCGGAAACGGCCGAAGCGCTGAAGGCCATGCTCGAAGGGGAGGGCTGGGCGGTGGACTGTGTCGGCACCGCCAGGGAAGCGAACCAACAGGCGCGATCGGGGCGCTACGACGCGATGCTGATCGAGCTCGCGCTACCGGATGCCGGTGGCCTGGAGGCGGTGCGTACACTCCGGCGGAACAAAACAACCCGTGCCCTGCCTGTGATCATCCTGTCCTCCGTCGCGGGCGATATCGCGGGGGAGGCGGCCGCGGCGGCACTCGACATGGTCGCCTGGATCGACAAACCGGTAGAACAGCCGCGATTGCTGCAAGCGTTGCGCCGGGCGATCGATCGCTCGGTCGCTGCACGTCCCACCATCCTCCACATCGATGACGATGAAGACATGCTGGAGGTCACTGCCGCGGCGCTGACAGATCAGGGCCGAATTCTTCACGCCACCAGCATTGCCGCAGCGCGCGAACAGCTTACCCGCCAGGCGCCGGACATCGTCGTCCTCGACCTCAGCCTGCCGGATGGCGGCGGGCTCGAACTGCTGCCCGAGCTGCTGCGGGCGGACGGCACTGCCATTCCGACGATCATCTATTCGGCCGAGGACGTGATGCCTGCGGTCAAGCAGCGGGTCGATGCCGTACTCGTCAAATCGCGCCGCTCCTTGCCCACCCTGGCGCGTACGATCCGTCGGGTCCTGGCCAGTGCGTCCACCGAACTGGAAACTCCATGACCCGCCAGATCAAGGTTCTCTGCATTGATGACGATCCCGATATCCGCACCATAGCCGTGATGGCGCTCGGCCTCGATGCGGACATTCGGGTGCATGCTGCGTCGTCGGGCTCGGAGGCGCTGACGCTGTTGCGGGGTGACAATTGGCGCCCCGATGCCGTCCTGCTCGATGTCATGATGCCGGGAATGGACGGGCCGGCGACGCTGTCGGCGATCCGTGCGCTGGGCGGCTATGACGATCTGCCGGTCATCTTCATGACCGCGCGCGCGCGCAAAGCCGATCTCGATTCCTATCGCGCGCAGGGTGCCACCGGGGTGATCGTGAAGCCTTTCGACCCGTTGCATCTGGCGGAGGATGTGCGCGCGCTGATCGAGAGCCGTCGATGAGGCGCAAGCCGACAATTGTTTCGCCTCCCTCGTGAATTGGTCGAACTTTCGTCCGGCATGACCCTATGGTCACCAATCGTTAACCACTGCACCCGACGCCGGCATTGACGGAGGGACCATGCTGGAAGCGCTGAGGAAGGATCATCGGCGTCTCGCGGAGCTTGCCGATCGGATCGAGGCCTGTCTCGACGACACGGGCCCGCTGGTCGCGATGCGGCTCGGCCAGCTGCGGTGCGAGCTCGCCCACGAGGCGATACGCCACACCATCGTGGAGGACCGCTGCGTCTATCGGGCCCTGGAGGAAAGCGATAGGGAGCTCCTGTCCCGACACTGGGAGACCTTCCCCAGTCTTCGGACCGATCTCTTTTTCCAACGCTTGCAACAGTATATCCATCGCTGGGATGCGCCGGCCATTGAGCGCGACCGGCAGCGCTATGGCGTGGCGACACGCGAGATGATGGGCCTGTTGCGCACCCGCATGGAGCTGGAGGAACACATTCTCTTCCCGCGCTTCGACGCGCTACAGGTCAGGGGGCGGCGGACTCGCGGGCCGAGACCCGGCGTGTCGCGTGGCAGAGAGGTGCGGCAGCTGCGCCGGGATAGAGGCGAGGATCGCCCCCGACTGATCCCTCCAGGCATCAATCGATGACGCGGACGCGCTCGTGATGGCGGATCACTTCGTCGATGATGAAGCGCAGGAATTTCTCGGAGAAGTCGGGATCAAGATGGGCGGCCTCGGCCAGCCCGCGCAGCCGGGCGATCTGCTCACGTTCGCGGCCGGGATCGGCGGGCGGCAGCCCCGCCTGCGCCTTGTAGCGCCCCACCGCCTGGGTGACCTTGAAGCGTTCGGCGAGCAGGAAGATGAGCGCGGCGTCGATATTGTCGATGCTCTCGCGGTACGAGGTGAGCGTCTCGTCGGTCATGTCATCCCCGCCTTCCAACCCGGATCCTGCCATTCTCTGCGCGAGGGCGACCGGCCTGCGCAACCCTAGCTTGCCTTTAGCGGCGTCAAGGCCCAGAGGTCGCGCCATAATGACCGCGACGATCCATCCCCTCCACTCTGCCGCTCCGGGGGCGGCTGCGCCATCGCTCGATCCGCTCGTGCAGCTGGTCGCGTCGGACATGAACCAGGTGAACGCGGTAATCCTCGACCGGATGCAGAGCGAGGTTCCGCTGATCCCTGAGCTCGCTGGCCACCTGATCGCCGGCGGCGGTAAGCGGATGCGGCCGATGCTGACGCTCGCCTGCGCGAAGCTGCTCGGTTATGGCGGTACGCGCCACCACAAGCTCGCCGCGACGGTGGAGTTCATCCACACCGCCACGCTGCTCCACGATGACGTCGTTGACGGGTCGGGGATGCGCCGCGGCCGCCGCACCGCCAACATCATCTGGGGCAACCCGGCGAGTGTGCTGGTCGGCGATTTCCTCTTCTCGCGCTCGTTCGAGCTGATGGTCGAGGACGGATCCCTGCGGGTGCTTCGCATCCTCTCCAACGCATCGGCCGTGATCGCCGAAGGCGAGGTGGCGCAGCTCACCGCCCAGCGCCGGATCGAGACCAACGAGGACCGCTACCTCGCCATCATCGGCGCCAAGACCGCCGCGCTGTTCGCCGCCGCCTGCCGCATCGCCGCGGTGGTCGCCGAGCGCGACGACGCAGACGAGGAGGCGCTCGACGCCTATGGCCGCAACCTCGGCATCGCCTTCCAGCTCGTCGACGACGCGATCGACTATGCGTCCGACGGGCGGACGATGGGCAAGGATACCGGCGACGACTTCCGGGACGGCAAGGTGACGCTGCCCGTCATCCTCGCCTATGCACGCGGTGACGACACCCAGCGCAAGTTCTGGAAGGACGCGATCGAAGGCCGGCGGGTGTCGGAGGAGGATCTCGCCCACGCCAACCGTTTGCTCGAGGAGACGGGCGCGGTGGCCGACACGCTCGCCCGCGCGCGCCACTATTGCCAGCGCGCGATCGCGGCGCTGGGCCGCTTCCCCGACGGCCGCGCCAAGGCCGCGCTGATCGAAGCGGCCGAGTTCGCGGTTTCTCGCGCCTATTGATCCTGCCGCGCGGACGGCTTGTGCTTTGACGGGCGCGCGCCCTAAGCGGATCGCGTGACCAAGCTTCCAATCCAGGCCGTCCTCCCCGATCTGCTCGCGGCCCTGCGGGCGAGATCGACGGCGGTGCTGGTTGCGCCGCCGGGCGCGGGCAAGACCACGGCTGTGGCGCCTGCGCTGATCGGCGAACCCTGGTGCACGGGCGAGGTGCTGCTGCTCTCGCCGCGCAGGCTGGCGGCGCGGGCGGCGGCGGAGCGGATAGCGCAGCTCGCCGGAGAGCCGGTTGGCAAGACCTTTGGCTACGCCACCCGGCTCGACACCAAGCGCTCCGCCGCCACCCGCGTGACCGTGCTGACCGAAGGCATCTTCCGCAACCGCATCCAGTCAGATCCCGAGCTGACCGGCGTCTCGGCGGTATTGTTCGACGAAGTCCATGAACGCAGCCTCGACAGCGATTTCGGACTGGCGTTGGCGCTCGACGCGCAGGGGGCGCTCCGCCCCGATCTCCGGCTGGTGGCGATGTCGGCGACGCTCGACGGCGAGCGCTTCGCCCGGCTGATGGGCGAGGGCACGCCGCTTCTCGAAAGCGCCGGCCGCAGCTTCCCGATCGAGCTCCGCCATCTCGGCCGCGACTCCATCCAGCGGATCGAGGACGCGATGGCGGCGGCGATCCGCACCGCGCTCGCCGAGGAGGCAGACGGTGGGCTGCTCGCCTTCCTGCCCGGCGTCGCCGAGATCGAGCGCACCGCCGAGCGGCTCGACCGCCTGCCCGCCAACGTAACGCTCCACCGCCTGCACGGCAGCCTCGATCCCGCCGAGCAGCGCGCCGCCATCACCGCTGCCCCGGCCGGCACACGCAAGCTGGTTCTCGCCACCTCGATCGCCGAGACCAGCCTGACCCTCGATGGGGTGCGGATCGTGGTCGATTCGGGGCTCGCGCGGCGGCCGCGCTACGACCGGGCGGCGGGCGTCACCCGGCTCTCCACCGAGCGAGTGAGCCAGGCGGCCGCCACTCAGCGCGCCGGCCGCGCCGGGCGACAGGCGCCGGGCGTGGTCTACCGGCTGTGGGAGGCGGCCGCGACCGCCGGCCTGCCGCCCTTCGACCCGCCCGAGGTCCTAGAGGCCGACCTCTCCGCGCTACTGCTCGACTGCGCGCTGTGGGGCGTCACCGACCCTGCCGAACTGCGCTGGCTCGATCCGCCGCCGGCCGCTGCCGTCGCCGAGGCCCGCAAGCGGCTCGGCTCACTCGGCGCGATCGATGTCGACGGCCGGCCCACTGCCCATGGCCGCGCCATCGCCGCGCTGCCGTTGCCGCCGCGGCTTGGCCACATGCTCGCCGCCGCCGCGCCGCTGGGGCTGGCAGGGACGGCAGCGGAGGTGGCGGTGCTGCTCTCCGAGCGTGGGTTGGGAGGCGACACAGCCGATCTCACGCAGCGGCTCCAGCGCTGGCGGGGCGAGCGCGGCAAGCGGGCCGAGGCGGCGCGGGGGTTGGCGAAACGCTGGACGAAGCTGGTTGACGGTAGTGGGCCGGGCTCCAGCGCGGAGGAGGTCGCGACCTGCGTCGCGCTCGCCTATCCCGATCGCATCGCGCGGCGCCGCGACCCCTCGGGCGAGGCGTGGGCGAGCGTCGGCGGGCGCGGCTTCAAGCTCGATCCGCTGTCGCCGCTGGCACGCGAGGAGTGGCTGGCGGTAGCCGAGACGCAGGGCATCGCCGCCGCCGCGCGCATCCTGTCCGCCGCCGCGATAGATCGACCGACCATCGAGCGGCTCTATGGCGAGCGTATCGAGGATGTCCGCGCCGTCCGCTTCGACCGTGCGGCGGGCGGCATTGTCGCGACGCGCGAGCGGCGCCTGGGTATGCTCCGCCTAAGCAGCGGGCCGGACGATCGCCCCGATCCCGCCGCTGTTGCCGCCGCGCTGGTCGAGGGCGTGCGCGCCGGCGGGCTGGACCTGCTCGGCTGGCCCGAGGGGACGGCGCGGCTGCGCGAGCGGGCGGCATTCGCGAGGGGTTTTGACCCCTCGCTGTCCGACCTCTCCGACGCCGCGCTCATCGACAGCCTCGACGACTGGCTGCCGCCGCTGGTCGAGGGGCGTCGCCGGCTCGACGCCATTCCACCCGGCGATCTGGCCGGTGCGCTCGAAGGCCTGCTCGGCTGGGAGGGGCGCCGCACCGTCGACCGGCTGGCACCCGACCGGCTTGCGACCCCGGCGGGCAGCTCGCACCCGATCGACTATACCGCCGATGGCGGTCCGACTGTCGAGCTCCGCCCGCAGGCGCTGTTTGGGCTGGCCGTCCACCCGACCGTTGGGGGCGGGCAGGTCCCGCTCATCCTGTCTCTCACCTCGCCGGCCGGGCGGCCGATCCAGACGACACGCGACCTGCCCGGCTTCTGGGCGGGGAGCTGGGCGGCAGTAGCCAAAGAGATGCGCGGCCGCTACCCGCGCCACCCCTGGCCCGACGACCCCGCCGCCGCCGACCCGACGCTCAGGACCAAGAAGGCCTCCCAGCGCTCTTGACGGACCCTTCTACCCTGCGGCAAGCGCTCTCTAGAACGACTCCCGAGGAACCACCATGGCTGCGCGCATCTACCAGCGGATCAAGAACGCAATGCAGTCGGGTCGTGCCCGTGTCGGCACGTGGACGCTGGAGTTCGAGCCAGCGGAGGCCAAGAAGCCCGATCCGCTCACCGGCTGGGCCGGTTCGGGCGACACTAACGAGCAGGTGCGCCTCACTTTCCCGTCGCTGGAGGCCGCACAGGCATATGCCAAGCAGTATGGCATCGCCTTTACCGTCGTGCCCGGCAACGAGCGCTCGCTGAAACTGCAGGCCTACGCAGACAATTTTGCGGTCGGCCCGATCACGCCAGCCGGCGACTGCTGAGCCATCCGAAACTAAGGGTCGGACACCTCCCGTTCACAGCGGTTCGGCGTGGCCTAATTCACTGATTCCAATGGCTTAGTACGCGATGACTGCTTCGCCGTGCGAGTCCGTGACCGATCGGCGCTGAGAAGCGTGCGGCACGGACCGCGACACTCCTGCGCGACAGACGATATCATGCAAGGGAAGGGGCTCAGGCCCCCGCGAGGATGCCCGCGCCGAGCAGCAGCAGAAGCTTGGCGTCGGCTGCCACGCCGGCGGCACGGCGCTGGGCGAGAAAGTCCGCGACACCGTCGAGCGGCACCCGATAGACGGTGATGTTCTCGTCATGGATGCCGCCGCCGTCACCCACCTTGCTGAGCCCGCTGGCGCGCACCAGCGTGAAGGTTTCCGTGACCATCCCGGGCGAGGAGGCGAACTCGCCCAGCACCTCGATCCGCTCCGCCCGGTAGCCAGTTTCTTCCTCGAGCTCGCGCGCGGCGGCGATCTCGACCGCTTCGCCCTCGGTCTCGTCGCCGACCAGCCCGGCGGGAAGCTCGAGACACGAGCGCCCGAGAGGTACGCGATATTGCTCGACCAGCAACGCGTGGCCATCGTCAACAGCGACGATTACCGCCGCGCGCACGCCGCGGGTGCGGCCGACATATTCCCACTTGCCGCGGGTCTTGGCAGCGATGAAGCGGCCGGCCCAGCGGATTTCCTCGGGCGCGGTGAAATCGGGGTCGGTCATAGCAGGATCAGGCGGTCCGGGAGTTCGTTGGTGTCGTCGGGCGAGCGGGGGAAATGCGTGGCCAGCACCTGCCCGATTTTCTCCACCGATGCTACCATGCCGTCGCCGGGCCGCCCGTCGCGCACGGCGTCGAGCAGCACCGCCATCGCCTCGCCCCAGGTTTCGGGCGTCACCTTCGCGTTGATCGAGGCGTCGGCGACGATCTCCGCCCGCCGCTCGGCGATCGAGAGGTAAAGCAGCACGCCGGTTTTCGCCCGCGTGCGGTTCTCGGCGGCGAGACGGAAGAGGAGGAGCGCACGCCGCCGCACCCGCCGCGCCTTGGTGGCGACCGGCGCGAGGAAGAAGCGGATCGGCCGGAGCCCGAACACCCAGCGCGCGACAAGGAATTTCGCCGCCAGCACGGCGAGCAGGACCGCCAGCAGCTCGCGCGGTGTCCAGACCAGCCAGCCGCCGACCAGGGCGTCGAGCAGGCCTGTGAAGAATTCCGGCGCCGACGCCACCACTGCCAGCGCGAGGAATAAGACGAGCACCGCCCAGTGCAGCACCACGTCATGATAGGGATCGGAGAAATCAGCGACAACGGTGACGATCTCGCCGTCGCTTAGCGCCTCTGCGCGCGTGACGGCCTCGCCGACGCGGACACGGTCCTGTTCGCTGAGCTTCATGCCGCCCCTCACCAGCTGCCCGAGGAGCCACCGCCCCCGAAGGAGCCGCCGCCGCCGCCGGTGAATCCGCCACCACCCCAGCCGCCCTCATTGTCGCTACCGCCGGACGAATGGCCGCTCCAGCCACCGCCGCCGCCGCCAAGGCCGGGGCCCCACAGGAAGATCGGCCAGGCGCTGCCGCCGAAGCGCGATCCCCGGCCCCGTCGGATCGCATTGCCGATCACCACCCAGCCGATCACGATCAGCCAGAAGATCAGCGCGACCGGCACCTGGCCGCCCTGTGCGTGCTTGTGTTCCTTGTCATAGGCGGCGACCGCCGCCTGCTCCTTGGCGCGCGCCTCGTCGTCGGGGGCGGAGAGAATGTCGATCAGCGCATCGACGCCGGCCTCAATCCCGCCCGGCAGGTCGCCCGCCTTGAAGGGGGGGCGAACCTTGGTGTTGAGGATGACGCTCGAATAGGCGTCGGTCAGCACGCCTTCGAGGCCGTATCCGACCTCGATCCGCATCTTGTGCTCCTTGGGAGCGACCAGCAGGATCGCGCCGTTGTTGGCGCCCTTCAATCCCACGCCCCACGCCCGGCCGAGCTTGTAGCCATAGTCGGCGATGTCGTCGCCGCCGAGATCGGGGATGGAGGCGACCACGAGCTGGCGCTGGGTCTTCTGCTGAAACGCTTCCAGCTTCTGCTCCAGCGCGGCCTTGCGGTCGGCAGGCAGAACGTTGGCTGCGTCCACCACCAGCCCCGTGAACGCCGGGAAGCTCTGCGCGAAAGCCGGTGTGGCGACGAGCGCGAGCAACAGCGCCAGCACCGCCGCGAAGGCGGCGCGGGCGCGGTGCAGGGCGGTGGCGTTCATGGCTGGTGTCAGAAGCTTACCTTCGGCGCGCTCTCGGCATTAGGGGCGGTCGCCTGGAAGGGTGTAATTGGCTTGGCACCATAGACGATCTTGGCGGTGACCGCGGCGGGGAAGGTGCGGATCAGCGTGTTATAGGCCTGCACCGCCGCGTTGTAGTCGGAGCGGGCGACAGCGATGCGGTTCTCGGTGCCTTCGAGCTGGCTCTGGAGTGCCAGGAAGTTCTGGTCGGCCTGGAGTTGCGGATAGGCTTCCTGCACCGCCAGTAGGCGGCCGAGCGCGCCGGACAGCTGGTTCTGCGCGTCCTGGAACGCCTTGACCTTGGCCGGATCCCTGAGCTCGTCGGCCGAGACCGTGATCGAGGTTGCCTTGGCGCGCGCCGCGGTTACGCCTTCGAGCGTCGATTGCTCGTGGGTGGCATAGCCCTTCACGGTGGCGACGAGGTTGGGGATCAAGTCGGCGCGGCGCTGATACTGGTTCTGCACGTCGGCCCACTTGGCCTTGGCGGTCTCCTCGGCAGCGGGAATCGCGTTCACGCCGCAGCCGGCGAGCGCGATCGCGGCGAACGGGGCGGCGAGGGAGAGGCGGCGAAGATTCATGCGTCGGAACTCCACGAGGCGTCTGGTTCGGGCAATACACTGCCGGCCGGATGGCCGCAATGTGTCGCCTTGCCCCCGTCGAACGATCGGTCCACGCTGACGATGGAGCGACAAACAGCCAGGAGGGTGGCCCATGTTCAAGGAGTTCAGGGAATTCATCAATCGAGGCAATGTCCTCGATCTCGCCGTAGCGGTGATCATCGGTGCGGCATTCGGCAAGATCATCAGCTCGCTCACCGACGACATCATCATGCCGGTGATCGGCAAGATCTTCGGTGGCCTCGATTTCTCGGGCTATTTCGTGAAGCTCGGGCCGGTGCCGGCGGGGTACACGGGCTCGCTCAGCGATTATGCCGCGCTCAAGAAGGCGGGCGTGCCGCTGCTCGGCTATGGCGCGTTCGTGACGCAGGCGGTCAATTTCCTGATCGTCGCCTTCGTGATCTTCCTGCTGGTGCGTGCGGTGAACCGGGCTATGCCCAAGGCCCCCGAAGCGCCTGCGGTCGAACCCGCCGACGTGACGCTGCTGCGCGAAATCCGCGACGAGCTGAAGAAGCGCCCCTGACGGGCGGGCGCGACGTGTGCAGTTGCACGCGACCGCGCGCGCGACTATATCGGTCGGTGCCGGGTTCGCCCGGCTATGGCGATAAATGATGCCGTGTAATAGACGCAGCGGACCCGGGGGCGGTACCCGGCGGCTCCACCATCTAGGCCGAACCGGCGCCACGCGAAGCGTGCCGCCGAGCGGCTCAGCTGATGGGGCCGAACTAGGATCGACGTGTGTTCAAAGACGGTGTTTTTGCCCGGCCTGATTGAGCCGTTAAACCGATCAAATCCACAAGTGCCAACGACAACGAGGCGCTCGCGATTGCCGCGTAATCAAGGCCTCACGGCTTAGATTACAAGGCTTGAACGCGGTTCGGGCCGAACCGGGCAACAGAATCGGACACCGGCGGTTCGGGGAGCACCGAGCAACAGAAGCTCCCCACCTTTCTGATCGGCGGAACCGGTTGCGCCCTCCATCGCTTGGACGGCGAAAGAGAGGACGTGATCCCATGCGCGCCGCTGCGTGTCTTCCCCTGCTCGCCCTGATGATCCCGACCGGCTGCCACCGCCATCCGGCCGCCGAGGCGGTCGAGCAGAATTACGAGAATCGCGCGGAGGCGATCGATCGCACCGCCTCCGCGCAGCCGACCGAGGTCGCCAAGAAGATCTATCAGGACCAGGCCGACGCGGTGCGCGAGGAGGGCAAGGATCGCGCCGAGGGGCTGGAGAAGGCCGGCGTCCGGCAGGCGCCGCCGCTGCCCGCGAACAACAGCCAATAGGTCGACACCGCCGGAGCGCGTCAGTGGGGCAGCACCAGCCGCGCTTCGGTGCCGCCGTTCGCGCCCCGGCAGAGCATGAAATCCCCGCCGATCTGGCGGGCGAGCGCGCAAGCGATGCTGAGCCCGAGACTATCGCTCTTTTCCAGCGCGAAGCCATCGGGCAGGCCCTTGCCGTCGTCGGCGATCAGCAGCGTGCGCCGTCCGTCGGGCGTCTGTCCGTCCAGCTTCACCCGGATCTCGCCGCCATGCCGTCCGGCAAAGCCATGCTCGATCGCATTGGATACCGCCTCGACGACGATCAGCGCCACCGGGATCGCCCGATCGGGATCGAGCACCAGCGCCCGGTCGACATCCACCGAGCAGGTGACGCCGTCATGCGCGGCGCTGTCGAGCACATCGTGGCAGATCTGTTCGAGGAAGGGGCCGAGGCCGAGAAACCCGCCCTGCGGATCGTGGAGCTGGCGATGGAGCCGGCCGATCGTGCCGAGCCGCCGCGCCGCCTCGTCCAGCGCGTCCCGCGCCGCGGGATCGGCAACCTCGCGCTTCTGGAGAGACAGAAGCGACGCCACCATCTGGATGTTGTTGGAAACGCGGTGCTGCAGCTCGCGGAACAGCGTCTCGCGGTTCTCGGCGAGGCGGCGGGTGCGCTCGCGTTCCTCGGCGAGCCGGGCGTTGGTGCGTTGCAGCCAGTGGATGATGGTGATGTTGATCGCCGCAACCACCGTATAGCCGCAGAGCGAGATCGCCGCGCCTGTGGTGAACTTCGGCATAAAGGCCGGCGGGATGAAGCGATACCAGGCGATCAGGCCGGAGAGGATCGCCGCATAGATGCCGGCCCGCCGCCCGAACAGGAAGCAGGACAGCGTGAGCGCTGGCGTGAAGCCAATATAGGGATAGCCGATCGGCATCCACCGCTCGACGCCGATGCGGAACGTCACGGCGGCCGCTACGATCAGTGTGGACCAAGCATAGCCGACTGCCGGCCGGTCCACCACGAGGGGCAGCCGCTCCAGCCTTTCCAGCCATCCGCCCTCGCGCCGCCTCATGGCCTAACGCCTAAACTGATGCGGGAAAGGGGGAAAGCTATCGTTCGTCGACAGGCCAAAACGAAAAAGGGGCCCCCGTAAGGGAGCCCCTTCCGCTTCGATCGGGTCAAATCGATCAGTCGTCGTCGCGGGTCAGGAAAGCCGGCGCGAAGTCGGGCGCGGGGCCCTCGTCCTTGCCGCCTTCGCTGCGCTCGCGGCGCGGGCCGCGATCACCACGGTCGCCGCGACCTTCGCCCCGGCCGCCGTCGCGGCGGGGGCCGCGATCGCGGTCGCCGTCACGACGCGGGCCACGACCGTCGCCACGCGGGCCACGGTCACGGTCGCCACCCTCGCGCGGCTCGCGCGGCGGGCGGGTGTCGGGCAGTTCCTCGCCGGTCTCTTGGTCGACGACGCGCATCGACAATCTAACCTTGCCGCGCGGGTCGATCTCGAGGACCTTGACCTTCACTTCCTGACCCTCGGACACGACGTCCTTGGGGGAGGCGACGCGCTCGTTCTTCATCTCGGAGACGTGGACGAGACCATCCTTGCCGCCCATGAAGTTCACGAACGCGCCGAAGTCGACGATGTTGACCACCTTGCCGGTGTAGATCTTGCCAACCTCGGCTTCGGCGACGATGCCGATGATCCAGTTCTTGGCAGCCTCGATCTGCGCGATGTCCGACGAGGAGATCTTCACCGTGCCGTCGTCGTCGATGTCGACCTTGGCGCCGGTCTCCGCGACGATCTCGCGGATGACCTTGCCGCCGGTGCCGATTACTTCGCGGATCTTGTCCTTCGGAATCTGCATCGTTTCGATGCGCGGCGCGTGGGCGCTGAGCTCTTCACG
>FTCZ01005989.1_pt1 | contig 24491 bp, 24 predicted proteins | sample 1658871 | NCBI WGS metagenome assembly FTCZ01 (sample SAMEA3914864, study PRJEB12502) | metagenome | biome: forest; material: soil | place: USA | collected 2012-03-12 | depth 0.3 m | reverse complement strand
GCGGTGGGTACTGCCCGGTGCGAGCTTTTGCGAACATCCCTGAGGCGATTCCACATCCATGGGGGTCGTCCCTGGCCGGGCCCTGGCCCGTGCTACATGGCTCCCACCTGACGTTGACGGCGTCAGAGGATATTCCGGCAAACGGCCATGGCGGTCCCACCACCCTCGCCTGACCACTACTCACCCCCGCCGCCGGACAAGGCGGCGAGGCGTTCCGTATTGCGGCGCGCGCGGGAAGCGTTCGCTATTTCCCTCACACAACCCGCACGGGCCAAGGCGCTTGAGGCCATCGATCGACGGCTTGCTCCCTTGCTGGCTCGCGAAGGAGCGATTGCCGGCTATGTCGCCCATCGAGGCGAGGCGGATATCTTGCCCTTCCTGCTGCGGGCCTTTCATCTCGGCCGCGTCGTGGCCCTGCCGCATGTTGCCGAGGGCAGCGATACGATGCGCTTCACGGCCTGGCATCCCGACGCACCGCTCACACCCGGGCTGGCAGGGATCCTTCAGCCGGATGGGAACAGCCGGGAATTGGTGCCCGCGATCATTCTCGCGCCACTGATTGGATTCGACCGCGCCGGACGGCGGCTCGGCCAGGGCGGCGGCTTCTACGACCGCTGGTTCGCGGCCCATCCAGACGCTATGCGAGTCGGTATCGCGTGGAGTGTCCAGGAGGTGACGGCACTCGCGCCCGAACCCTGGGACATGCCTCTGCATGCGATCGTGACCGAGAAGGAATGGATCGAGCCATGACGCCCGAACCCTATCAGCCCAGCTGGCGCCGCACGGCGGGCGCCTTTCTGATTGTGGCCCTGATCGCGCTTTGGGCCGGGCTGGTGGTACAGCTCGCCGGCCCGATCGGGCGCATGCCAGCGCTCGTCCAGGCCATCTTCTACGTTGCGGCGGGCCTTGTCTGGATCTGGATCCTGCCGCTCCGTCGCATACTGAGCTGGAGCGAGACCGGCCGCTGGCGCCGCTGATCCGTGTGTTGAAGCTAGGCAAGAACGCCTCAAGAAAATGGCGGAAACTAACATTCCGGGGCTGGAGCGGGAGTGAGTTGAACCCCAGCAGCCCAACCCAATCATTGCGAGCCCCGCAAGAGGCGTAGCGATCAAGCGGCACCGGCTCCTGGATCGCTACGTCGTTTCACTCGCCGTCATAGCGGCTTAAGTGTGATCCCAGGCTTTGATCGTGCAGCCTTATTGAAGACATGGAGGGGTGTGCTAGCGGCCGCCCGGTGAAGCTCTATGCTCGCCGCCGGGCGGCCACGGGTTCAGGCAAGCCTGTGTCAGGCGATTTCGAACAGACCGCCCGCGCGGGCCACGCGCCGCTGATGGAAAGCCGTATCGCCAAACATCAGCTCGATCATGGCGAGGCGGCGGAAATGATGCGCGCCGATATATTCCATGGTCATGCCGATGCCGCCGTGAAGCTGGATGGCCGTCTGCCCCACCAAGCGGGCCGAGCGGTTGATCTGGACCTTGACTGCAGACAAAGCTGCGCGGCGCTCGGCCGCATCTTCGGCATCGACCATCATTCCGGCGTATAGCGCCATGGAGCGCGCCTGTTCGAGCGCGACAAACATGTCGACGGCTTTGTGCTGGAGCGCCTGGAAGGAACCGATAGCCACGCCGAACTGCTGGCGGGCCTTGAGATAGTCCACTGTCAGCGTGTGCAGCGCTTCCATGAGACCGACCGCCTCGGCGGCGAGCGCAGCGATGGCACCATCTGTCACCCGCTCGATGATCGGCAAGGCCTCGCCTGCCCTACCCAGCACTGCGTCCTCCGGAACGAAGACGCCCGTCAGCTGGATGTCGGCGGCGCGGCCATCGTCCTGGGTTGCATAGGCTTCGATGGCGACTCCCGGCGCGTCGGCCGGCACGAGGAACAGGCTAATGCCCTCCGCGTCGCGCCGTTCGCCGGTAGTCCGCGCGCTCACAACGAGCATTGTCGCGGCATCGGCATTGAGCACTGTCGTCTTGCACCCGCTGAGCCGGAAGCCGCCGTCGACAGCCTCGGCCCTGGTCGCGACATCGTTCAGATCGTAGCGGGCCTGTGTTTCGCTATGGGCAAAGGCAAGCCGTGTCGATCCGTCGATGACGCCGGGCAGGATTGCGGCGCGCTGCGTATCGCTGCCGGCTAGGCGCAGCGCCGTGCCTCCGAGCACGATGCTCGCGAAATAGGGTTCGGGCACCATAGCCCGGCCCAGCGCCTCCATCACCACCTGCGTTTCCACCGGCCCGCCGCCGAAGCCGCCGTCGCTTTCCGCAAAGGGCAGGCCGAGTAGCCCGAGCTCGGCCAGTTCGGCCCATCCGCCATCCGGAAAGCCCATGGGCGCCTTACGCGCAGCGATGAGCTGCTCGAGCGCGCCGTAGCGATCGCTTGCCCAGCGCCCGGCGGTCTCCTTCAGGAGGATCTGCTCGTCAGAAAGATCAAAGTCCATGATTCCAGCCCCTCAAAGGCCAAGGATCGCCTTGGCGATCACATTATGCTGAATTTCGTTGGAGCCGCCGTAGATCGACACCTTGCGGTAGTTGAAATAAGTCGGCGCGGCGGTGTCGGCCCAGGCCATGAGAGCCTCCATGTCGTTGTGGACGCGGCCATCCACGCGTGCAGGGATCGCACTGGGGCCGGCCAGCTCGAGCAGCAGCTCGGTCGTTGCCTGCTGGAGCTCCGAACCCTTGATCTTGAGGATGGACGAGGCCGGATCGGGTTTGGTCGGGTCGAGCGAAGCCTGGGCGGCGACGACGCGCAGCTGAGTGATCTCGAGCGCTTTCAGCTCGATCTCGACAGCGGCGACACGGGCGCGGAAGTCGAGATCATCCCACATCGTCCCCTCGCCCGCCGGCGTTCCCTTGGCGAGCCGCTTGATGCGCGCGATGCGCTCCTTCGACATGCCGATGCGGGCAATGCCGGTTCGCTCGTTGGCGAGCAGGAATTTGGCATAATCCCAGCCCTTGTTTTCCTCGCCGACCAGATTCTCGACCGGCACGCGCACGCTGTCGAAAAACACTTCGTTGACCTCGTGGCGTCCGTCGATCGTGATGATCGGCCGGACCGTAATACCCGGCGATTTCATGTCGATCAGCAGGAAGGAGATGCCCTTCTGCTTCTTCGCCTGCGGGTCGGTGCGCACGAGGCAGAAGATCCAGTCGGCATATTGGCCGAGCGTCGTCCACGTCTTCTGTCCGTCGACGACATAATGGTCACCGTCACGCACCGCGCGCGTCTTGAGCGAGGCGAGGTCGGAACCCGCGCCCGGCTCCGAGAAGCCTTGGCACCACCAGTCCTCCAGGCTGCGGATGCGCGGCAGGAAGCGGGCCTTCTGCGCCTCGCTGCCGAACGTGGCGATCACAGGGCCGACCATGAAGCAGTTGAATTGGAGCGGCATCGGCACCGCCGCCTGCATCAACTCCTCCATGAAGATGTAGCGCTGCACAGGCGTCCAGGGCTGGCCGCCATGCTCCACCGGCCAGTGTGGCACGGCCCAGCCCTTGTCATTCAGGATGCGTTGGGCGGTGACATGATCATCCCGCGACAGCTTCTTTCCGGCGGAGACCTTCTCGCGGATCTCGGCTGGAATCTCGGTGCGGAAGAAGTGTCGTACGTCCTCGCGGAAGGCCGTCTCTTCGGGCGTGAAGCGGATGTCCATCAGTTCGATCCCGGATTGATTTCGATGAGACCAGCAGCACCCAGGCCACCGGCGACGCACATGGAGACTACGGCGTAGCGGATGCCCCGCCGGCGCCCTTCGAGGACGATGTGGCCGACCTGCCGCGCGCCGGTCATGCCGTAGGGGTGGCCGATCGCAATGGCACCGCCGTTGACGTTGACGAGCTCCGGATCGATGCCGAGGCGGTCGCGGCAATAGACCGCCTGCGAGGCGAACGCCTCGTTCATTTCCCACAGACCGATGTCGGAGACCTTGAGCCCATGGCGCTCGAGCAGCCGTGGTACGGCGATGACGGGGCCGATGCCCATCTCGTCTGGCTCGACGCCTGCGGTCGAATAGCCGCGGAAGATGGCTAGCGGTTCGATGCCCCGGCGCGCCGCGTCATCGGAGGACATCATCACCGTAGCCGACGCGCCGTCGGAAAACTGGCTCGCGTTGCCGGCGGTCACGAACTGCCCCTCGCCGCGCACCGGCTGGAGCTTCGCCAGACCCTCGAGCGTGCTATCGGAACGGTTGCCCTCATCCTTGGCGAGCGTCACGGTCTCCTTGCGCGTCTCGCCGGTGGCCTTGTCGGTGACAATCTTATCCACCGTCATCGGCACGATCTCGGCGTCGTAGATTCCGGCTGCCTGCGCGCGGGCGGTGCGCTGCTGGCTGACGAGCGAGAAGGAGTCCTGCGCTTCGCGGGAGATGCCGTAGCGATGGGCGACGTTGTCGGCCGTCTCGAGCATCGTGACATAGATGTCGGGCTTGTTAGCCATCAGCCAGTCGTTGCGGAACAGCTCACGGTTGATCGGCTGGACGAGCGAGATCGACTCTACGCCACCCGCAATCGCGACCGGCACGTCGTCGAAGGCGATGCGCCGGGCGGCAGCAGCGACGGCCTCCAGTCCCGACGCGCAGAAACGGCTCACCACCGCCCCGCTGGTGCTGACTGGCAGGCCGGCGATGAGCGAGGCATGACGCGCGACATTCCCGCCGGTCGCTCCCTCCGGATAGCCGCAGCCGAGGATCACATCCTCCACTTCGGCCGGATCAAGCGACGTCCGCGCGAGCGCGTGGCGGATGGCATGGGCCGCCATGTCAGCCCCCTTCGTGTTGTTGAAGGCACCGCGCTGCGCCTTGCCGATCGGCGTGCGGGCGGTGGAGACGATGACAGCTTCAGTCATGGGCGTTTCCTCAGGTGATCCTCAATGCTTAGAAGGGGATGTGGCGGCAGCCCGGCTAGCGGCTTCGAGCTCAGCCTCCACCTCCGCCTTGAGTTTCAGCGGCAGCAGCTTGCCGACAGGGCTGCGCGGCAGCGCGCCGCGGAATTCGAGCGCGCGCGGCATCTCGTGCCGGCCGAGCCGGTCTGCGAGGAAGGCCGTGAGCTCCTCCAGCGCGAAGGGCTCGGCCCCCTCGCGGAGCGTGATATAGGCCTTGGCCGACTGGCCCCGATAGGAATCGGGTATGCCGATGACGATGACCTCCTTCACAGACGGATGCTCGTAGATCGCGTTCTCGACGGCCGCCGGATAGACATTGAAGCCGGACGAGATGATCATGTTCTTGCGCCGGTCGACCAGCTCGAACAGACCGCGCTCGTCCATCCGTCCCATGTCACCGGTCAGGAACCAGCCGTCGCGGAAGGCATCCTTGGTGGCCTGCTCGTCGCCGAAATAGCCTTTGAAGACATTGGGGCCGCGGATGGCGATCTCGCCCACCTCGCCGATCGGCGCCTCGCGCGATGGATCGTCCATCCGGACAACCCGCATGTCGATGGCCGACAGCGGAACGCCGATCACGCCGGCGCGTCGCTCGGCTGTCGTGGGCAGGCGCGTGCCCGCGGGCGACGTTTCGGTCATCCCCCAGCCGTTGATGAGGTTGTTGCCGAGCAGTCGCTCCACCCGCGTCTGCACTTCCAACGGAAGCGGCGCGCCCCCGCTAATGCAGGCCTTGAGCGAGGAGAAATCAACCTGATCGACACCCGGTCGGTTAATCAGCGCCACCCACATGGTTGGCACGCCGGACAGCAGCGTCGCACGCTCCACTTCGATATCGCGGATCAATTCCCCCGCGTCGAAGCGCTGGCGCAGCAGCAGCTCGTTGCCCTCGCGCACATGGCGAAGCAGGATGGTGGTGAGCGCGAAGATGTGAAAGAGCGGCAGGACGGCCACGACCTTCTCGGCGCCCGGCGCCGGGTCCCCGACATCCCGACACAGACGATAAATGCTCACCGACGCCGCGAGATTGCCGTGACTAAGCATGGCGACTTTGGGGAGCCCGGTGGTGCCGCCGGTGAACTGGAGAAGGGCGATGTCGTCCACGTCCGGCATCAGCGCGACGAGCGGGGCGTCACTGAACAGCTCCGCGAGATCGCGCACGCCGGGACGCGGGGCGAGCGGCAGCGGCAACACCTGGCCCGCGCCCCATCGCTCATCGTCCCCGACCAACACATGATCGACCAGCCCGGTGTCGAGCTGGTCCAGGGCCTTCGGCAGGATGTCCGGCAGATTGGTGGTGACAAGCCAGCGGGCACCCGACGCCTTCAGCTTGTGCTCGATCTCGCGCCGCGCATCGAGTGGGCTGATGTGCACGACCCGCGCGCCCAGCCGCGTGATCGCGAAGAAGGCGATCGGATGATAGGGCGTGTTGGGCAGCAGCAGCGCGACCGGATCACCACGCCCGACCCCCGCCTGCGCGAGCCCGCTCGCCAGCCGCTCTACATCGTCGGCAAGCTGACGGTAGGAGATCTTGGCATGCCGGAAATCGATCGCAGACTTGTCCCCGCCTGCCGCGACGCCCAGCGCCAGCATCTCCGGAACCGTCATGATTTCGAGCGGCGCGTCCCAGTCCGCCACGTCGGGGAAGTGCGCCTGCCAGGGGGGTTTGTTGCCGGTCATCATCACAGCGCCTCCATCTCGGCCAGCGCGCCGCCGCCCGCCGCAACACGGCGCAGCAGCTCTGCGGGCCGGAGCGCCTGGTCCCCCGTCTCCTCCGCGATCTGGTCAAGGCCGGCGACGATCTTCCCGAGACCAATCTGGTCCGCCCAGTGCATCGGACCGCCGGTGAAGGCCGGCCAGTTGTAACCGTTCACCCAGATAGCATCGACGTCGCTCGCCCGCGCAGCCACTCCTTCGCTCAGGATCTTCGCGCCCTCATTCACCATCGGATAGAAGAGCCGCGCGATCATCTCGTCGTGCGAGAAGCTACGCCGCTCGATTCCCTGCTCGTCGGAGAGGCGGACGATCAGCGCCTCCGTTTCCGGATCGCGCTCGCCCTTCCGCGCGCCGTCGGGATAGAGATAGAAACCGCGCCCCGTCTTCTGCCCGAAGCGCCCCATCTCGCACAGAGCATCCGCGACCGGCGCACGGCTGCCGTTGGCCTTACGGGCGCGCCAGCCGATATCGAGACCCGCGAGGTCCGCCATCGCGAACTGCCCCATGCGGAACCCGAAGTCCGTCACGGCCGCATCCAGCTCGTGTGGCATGGCGCCCGCCAGCAGCAGCCGTTCAGCCGCCTGGCCACGCTTGGCGAGCATCCGGTTGCCGACGAATCCGTAGCAAACCCCTACCGTCACGGGCAGCTTGCCGAGCTTGCGGCCGAGCGCGAGGCTGGTCACCAGAACATCTGGCGCCGTCTTCGCCCCCCGTACGACTTCGAGGAGGCGCATGATGTTGGCCGGGCTGAAGAAATGCAGGCCGACCACATCTGCCGGGCGCGAGGTGAAGGCCGCGATCGCGTCGACATCGAGATAGGAGGTGTTGGTGGCGAGGATCGCCCCGGGCTTGGCGATACGGTCGAGCTTGCCGAAGACGTCAGCCTTCACGCCCATGTCCTCGAAGGCCGCTTCGACGATGACATCCGCATCCGCCGCAGCATCGACTCCGACGACGCCTTGGATCAGACCGAGTTGCTTCGCCGTCGCCTCTGCAGAGATCGAGCCGCGCTTGGCGGACGCCTCATAATTCGCGCGGATGCGCCGGAGGCCGCCTTCCAGCGCCGCCTCATCGACCTCGATCAGCGTGACCGGGATGCCGGCCTGCGCGAAGCTCATGGCGATGCCGCCGCCCATCGTGCCGGCCCCGATCACCGCAGCCTGCGCGATCGGGCGTTCCTTCACTTCGTCCCCTACACCAGGGATCCGGCCTGCCGCCCGCTCGGCGAAGAAGATGTGGCGCAGTGCCTTGGAGGTCGGATCGTTCACAAGCGGCACGAAGCGCGCGCGTTCATGCGCAAGCCCCTCGTCGAAGGGCAGCTCCATCGCGGCTCGGACCGCATCGGCAAGGGCTGCGACATTGGGCTGCTTCGGCGCGCGCTTGATCGCATCGGCCGCCGCGGTCTCGAAGGCGGCGCGGTCATCGGGTGAGAATTTGTCGGTGCGCGTTCGGATCTGCGGCGGGTGCCCAGCCCCGGCCAGTTCGAGGGCGTAGGCGCTCGCCTCCGCAAGCAGATCGCCCTCGGCGAGCCTATCCGCAAGGCCCAGTGCCAGCGCCTTCGCCGCGTTCACGGACTCTCCACTCAGCATCAACGCAAAGGCCGGCGCCGCGCCTAGCAGCCGTGGCAGACGCTGGGTGCCGCCAGCGCCGGGGATCAGACCCAGCTTGATTTCCGGCAAGCCCACCCGTGCCGCTGGCCCGATCACGCGCCCATGGCAGGCCAGCGCCAGCTCGAAACCACCGCCGAAGGCCACGCCCTGAATAGCCGCGACAACCGGCTTTTTGGTCTGTTCGATGAGCTGGAGGACGTCGGGCAATACAGGTGGCACCGGCGGCTTACCAAATTCGCCGATGTCCGCACCGGCCACAAAGGCCTTGCCCTCGGCCGCGATGACAATCGCGCGGATCTCGTGGTCGCGCTCTGCCGCAACGACTGCCCCAACAAGATCCGCTCGCACCGGCGCCGACAGCGCATTGACCGGCGGGTTGGCAATGACAAGCAAGGCCAGCCCGTCTTCGCCGCGCTCGACACGCACAAGATTCATGATCCTCATCCTAATCTGCTATGCGGAACTCAGATCTGCATTGCGCACTAAATGTGGAACGAGCTCCTAGAGAGTCAAGTCGGTCGGCCGCAAAAACCCAGCAACACAGCCAACAGGTGGGCATACATTCTGCTATGCGGATCAGCATCGGTTTGCAGCCCGCCCGGCGCCCGAAGTTGCGGATCGTAAATTATGCAGGCGCGTCGAAGTCGCCGCGGCTGGCGATTGCCCCCAAAAGCCTGCATAGGAGGCGGCTCAGTCAGCGGCGTAACCCAATGCCTGCCGCACAAAGCCGACGAGCCACACCGCGCCCATGACCAGTGCTTCCTCAGAATCGAGCAACCTCGATGGCGAAAACAGGGATGACCGGCATTTCGTTACAGCCTTGGCACGAGGTCTCGACGTGCTCGCCGCCTTCAATCGGGGCGAAACGTTCCTCGCCAATCACGAGATCGCCGAGCGATGCAAATTGCCGCGATCGACTGTCTCGAGATTGACCTACACGCTTACCAAACTCGGCTATCTGCACTTCGTCGAGGAAACCGGAAAATATCGACTGGGAACACAGCTCATCGCGCTCAGCTCCTCTGCGCTGAGCGGACTCTCCGTCCGTGAGATCGCGCGGCCGGCATTGCGCGAACTGGCCGATTTCTCAGGCGCAACGGTGGGCCTCGGCGTCCGCGACGCGCTCAGCATGCGTTATGTCGAATGTCTGCGTGGCCCCTCTTCGATCATGGTCAACATCGACGTCGGAACACGCATTTCCATGACGCGGTCGGCAATGGGCCGTGCCTATGTCGCCGTGCTGACCGACGCGGAGCGCACCGTCCTGTTCGACAGATTGCGGGATCGCGATCCGCTGGCTTGGCCGAAGCTGCGGGCGAGCCTGGAGAAGGCGGTCGAGGAGCATGCGACGCTCGGCTGCTGCACGTCGTTCGGCGAATGGCAGGACAATGTGAATTCGGTCGCCATCGGCTTCCGCCCGGGTGGCGGAATGGACGCGATGGCAATCAACTGCGGCGCGCCGACTGTCGTCACGGACGCGACATTCTTGCTCGATGAAATCCGCCCGCGGTTGATCGAACACGTGCTCCGGCTCGAAGGGGTAATGGGAGCCTAAAGAAGCTTCGCGTCCCACGCAGATCGTCGCGCGCCTAGCCACCAATGCTCGCCCGTGGGCAGCTTAGTAGGCCCATGGGTAGATAAAGTGCTTCAGGAACAATCGTCACATCCATCCGCTTGCGCCCGCTTGAGAAGCGGATTCTCGAAAACCAGGACAGCCAGCTCAAAGGACACCGAATGCTTGAGCTTGGTTCAAACCAGCTAGTCCCTGGCTTCTTCCGTCCCGCCGGGTGACCGCAGGCTCATGAGGAGTCCCTGCAGGAGCCTTTCACAATGGGCAGGAGGTCGGCGCATAGTCGGTGGACGATCCAACCAACCCTGCTCCACGAGGCACTCTTATGCGTGCTCAGCAGAAAATGAAGCGCTGGTGGGCGGTGAGAGGATCGAACTCCCGACCCGCTCGGTGTAAACGAGCCGCTCTACCGCTGAGCTAACCGCCCCCTGCGCCGCGCGCCTATGCCTGCTCCGCGCGTGATCGGCAAGCCATCTCAGCCCGCCGGAGCGATTATCTGGAATACCCTGGCCAGATAGTGGTCCATTGCGGCGGTCCCTGCTCGCCCAGCGCGATGCGCGGCTCCTCCGAGAGACCGGCCTCACCTCACCCGATCCGCGCCCAGGCTTCGGCGATCTCGCTCATCATCTCGCGCGCTTGGATGATGGGTTTCGGATCATGCCCGATGGCGCCCGCGTCGATCAGCCGCCGCGCTTCGCGGTAGATGGAAGCCAAGCCGCGGGCGAGTTCGCCGCCCTGGGCATGATCGAGGCAGCCTTCGAGTCCGAGCAGAATCGCATTGGCGCGCGACTTGCGTTCGATCGCGCTCGCCCGGGTCAGCGTCCCGTTGGCGGAAAGCCCGGCCGCCAGCGTCTCCAGCGACTTGATGATCTCATCGTAAAGCACCGAGATCAGGCGATGCGGACTGGCACCTTCCACCTTGGTAGCAAGGTCAATGGTGTTGTAGCGCGCCTTGGCGACGGCATATCCTGCGGTGGCAAACATGATGTTTTCCTTGATCTTCGGTCCTACGATCAGCCGGTGGACTTGGTCCACAGATCAATCTGCTGGGTGAGATAGCTTTGGGTGGCCTTGTAGCCCGACACGAGCGTGTTCATCGTCGAGAACTGGGTCACCAGTCGATCATGATAGACCTGCACTTGGGCGTCGGCCTTGGTGATCGCGTCGGCCAGCGACTTCTGCTGGGTGGTGAGGCTGTCGTTCAGTGACGATAGCAAGCCCGACTGGGGCGCGAGCAACGCATCGCTGATTGACTGGAGCGCGCCGCCCAACCCCTGATTGATGCTGATCGTCACGCTCGACGGCGCAGACGACAGTACTTGCAGAGTGAGCCCGTCTGCACCGCTGCCCGGCGGGGCCGTCAAGTTCCAGCTCTGCGCCGACATCGGCACGCCGTTGATCGTACCCGTCGCGCTGCCGCCGTTTACGGCAGGCGTGACCCCCGAGACCGTGAAAATGCCCGACAGCGCCGCACCCGGCTTGCTGGTGATCAGCACGCCCGGGTCGCTGCTGCTCTGCGACGACGTGAACATCGCCGCGACGTCGTCCGGAAAATTGGTGAGCGCGTTGGACAGCATCGTGGGGTCGACTGACAGCGTGCCATCCTGCGCCGTCTTGACGCCGAGCTCGGCCAGTGTGCGCACCGTGCCAGATGCGTTCAGGTTCATGGTGGTAAGCTGAGCGAGCTGACTTTTCATGCCGCGGATTGCAGCGTTGCCCCGCAGCGGGCCGCCGGTGCCTCCCGCCGGCGCCGCTGCCGTCGCCGCGTTGATGTCGCCAATCACCTGATTGTACGCGGACACGAAATCATTGACCGCCTGCGAGATGGCATCGGTCGGCTGGGTGGAGGAGAGGCCAATGGTGCCCACGCCCGTCAGCGTCATGCTTACGCCGGGAATGACGTCCTTGAAGCTGTTCGACGAGCGCGTGATGGTGACACCGTCGACGGTCAGGTTGGCGTCCTGTGCCGCTTGTGTCTGCGTCATGCCGCCCGTAACCCCGGAACCGAACGCGAGGCTCGACAGAGATTGGCCGCCGCTTCCGCTGTCGCTGGCCGCCAGAGTGAAGGCCTGATTTTGGCCGGTCTTGCCCTTGAGCACGAGTGTGTTGTTACCGTCAGCTCCGGTGATAACAGTCGCGGTAACGCCAGCATTCGCTCCGTTGATCGACTGAGCGATACCGGCAAGCGTGTTGTTGCCACTGCCGACGTTGATCTGGATGGGCGCGGCCCCGCCTACAGAAAGCGTCAGCGTGCCGGTGTTGAAGGTCTGCGAGCTCGAGAAGGCCTGCGATTTCAGGCTCTGCGCTTGTGCGAGCGCGTTGACGGTAATCGTCGAGCCGAGATTGCCGATCGCCTGCCCCGCGATCGCACTTACCGTCATCACGCTCGAGTCCGACGATTTGGGCTGTGTCTGGAGCGAGCCGCCCTGGATCAACGTGTTGAGCGACTGGGTAAAGCTCGAGATGTCGCTGGACAGCGTGGCGGCGGACGAGATCTGTGCTGCATTCGTCTGCTGCTTCGTCTGGACCGGCGTCTCGAGCCCTGCCTTCTGGGCCGCCGTCAGATTGGTGATCAGCGAGTCAGTGTCGAGCCCCGCACCGGCATTGAGGCCGTTGAGGATGCTCTGGCCTAGGGAGGCGTTACTGGAAGCCGAGGACGAAGACGAGGACGTCGTCGTGGTCGTCGCCGTTGTCGTCGTTGCGCTCGTTGCCGTCGTCGTGGTCATGACCGCTCCCTTCGGGTTCAAGAACGACCATGCCGCCAAAAACTTTACACGCCGTTCACCGCCAATCGAGACGACGCGCCGACAAGCGTGAGAACGGTCGCGGCGCCGAGCCGAGCCTGTGTGCGGAGCGAGCGCTCGCCCGCCTCGCTTATCCGGCACGCCAGCTCGGCGGCGGTGATCGAGGCCCCGGAATCGCTGCCGGTCAACGCTACATGGGTCGGGCCTTCGGACAGGCCTCGCAGCTCCTCGATCGTTTCCAAAGCGGCAGCGATCCGGTCATGCGTTTCGGCGCGGACGCGCTCGTCGGCATCTTCTGCGTCGCCCTCGCCCTGAAGGGTAGTTCCTTCACCCAGCGCCTCCCGCAACGAGGCCAGCCAACGCAGCCGCCGCTGGCGCCGCAGGGCGCCCTGATGCGACGCCATGCTGGCGGCGACGGAAAGCGATACCGCTTTCGCGCGCGTCACTGGCGCCACGCCATCGATCATTGCCCCACGCTCCTGCGGACTCGTTCCGATGACAGGAACGGCAGGAATCGGATTTTCTTGAATGCCCACCTGCAACTTCAGGCGTCAGGACGTCCATTCTCGTCGAACCGGGCGCCGGTCGGCACTTCCACGACGGGCTGGGTGATGCCCTCCGCCATCGCGCGATCGATGTTGAATACGAAAGCCAGCACGGTGGCGACCGCGATGTAGAGATCTTCACGGATCAGATGCCCGGCACGCGTGGTGAAGTAGATGGCGCGGGCTAACTGCGGGTAGCTCAGCATGGGCACCTTGGCTTCGACCGCAAGTGCGCGGATCGCCTCAGCCGTCGCCCCCCTGCCCCGCGCGACCACGATCGGAGCCGTGTCCTGCCCCGGGCGATACCGAAGCGCGACTGCAAAGTGCGTCGGATTGGTGAGCACGACGCTCGCCTCCATCACCGCCGAGCGGGCGGATCGGCGCGACGCCTCGATCTGCCGGCGGCGTATGGCGCCCTTAAGCTCGGGCGAGCCTTCGCTCTGCTTGTGCTCGTCCTTCACCTCCTGCTTGGTCATTCGCAGGCGCGACGTGCGGCGGATGATCTGCGCGGGCACATCGATGCCGGCGATCAGCACCAGCCCCATCGCCATCACCAGAACGGCGAACACGAAGCTGTGGCCGAGCTCGATCATCGTGGCGCTGACGTCGCCGCGCCCGAGCGTGGTCAGCCCTTTCATCCGCGACGAGAGCAGCCACCAGCCGATCCCGCCCATCACCGCGACCTTGGCCAGTGACTTCAGAAGCTCGATCACCCCTTGCGCACCAAAGATGCGCTTTAACCCGTTGAGCGGATTGATCCGATCCGGCTTGAAAGCGATCGCACCCCAGCGGAAGCCGAACGCGCCCAGCAGCGCGGGTGCGCCTACCGCCGCGATGATCGTAGCGGCGAACAGGAGGCTGATTGGTAGCACGATATGCCCCAGCAGCCGCAAGGTGGCTATGCCGGGCTCGAAATCCTCGACGGCATCGCGCCTGAACCGCAACGCCCCCCGCAGCAATTCCGCGAGCCCGCTTACCAGTAGCGGGCCGCCGAGCGCGATCCAGCCCGCACCGACGATCATCACCAGCGCGGTGCTCAGTTCCTTGGACTGTAGGACGTCGCCCTTCTCGGCCGAATCCTTGAGACGCTTTTGGGTTGGAGCCTCTGTCTTCTCGCCGCCTTCGCTCTCCGCCATGTCAGCCGCCGTGTGCCACAGCGATAGCGCGGGCGAGATCGAGGCCGCGCTGGATTGCTACAAGGATGCCGTCCCCCATGACGGGCGCAGCGATTGCCATCAGCACCACCCCAGCCAGAATGGTCGCGGGCAGGCCCACCGAGAAGAGGTTCATCGCTGGAGCCGAACGCGCCAGCATCGCCATGACGACCTGCACCAGGATCAGCGCGAACCCGACCGGCAGCGCAATCGCCATGCCGGCCGCGAACATGTCTCCGCCGAACATCACGACGTCGTTCAGGCTACCCTGCCCGAGCCACGCCTGCCCTGGCGGCAGCGAATGATAGCTGTCCACCACCACCGCGGCGAGCGCGAGATGGCCGTTCACGGCGAGGAACAGGAAGGTGCCGAGGATCGACAGAAGCTGCCCCAGTGCCGGCGAGGAGGCGCCCGATCCCGGGTCAACCATGTGCGCGAAGCCGAGCCCCATCGAGTTGCCGATCACTTCGCCGGCCATCATGGCGGCGGAATAGCCGAGCTGCACCGCGAAGCCGAGCGCGAGCCCGGCGATCACTTCGCCCGCCACCAGCACGAAGCCGGCGATGCTGGCGATCCCTCCCGACGGAAGATCGAACGGCACCTGCTGGAGCGCGGGGATGCCGACCGCGAAGCTGATGATGAGCCGCACCTGCACCGGTACATTCTGTGCACCGAACACCGGCGCCGCCAGGAAGGCAGCTCCGGGTCGGATCATCGCCACCATGAAGAGCCAGAGCTGCGCTTCCAGTCCGACAAGGCCGGTCGGGAACATGGCTAGCGCAGCAAATCAGGGATGCGATGGAACATCTCGCGCGTGAAGTCGGCGAGGAGCGTCAGAATCGCTCCCCCGAAAAGCGCGATGCAGATCCCGACGATGATTAGCTTGGGCACGAATGCGATCGTCTGCTCGTTGATCGAGGTCGCCGCCTGGATCATGCCGAGGATCAAACCCGCCACCAGCGCCGGAATTAGGATCGGCGCGGACGCAAGTGCCAGCACCCACAGCGCCTGCTGCGCGATGCCGATGAAATAGTCCGTGCCGGCTAGAGGCTCGATTCCGCCCATGCCGCTATGCAAAACTCGAGGCGAGGCTGCCCATCGTCAACGCCCACCCGTCGACCAGCACGAATAGCAGCAGCTTGAACGGCATTGAGATCACCGTCGGCGACAACATCATCATGCCGAGCGACATCAGCGTCGTCGCCACGACGAGATCGATCACGAGGAACGGGAGGAAGATCAGGAAGCCGATCTGGAAAGCCGTCTTGAGCTCCGAGGTGACGAAGGCCGGCAGCAGGATCGAAAAGGGAATATCCTTGGCGGTTGCAAACTTTGGCGCCTTGGCGATGTTGGCGAACAGCTCGATGTCGGTCTTGCGGACCTGCCGTACCATGAAGACGTGGAGCGAATCCCCCGAGCGGCTGATCGCCTGCTCCAGCGGAATCTGGCCTTGGCCATAGGGCGTGACGGCCGCCTTGTTGATGTCGTCGATCACCGGCCGCATCACGAACAGAGTGAGGAACAGCGAAAGGCCGACCAGCACCTGGTTGGGCGGAGTCTGCTGGAGGCCGAGCGCCTGTCGCAGGATCGACAGCACGATGATGATGCGCGTGAAGCTTGTCATCATGAGCAGCAGCGACGGGAGCACCGTCAGCAGGCTCATAAGCACGAGAATCTGGAGCGTGAGCGAGAGCGGCTTGCCCTCGCCCGACACCTGACCAAGCGCGCGGTTGAGGGCGCTGGCCTGCGCCATTCCTCCCGCCGGCGGCGTCACTGCGCCCGTCCCCGGCGCAGTGGCCTGGGCGAATGCCGGATGCGACAGCAGCAGCGCCACGATGAGCGCACCAATCACAAGCAGCGTGGAGATGATCCATCCGCGCCGCCCGGCCCTTGCCCCCGCCGCGACCATCTAGACGTCTCCGTCGTCGATATAGCGGGAGAAGGCTCCGTCGATCGGGGCCTCGGCCAACACGTCCATCCGGCCGCGCGAGACGCCGACCAGGATGCGCTTGCCCTCAAATTCCACGACGGCGATACGGCCACCGGTGGCGCCCATCGGCACAGCATCGACCACGCGAACCAGCTTGTCACGCCGGCCGCCGACGGAGAGACCCGGCTGGAACTTGCGCAGCAGCCAGAGCGTGCCGACCGCCATGCCGGCGACGAGCGCCAGCATCACGACGACATTGAGCAAATAGGTGAGCGTCATGCCCGGCGTTCGAGCCCCGCGAGCCGGGCCTCGGCCGCGATCACGTCCACCACGCGAATGCCGAAACGGCCGTTCACTGTCACCACCTCGCCCTTGGCCACCAAGGTGCCATTGACGAGGATGTCGAGCAGCTCATTGGCCTGCCGATCAAGCTCTACAACTGACCCTTCGTTCAGGTCCAGAAGCTCAGCGAGCTTGAGCGAGGTGGAGCCCACCTCCACCGACAGGCGCAGCGGAATATCCGCCAGCAACCGGAAATTGCGTCCGGCCGGGCTGGTCGGATCGTCAATGCCCGGAAAGGGCGCGTCACTCATGTCACTCAATTCCCCTGCCCCCCGCACGCTCGCCGACGCCGATCGTCTCGATCTGGAACGCCGCGCGCCCTTCCTGCTCGCCGATTGTGCCTTCCGCAAGCCGCCTGTTGCCGACGATTAGCGGAACTCGGGGCGAAAGCGTGATCGGAATGACATCTCCAGGCTTGAGCGACAGAAGCTCGCTCACCGACAATGTCGGCCGCGCCACCACCGAGCGGACCGGAAAGCTTACATTTTCCAGCGCTCTGGCCATGCGATAGCGAAACTCGCCATCCACCGGGCCAGCCTCGGCATGGATCTTGGCAGCGAGCTGCGCCTCGTACGCGCGCATCGCAATCAGCGGGAAGACAAGGTCAATGCTAGTGGCACCGGGGCCGCCGCCGGAGATGGTGAAGCGCTGAACGACAACAGCCTCATCACCGCGCACCAGGCTCGCATAGCCCGAATTGGTCTCGCGTGAGGCGAGCGTTGGCTCCAGCGCGACAATCTCGCTCCACACCTCCACGACAGCGCCGGTGATTGCGTCGGTCAGGCGGCCCAGCAGCCGTTCTTCGGCGGCGGTGAACTCGCGCTTGCGAGCCGGCGCGGCCGGTGTGCCGCCGGTGCCGCCATAGAAGGTGTCGACCAGCCGGCTCACATATTCGGGCGCGATCGCAATCAGCATGCCGCCCTTCATCGGGCGAAGCCGATAGAGGCTCAGGCTGGTGAACTCCGGCAGCGCGTCGCGCCACGTCTCGAAGCGCGAGGTGAGTGCCGCCTCCGCTTCCACCTTGGGCTTCACGCGGGCGAAAGGCTCGAACACGTCGCGCAGGCGACGAGCCAGCCGCTCGCCGATCCGATCCAGACCGGCGAGGCGCGCGCCAGGGCGCAAGGCCTCGCTGCCGAGCGCGAACGACTTCACGTCGCTTTCGCCAAGCTCCGTCCTTAGCTGCGCCCGCGCTTCCCTGCCGACCGGCTGCTTAGCCACACTCGCCCCTTCCGCCTCGCCTTCACTATCCTACTGGATGATGAAGCTGGTGAAATAGACGTCATCGACGCCGCCGTAACCCGTCTTCTCAACCAATACCCGGTTGATCGCATCACGCAGGTGCTGCTGGAGCTGAGCCTTGCCCTGCGGCGTCTCCAGCACCATCGCATCCTCGTTGGCGAGGGTCGCAAGCACCGCCGAGCGGATCGGCATCTCATTGTCCTTGAAGTTGTCGAGCACCTTCGCGTCATAGAAAGTGGAGACACCGATCGCGAGCTGCGCGATCCCGTCAGTGTCGCGCAGGTTCGACGTGAACGCCTGCTCCATCGTGTAGTAGCTCGGCTTGTAGCGGCGCGGATCGGGCGTGAAACTGCCGACCGGCTTGTGGGCGACCAATGGGTCGGCCACCTGGCCCTCGCGCAAGACGAGCTTAGGCATGGTGGGGTCTTCCACTTCTTTGGCGTGAGCGCCGCCCAGCCCCATCCCCGCCGCGAACATTCCGCCCGCGACGCCCCCACCGACCAACACGAGGCCGCCGACCACCAGTAGGATCAGCTTCTTCTTGCCGCCCTTCTTCGGAGCCGCAGGGGTGGCATCTTCACTCATCGATCAATCCTTGGTCATGCATAGCGCGCGTCGGGCCGACGGGCGGAAGGCTTGGCGAGCGAGGCCTTGGCCTCGTCCGCCGAGCCGCGATCCATCCGCGTCGTGTTCGACCGATACTCCGGCATAGGTTGCGATCTGGTTTGCGACTGGCGACCGGTGTCGCCTCCGGTGCCGGTCTGCGCAGAAAAGCCCGTATCCTGAGTCTGGCCATGATGCCCATTGGATTGCCCGCCGGGCGCGCGTCCCTGCGAATCGGTCGAGGCGTTTCTGCCCGATCCGGCGTCGCCCGATCCAACATCGACCTGCGCATTAGCGATGGTCAGGCCATGATTGCGGGCCTCTGCGATCAGCTGCGGCGTTGCGTCCGAGAGCGCCGTGCGCGCCACCTCGCTATTGGCGGTCAGCGTCACCGCCGCGCCGCTGTCGTCGCGCTTCAATTCGACCGCCACGGTGCCGAGATGCTGCGGTGTCACTTGGAAGCGCAGCGTACCAGACGAAGTGCCGGTCGCGGCAATGTCATGAGCGATGCCGTCAAGCCATGCCCCCTGCCGTGCCAGATCGAGCTGCCGGTCGGTTGCGCCGGTCGCGAGCTGCTGGCCGGCATCATCGATCGCCATTGCGGGCGTCGGCGCCTCCGCTCCATCGTGAGTCGTGAGGGAAGGATGGGTGGGTGAGGCCGGTGTAGCAGCCGCCGGCTCGTCAGTCGGTATCTCCGTCGTGTTATCCGCCCGATGTTGCGCGGGACGCACATTACCCGCCGTCGCCTTCGTGTCGGCGCGGGAGAGAGTTGGCGTGCGAGCGGCGAGCACCTCCGTCGTAGTCAGCGGCGGCGGTGCAGCGGGCGACGGTTCCTGCGACGCTGTCTCCGCGACGGAGGCCACGTTCTGCGCCGGCGTGGTGACGGGAGCGGTGATCCCGTGAACGCCGCCAGCCGGAACAAGGCTATTGGCATGCGGCGCTGGAGAGACCTGAATGCTCGGCGCATAGTTCGGGGTGACTGCCAGAGCCGACGGCGAGGGCATCGCGTCGTCCGTCCGGGGGCGCGCTACCGCCGTTTGCTTGCCGAGAGTGTCCGTCAGCGCCGCGAGAACCGGCGCCAGCGCTGCCGCGTCGCTCCCGTTCGTCGACAGCGCGGAAACGGTCTGGTCGTTGTTCGGCGGCAGATCCTGCGAGGATAATGGCGGCGTGAGCGTTGTGGCCGGTCCGGTCGGCAGTGCGCTCGAACCAGCCCCCTGCCCCGCTTCTACCGCTGCATCGACGTGAACCGGCTCATCGCCGGGAGTTGACGGCAACACCGGCAGGCCAAGCAAAGCCATGGTGGAGGTCGCCTCGTCGTCGGACGACTGGTCCTGGCGATCCTTGTCGGCGTCTCGAAGCGCTTCCTTCAGGTCGTGGGTCGAATCCGCATTCTGTGCATCGTCGGTGGCCGCCGTCTTGGAGACGGCGGAAGCTTGGCCGACGCCCGCCATCATGGCAGCAAAGCCCGCAGCCCCATCGGGAGCGGCACCGCCCCCGGCCGAACCTTCGGACGCTGACGGCATCACAACGGAAAACAAGGAAATCGCGGCCATCGTCACGCTTCCTCTCCCAAACCACGTACACTGCGCGGACGCGCGGCTGACGACATTCGCGCCTCGGCCAGGTCCGAGACTTCAGTTGCCGCACGCTCGACAAGCCGCTCCGCGCTCTCCTGCCGAATGCGCGCCTCGATCCGTTCCGCGGCCTTGACGGCTGCCGTAGCCCGCGCGCCGACGATCGCGTCAGTAAGGCCGAAGCGCGCAACGTCGAGACGGTGGGCGAGCTCCCCGCAAGCCGCCAGCGTCTCAGCCGGCATGCTGCCGACGCCGGTGGTCAGGCTCAGCCGGAGGTCGAGCACGCGGGCCGCGCTCTGTTCGAGCGACCGGAGCTGCTGCTCGGCCAACGCCGCCGCACCCAGTGCCTGAGCATGCTCCACGCGTCTTACGCGCGCGATCCGCTCCCGGCGCTTGACGGTGGTGGTGTTCATGATCCGAACCTCTCAACCAGCTCAGCCGAGGAGTGCGCGAGATCGATGCGCTCCTTCGGTTTCTGCTTCAGGAAATCGAGGATCTCGCCATGACGGGCGATGGCCGCATCGATCGTGGCGTCGCTGCCCGCCTTGTAGGCGCCCATCAGGATGAGATCGCGGTTTTCCTCATAGACCGACCAGAGACGACGCAGCGAAGACGCCGCTTCGGCATGCTCGTCATCAACGATATCCGCCATCACCCGGCTCAACGAACGTCCCACGTCGATCGCCGGGAACACCCCCTGCTCGCTCAGTGACCGTGAGAGGATTATGTGCCCATCGACGATCGCGCGCGCCGTGTCGACGATCGGGTCGTCACCATCGTCGCCGTCGGCCAGCACGGTGTAGAGCGCCGTGATTGAGCCGCCAGTATGCCAATCGGCGCCAGCGCGCTCGATCAGACGCGGGATCATGCCAAGTGCGGACGGCGGATAGCCCTTCATCGTGGGCGGCTCGCCGAGCGAAAGCCCGAGCTCGCGCTGGGCATGGGCGCAGCGCGTCAGGCTGTCGATCAGCAGCAACACGCGTTTGCCCTGCGCGCGAAAATATTCGGCAATAGCGGTGGCGCGCATCGCAGCCCGCAGGCGCAGCACCGGGGGATGATCTGCCGGCACGGCGACGACGACGCTCTTCTCGCGCACGCCGGGCACCAGCTTGGTGGCCAGGAAATCCGAAACCTCGCGCGAGCGCTCGCCGATCAGGCCGACGACAATCACGTCAGCGACTGCGCCCTGGATCATCTGGCCCATCAGCACCGACTTGCCTACGCCCGAACCGGCACAGATCGCGATGCGCTGGCCGACACCCGCCGTCAGCAGCGCGTTAATTGCGCGCACGCCCATATCGAAGCATTGCGTGACCCGCGAACGATCGAGCGGATTGGCAGGCCTGCCCGCGAGCGGCCAGGTTGTAGTCGCGTCGATCGCGCCAAGGCCGTCGAGCGGCTGGCCGGTCGCGTCGATCACTCGGCCGAGCAGGCTCTCGCCCACCTCTGCGACACCGCCCCGGGCGTCGGGCTCAACACGGCCACCATTGCTGTGCGGCGCCTCACCGTCGAGCGCCATCAGCAGTGAGCGCTCCCCCCGGAAGCCGACCACTTCAGCGCGGGTGGCATGGCCGTCCGCGTCGATAACGCGCACCGAGGCGCCGACCGGCAGGGCAAGACCGGTCGCCTCCAACATCTGCCCATCATAGGCGACGAGCCGGCCAATCCGACGCGGGCCCATGTCGGAGACCGTCAAACCTTCCAGCAGCGCCGAAGCGCGAACTTCAAGCGTCGTCGTGTTCATCGCGCGCCGGCAATCCGATCGAGTGCAGAGCGCAGCCGTTCCAGACGCACCGACGGACCATCCTCGACACAGCCCGAACCCGTCTCCAGCCGCAGTTCGCCCTGCGCAAGAGAGTCATCCGGCTCGACCTCCACGGGCAGATCCGCACCGCCGAGACGGACAGCATCCTCGGGATGGAGCTTCAGCGTCGAGGGTCGTGTCTCCTCGCCGATCAGCGCCGCAGCCGCGCGGGCGCGCGCCAGCAGCGTGTCGCGATCCACCTCGACCTCACCCATCACCTCACGGACGAGCCGCTCCACTGTCGTCGCGATCATTGCGCCGAGTCCATGGGTCGGCTCCGGGCGCAGCAGTTCGAGCCCGATGGCGAGGCGCTGGAGTGCGTCGCGCTCCTTGTCGGCCTCGCGGCGGCCGGCCTCGATGCCTGCGGCAAAGCCCTGCGCGATGGCGGCCGCCCGCACCGCCTCCACGTCGATCTGCTCGGGCTCGGGTTCGGCCTCCGGCTCATGATCGGGCTCGACCGGATCGTGGTGCGCCTCGCCCCAGGCCGTGAAGGGCGCGGAGCGGCGCGGCTGGGTCCACACGGGCACGCGGGTGGCCCCCGCGACGCGATCCGCGGAGAACAGATTAGACATAGTCTTCCCCCTTGCCACCGAGGCTGATGGATCCCGCATCGGCGAGGCGGCGCGCAATGGCGAGCATCTGCTTCTGCGCTTCCTGCACCTCGACGAGGCGGATCGGACCGCGCTCGGCCATCTCGTCCTGGATCGACTGGGCCGCGCGGCTCGACATGCAGCCGAACATCTTGCTGCGCAGCATCGGCTCGCAGCCCTTGAGCGCGACGATCATGATCTCGTTGTCCACCGAACGAAGCAGCGTGCCGAGATCCTTGTCGGTGAGCGCGTTGAGGTTGTCGAAGACGAACATCTCATCCTCGATCTGGCGGGCCAGCCCCTTGTCGAGCTTCGCGAGCTGCCGGATCACGCGCTGTTCAACATTGGTGCGCGTCGAATTGACGATCTTGGCAGCCTCGGTCGCGCCACCGCGCTTGGGCCCCGTACCTTGCGAGCCCGCCTTGTTGACCTGGCGCAGCAGGAGCCGCTCGAGATCGTCCAGCGCCTCGGCCGAAACAGTGCCCAGCGTCGCGACGCGATAGACGATGTCGGCCTGCGTATCGTCGTTGAGGAGTTGCAGCACATCCGCAGCAATGCCCGGATCGAGATGCGCCAGCACCAGCGCCGCAATCTGCGGATGCTCGGATTCCACCAGCGTGGCGATCGTCTTGGCGTCCATCCACTTGAGCGAATCGAGCGCCGAGGAACGCGTCGGCGGCGTAATCCGGGCGAGCATGTTCTCCGCCCGCTCGGCTCCCAGCGCACGCTCCATCATGGTGCGGATCTGGCCATCAGCGGCAAAGCCAATGGTGGTGCGTTCACGCGCCCGGTCTACGAACTGATCGAGGACCTCGTCGACCTCGTCCTCCGATACGTCGGCGACGCTGAACATCGCGGTGCCAAGCTGCTGCACCTCGTCGGGGTCGAGCCGGCCGAGCACCTGCGCGGCCTCGTCCTCGGCCAGCAGCATCAGCAGGATCGCAGCGGCGCTGGATCCGGTCGGACCCGCAGGAGCCTGCGGAGCGGCGGTGGCGATCTCAGGCATTGGCGGCTTCGCCCTTGGGCATATCGGCACGGATCAGATCGCGAACCACCAGCGCGGCACGGTCCGGATCCTGACGGACGAAGTTGCGGATCAGCGCGGCGCGGGCAGCATAGCCGGGCGCGGATTCGATCATGTCCAGCGTCACCGGACGGCCGGCATCGACCTCGGCCTGCTGGCTGGCGAGCGCGGTGGCAATCTCCTGGCCCACGGCGGAGCGTTCCTTGGCCTTGCTTGCGATCTTTTGTTCGACCGCAGCAGCACGACGCTTCATCAGTGGGCGCGCGACCCCGAACACCAGAAGGGCCGCGACCAGCAGCGCCGTCAGGTTTCGGCCGACCGGGCCGACCCAGCTCGCCTCATACCATTTGGCCCCCGAGGCACCGTCCTGCGCGGCGAAGTTCTGGGCGGTGACGGCGACGATGTCGCCGCGGTTCTGGTCGAAGCCGACCGCGCCCTTCACCAGATTCTCGAGTTGCTGCCGCTGCTGCGGAGAAAGCGGCTTGGCGCCCGGAGCCTGGCGCAGCGCCACCGCGACGGACAGGCGGCGCACCGTACCGATCGGGTTCCTGGTTACCGAAATCTGATGGCCAAGCTCGTAGCTGCGGTTGTAGGTCTCGTTGAGCTTCTGAGGCGCCGCCGCCCCCGCCTGCCCCGGCTGCGCACCGGGCGCCGTCGGACCGTTGGCGCCCTGCTGCTGTCCATTCGGCGTGCCAGCAGGCTTGGCCGGAGCCGGCGCAGTGTTGGAAAGCGCGCCCGGAATACCCGAAGCCGGCTGGTTCGAGCCATCCTGGTTGTTGGCCCAGCTACCCTGCTCGGTACGAACCACCGCACCGTCCTTCGGATAAGTTTCCGTGGTCGAGGCCACCTCGGCGAAGTCGAGATCAGCATGGACCTCGGCGGTGAAGTTGCCGTCGCCGACGATCGGCGTCAGCAGGGAGGCGAGCGCCTGGCGATAGCGATCCTCGATCTTGGTCTGGAGCGCCACCTGTTTGTCGGTGCCATCGTCGCCCTGCCCTGCGGCATGGCTCAGCAGACGACCGCTCTGGTCGACAACTGACACATCGTCGGGCGACAGGCCGCTGATCGAGGAAGCAACGAGGTGGATGATCGCCTGCACCTGGCCGTCGCTTAGCGTCCGGCCAGCGCGTAGCGTAAGCATCACCGAAGCCTGCGGCTTGGCATCGTTGCGCAG
>FTCZ01001375.1_pt1 | contig 24666 bp, 21 predicted proteins | sample 1658871 | NCBI WGS metagenome assembly FTCZ01 (sample SAMEA3914864, study PRJEB12502) | metagenome | biome: forest; material: soil | place: USA | collected 2012-03-12 | depth 0.3 m | reverse complement strand
ACCTAAAGATCGCAGGCGGCACCATCGTCGACGGCACGGGCAAGCCTGGCTTCATGGGCGATATCGGCATCAAGGACGGCAAGGTCGCGGCCCTCGGCAAGGCCGACGGAGAGGCCACCACGACGATCAACGCCACGGGCAAGATCGTGTCGCCGGGTTTCGTCGATGTGCACACCCACTACGACGCGCAAATCCTGTGGGATCGCATGCTCAGCATCTCACCCTGGCATGGCGTGACGACCACGGTGATCGGCAATTGCGGCTTCGGTGTAGCGCCCACTCGCGCCGCACATCGGAAGCTGATTTTGCAGACACTGGAGAAGGTCGAGGGCATGAGCCTCGACGCGCTGCAGGCGGGGTTGGGCGAGGCGTGGCCGTTCGAGACCTTCCCGCAGTATCTCGACACGCTGGAAAAGCGCGGCTCGGCGATCAATGTCGCCGCGCTGTTCGGCCACACGCCGCTGCGCATGTACGTCATGGGCGAAGAATCGACGGAGCGCGCGGCCACCCAGGACGAAATCGGCGCGATGAAGAAGCTGATGCGCGAGGCGATGGAAGCCGGCGCGATCGGCTTCGGCACGTCGGTGTCGGTCAGTCACAACGGCTATGCAGGCAAGCCGGTGCCGAGCCGCCAGGCCACCGTCGAGGAGATGGAAGCGCTGGTCTCGGTGATGGGCGAGATGAAGCGCGGCCTGATGCAGATCACCATCGGCCGCGAGTTCTCGACAAGGCACATGGCCGAGGTCAGCCGCAAGTATGGCGTGCCGGTGACGTGGACCGCGCTTCTCTCGCATCTCTATGGACCGGGTGGACATCGCAAGCAGCTCGACCTTGCCGCCGAGCAGCGCCGGTCGGGGGCGATGGTGATCCCGCAGGTGAGCTGCCGGCCGCTCAACTTCGAGTTCACCTTTGCCGAGCCGTTCATCTTCGACGTGATGAAGTTCATGAATGAACTGGCCGTCGCGGATGCGAAGCAGCCCGGCACGCGCCGCCGCGCCTATGCCGACCCGGCGTGGCGCGAAAAACTGCGCAGCGAGCTTACGCCGCTCTTCCAGCGCTGGTGGGACCGCGTGGTCATCGCCTGGGCGCCCTCCCACAAGGAGCTCGAGGAGCAGCCGCTCGCGGTTGCCGCCGCGAAGCTCGGCAAGGATCCCGTCGATCTCGCGCTCGACATCGCGCTCGCCAACGACCTGCAGGCGCGCTTCCGCATGGCCGTGATGAACTTCGACGAGAAGGAAGTGGCCGAGCTGATCACCGATCCGAACACGATCATTGCGCTGAGCGACGCCGGTGCGCATGCGAGCCAGCTATGCGACGCCTGCTACTCGACCCACCTGCTCGGCCACTGGGTGCGCGACCGCAAGGTCTTCACCGTCGAGCAGGCCGTGCACAACCTGACGCAGCGGCCGGCCGAGATGTTCGGCATCACCGACCGTGGCGTGCTGGCCACCGGCCGGCCCGCCGACATCGTGGTATTCGACGCCAACACTGTGGGTCCGGGACCGCTCAAGCGGGTCAACGACCTTCCGGCGGGCGCCGATCGTCTTGTCTCGCAAGCCAACGGCATCGACGCCGTGGTCGTGAATGGAACGCTGATCCGCCGCGACAACAAGGATGTCTTCGCCGCCAACGACAGACTGCCCGGCCGCCTTCTGCGCGGCGGCAAGGCCGCCTGATTTTCAATAAGGGAGAAACGACAATGATCCACGTCATCGCCATCATCACCGCCAAGCCCGGCAAGCGTGACGAAGTCCTCAAGAACTTCAAGGCCAACGTCCCCGCCGTGCACGCCGAGAAGGGCTGCATCGAGTACGGCGCCACCGTCGACACCGACGGCGGGCCCTTCGCCAAGTTCGGCCCCGACACCTTCGTGGTGATCGAGAAGTGGGAGACCATGGACCACCTCAAGGCCCACGGCGCCTCCGCGCATATGAAGGCCTATGGCGAGAAGAACAAGGACCTGCTTGCCAACCGCGCCGTCCACGTCCTGCAGAACGCTTGATCCCGTCGATTACGGAAGACGTCGTCGCGGCCTATGACCGCGACGGCGTCGTCTGCCTGCGCGCGTCGTTCGATGACGCGTGGATCGAGCGCATGCGGGCGGCGATCGAGCGCGACCTCGTCTCGCCCGGTCCGAACGCCACCAACTTCGCCGAGGGCAGCAGCGCCGGCAAATTCTTCGGTGACATGTTCATGTGGAAGCAGGATGCCGGGTTTCGCGCGGCTGCGCTCGACTCCCCTGCTCCCGCTATCGCCGCGCGTCTGATGCGCTCCGAGCGCGCCGATTTCTTCTACGACCAGCTGTTCGTGAAGGAGCCCGGCACGGCGCATCCGACGCCCTGGCACCAGGACCAGCCCTATTGGCCGGTGAAGGGCTGGCAGATTGCCTCGGTGTGGATCGCGCTCGACCCGATCGACCGCAGCAACGGCGCTGTCGAGTTCATCGCCGGCTCGCACAAATGGGGCGTCAACTACCGGCCGACGCCATTCCGCAAGGGCCACGAGATCAAGTTCACCTCGAGCGATCTCGTCGAGATCCCCGACATCGACGCCGAGCGCAGCAAGTACGACATCAGGTCGTGGCAGATGGCGCCCGGCGACTGCCTCGTCTTCCACGCCATGATCGTGCACGGCGCTCCAGGTAACGATACAGGGGGCAACGAAATGCCCGGCGCCCGCCGACGCGGCCTATCGCTGCGCTACACCGGCGACGACGCTCGCTACGACCCGCGCCCCGGCACTTTCCAGTTCCCGCACAAGCCCGATTTAGCCGCCGGCGCGCCGATGAACTGCGATCTGTTTCCGAAAGCCTGGCCGCAGCCTTAGGCAACGATGCCCTGGCTCACCATGTCGAGCATGCCCTCTATCAACTCTTCGCGCGTGGTCCAGGGGAACTCGGGATTGTTGATCAGCGCGGCCACCAGGCCGTGCAGTCCCATCCAGCAGAGCTCGGCCGCCGACTCGGCGGGATATTTGAGCTTGATGCCCGCCGCCTCGATGCCGCGCAGCAGCTCGACCAGGCGCGCGAAGGCAATCGCGCCGGTCATGCCGGGCTGGGTGGGATCGATGTCCTCTGGCTTGTTGCCCCGCTGCTTGATCGGCTTGGGCGTGTTGCCCGACATGAAGGTGAGCCAGTACTCGCGCGGGTGTTTCAGGCCGAAGTCGATGTAGGCGCGACCGCACTGGCGCAGCTGGTCGAGCGGCTTCAGGTCCTTGCTCTCGATGCGGCCCATCTCCTCGATCAGGAAGCCGAAGGTCTGGTCGCAGAGCGCCACCATGATGGCGTCCTTGTCGGCGAAGTAGAGGTAGAGCGCGGGCGCCGAGACGCCCACCCGGTCGGCGATCTTGCGGATCGTCGTGGCGGCAAAGCCCTCCTCTAGGAACAGCTCCTTGGCGGCCGTCAGGATTTCGTCGCGGCGGGTATAGCCCTCGCCGCGGCGCTTCCGGCCTCCCGCTGTTGATAAGGCGCGCAACCTGTCCTCCATGCCCTTGACTATTAACTGATCATTGTTAAGTTATCAACGATCAGTTAACGTCGTTCAGGCTGTTTGCAACAGTGTAAACGCAGGAAAGCAGGCCCGCCATGCGTCTTCCCAAGCCGCTCACCAGGTTCCAGGTGAAACTATCCCTCGTCGCCGTTAGTTCCCTTGCCGTCGCCGGGATCGGCTACGCAGCGCTGTCAGGGCAGTCCAAGGCAGCCCATACCGCGGCAAACGAGCCGGCCGTGCGCCCCGCGCGCGTGATGGAGATCGCCTATCGCCACGAAGGCCAGGCGCTCGTCCTGGCCGGCACCGTCGTTCCACGAATCGAGAGCCCGCTGGGCTTCCGCGTCTCGGGCAAACTGGTGCGCCGCGCGGTCGACGTCGGCACTGTCGTGCAGGCGGGACAGCTGATCGCCGAGCTCGATCCGACCGACTACAAGCTCGCCGTCGAGAATGCGCGCGCGGCCTACGCCGCGGCCGAAGGCGACTTCATGCGCGCCAAGGCCGATCACGACCGCTACCTGCAGCTGCGCAACAGCAGCGCCTTCATGCAGCAGACCCTCGACACGCGTAAGTCAGCCTGGGTCACGGCACAGGGCCGCATGGACCAGGCCAAGAGCCAGCTCGATTCGGCCGAGCACAATGTCGCCTACACCGAGCTGCGAGCCGACGCGCCGGGCGTGATCACCGCCGTGCAGGCCGAAGCGGGCCAAGTCGTGGCCCAGGGCCAGGGCGTGGTGAAGCTCGCCCGCACCGACGAGCTCGAGATCCTGGTCGGCGTGCCCGAGCATCGCCTGCAGGCCGCCCGCGCGACCGACGCCGCGAGCTTCGAGCTGTGGTCGGAACCCGGCAAGCGTCACGCAGCGAAGCTGCGCGAACTCTCGCCCAGCGCCGATGCCACGACCCGCACTTATCCCGCGCGCTTCAGCGTAATCGACAAGCCCGCCTTCATCGGTCTCGGCATGACCGCGACCCTGGCCTTCGAGCGGCCCGACGCGCAGCCGCTGGCCGAGGTGCCTCTGGCCGCGATCTTCCAGAACGGCACCCGGCCCGCGGTCTGGGTGGTCGACAAGACGACCGGCATCGTCGAACTGCGGCCCGTCGAGATCGCCCGCTGGCGCAGCGACGCGGCCGCGATCAGATCGGGCGTGAAGGACGGCGAGCTGATTGCGACGGCGGGCGTGCACAAGCTCGAGCCCGGCCAGAAGGTCAAGCCGATGCCGCAGCAGGCGGCGGCGCGTTAGGCCGCACACCGTCCACGGGGGGAGATAGCCATGGCCTCGCGCACCAACCTCAGTGAGCTCGCGCTGCGCAACAGCACGCTCACCGTGTTTTTCATGCTGGTGCTGTCGATTGCCGGCATCTACGCCTATTTCAGCCTCGGCCGCGCCGAGGATCCGCCCTTCACCATCAAGCAGATGGTGGTGTCGGCGGCATGGCCCGGCGCCACCGCGCGCGAGGTCGAGCAGCAGGTCACCGACAAGATCGAGACCAAGCTGCAGGAGCTGCCTTACTTCTACAACGTCACGAGCTACACCAAGCCCGGCGAGACGGTGATCTACGTCTCGCTGCGCGACGACGTCCCGCCCGCCAAGGTGGCCGACCTCTGGTACCAGGTGCGCAAGAAGGTGGGCGACATCAAGGGCTCGCTGCCGCAGGGCGTCGCGGGCCCCTTCTTCAACGACGAATACGGCGACACCTACAGCCTGATCTGGGCGTTCGAATCAGACGGCTTCTCCCCGGCCGAGCTGAAGCAGATCGTGAAGGACGTGCGCCAGCGCATCCTGCGCGTGCCCGACATTACCAAGGCCGACCTGTTTGGCCTCCAGGACGAGAAAATCTACATCGAATTCAGCCACACGCGCCTCGCCATGCTGGGCGTCTCGGTGGACCAGATCCTCGACGCGGTGCGCAAGCAGAACGCCGTCGTGGCCACCGGCACGGTCGAGACCAAGGGCGAGCGGGTTGCCGTGCGCGTCGATGGTGCTCCGACCTCGGCCGAGGAAGTGGCGGCGCTCCCCTTCAGCGCCAACGGCCAGTCCCTCACCCTGGCCGACGTGGCCACGATCCGCCGCGGCTACGTCGACCCGCCGCAGAGCTCGATGCGCATCGGCGGCAAGCCTGTGATCGGCCTCGGCGTGGTGATGGCCGCGGGCGGCAACGTCCAGGCGCTGGGCAAGACGCTCGAGAAGACCATGGCCGACATCGAGGCGAGCCTGCCGGTCGGCATCACCGTGCATCGCGCGGCCAACCAGCCCGAGGTCGTTGAGACCTCGTTCGAGGAATTCATCCATTCGCTGGGCGAGGCGCTGGCCATCGTGCTGGTGGTGTCGTTCGTCAGCCTGGGCGTGCGCACCGGCGTCATCGTGGCTTTGTCGGTGCCGCTGGTGCTGGCCATCACCTTCGTCGGCATGATGCTGCTCGGCATCGACTTCCAGCGCATCTCGCTCGGCGCGCTCATCATTGCGCTCGGCCTCCTGGTCGACGACGCCATCATCGCCGTCGAGATGATGATGGTGAAGCTCGAGCAGGGCTTCAGCCGCATGCAGGCCGCGACCTACGCCTACACCTCGACCGCCTTCCCGATGCTGACCGGCACCCTCGTGACAGCGGCCGGCTTCGTGCCCGTGGGCTTCGCCAAGTCGAGCGCCGGCGAATACACCAATTCGATCTTCTGGGTGGTCGGCCTCTCGCTGGTCATCTCGTGGTTCGTGGCCGTCCTGTTCACGCCGTGGCTGGGCTATCACCTGCTGCCGCAGCCCAAGGTCGAGGCGCATCACGACGCCTACGCCGGCCGGATGTACCAGCTCTTCCGCAAAATGGTCGTGTGGTGCGTCACCTGGCGCAAGACCACGATCGCCGTCACCGTGCTGGCCTTCGTAGGCTCGATGGGCGCGTTTGGCCTCGTGCAAAAGCAGTTCTTCCCGACCGCCAGCCGCCCTGAACTGATCGTCGATTTGCGCCTGGCCCAGGGCGCCTCCTATCGCGCGACCGACGCCGAGGTGGCCAAGCTCGAGGCATGGCTGTCCAAGAACGACGACGTCGCCACCTTCACCGCCTATATCGGCGCCGGCAGCCCGCGCTTCTACCTGCCGACGGTGCCCGAGCTCACCAACGCCAACTTCGGCCAGGTCATCGTCATGACCAAGGGGTTGGACGAGCGCGAGCGCGTGTTCGCCGAGCTCAGCAAGCTGTTCAACGACCAGTTCGAGGCCGTGCGCGGCAGGGTGCAGCGCCTGCAGAACGGCCCGCCCGTCGCCTATCCGGTGATGTTCCGCGTGCTGGGTGACGATCCGCAGAAGGTGCGTGGCGTGGCCGAACAGGTTCGCCAGGTCTTCAAGGCCGATCCTGCGACCCGCGACATCAACTTCGACTGGAACGAGCTCGCCAAGACCGTGCGGCTCGAGGTCGACCAGAGCAAGGCGCGGGCGCTCGGCGTCGACTCCCAGTTGTTGGGCAACACGCTGCAGACGCTGCTGACCGGCGTGACCGTCACCCAATATCGCGAGGGCACCGAGACGATCGACGTCGTGGCCCGCGCGGTCGACGCCGAGCGCCTCAGCGTCGAAGGGCTGGAGGCGATCAACCTCCGCACCGCGACGGGTGGCGTGGTCTCGCTCGCCCAGCTCGCCAAGCTGCATTTCGACCTCGAGGAGCCGATCCTGTGGCGCCGCAACAAGGACCTGCTGATGACGGTCCGCGCCGGCGTGATCGACGGCGTGCAGGGCCCGGACGTCGCCACCCGCATCGACAAGGCGCTGGAGCCGCTGCGCGCCACGCTCCCCAACGGCTACCGCGTCGAGGTCGGCGGCGACAAGGAGGAGAGCGCCAAGAGCCAGGCCTCGATCTTCAAGATGATGCCGATGATGGGCTTCCTGATGCTGCTGTTCCTGATGCTGCAGCTCCGGAGCTTCTCCAAGCTCGCACTGGTGCTGCTGACCGCGCCGCTCGGCATGATCGGCGTGGTGCTGTTCCTGTTGGCCTTCAACCAGCCGTTCGGCTTCGTCTCGCTGCTGGGCGTGATCGCGCTCGCGGGCATGATCATGCGCAACTCGGTGATCCTGGTCGACCAGATCGGCCAGGATATCGAGGCAGGCCACACCGCCTGGGACGCCGTGATCGACGCCACCGTGCGCCGCGCGCGGCCGATCCTGCTGACGGCGGGCACCGCCATCTTCGCCATGATCCCGCTGTCGCGCAGCGTGTTCTGGGGCCCGATGGCGGTGGCGCTGATGGGCGGCCTGCTGGTGGCGACCGCCCTCACCCTGCTCTTCCTGCCCGCCCTCTACGCCGCCTGGTTCCGGGTGAAGCACGAGCCCGCCGCGGAGACGAAGACCGCTCACCACGAACCGCCGCATCTGGCGCTCGCCGCGGAGTGAGCCCGGGACCAAAAAAGACTCCCAGGCAGTAATTTACTCGCCTGCGGTCGGAACCTGACCATAGGCCGGCGGCGCCTGCACGACCGGTATGGCAGCGGCGAGGATTTCCCCGCGGTCGTGCGAGAGCGGCGGGTAGATGCGCTGACGGTTGATCGTCTCCTTGGTTCGCTTGGCGATCGCCTGCCGCGCGACGACCTGGCGATCCCATCCCTCGGTGTAGACCGCGCCCCACGGCCCGAGGTCGAGGATCGTCGTGTACCAGTCGATCGAAAGCGGCAGCATCGGCTCGCCGAGCAGGTCGCAGACGACGTTGTGGCCGGCGAAGCGTCCCATCGGGCGGCTATGCTGGCAGGACATCACGCAGGCATGGCTACCGTCGATGGCAAACCAGGCGACATCGCCCGCGGCGAATTCGTTGGCGAGCCCATCTATCTTCAGGCTGGGCTTGACCGGCAGGCGGCCGAAGCGATCGCGGGCGACCGGAAAGAGCTCCGTCAGCGGACTGGCCTGCATGCCCGCGCACCAGATCACAGTCCGGGCATCGATACGCTCACCCGTGGCAAAGGTCACGCCGCCGGCGTCCACGGCCGCGACGGAAACGTCGGGGCGGGTTTCCACTCCGAGTGCCGCCAGGGCTTCGGCGATGACCGGCCTCGCGCTCTCGCCCATGTCCGACCCGATCCTCTTGGAGCGGTCGGCAAGAACGACGCGCGGCCTGGCCTGGGGGTCGGCCGCCAGGACGGAGCGCAACCGGGCGGGCATCTCCGCCGCCACTTCGACGCCGGTCAGGCCGGCGCCGACCACGAGCACAGTGTCGTGCCCGGCCGAGCGAGGCGCGCCAGCGAGCCCGGCGAGATGCGCGCCAAGACGCATCGCGGCGTCATAGGTGTCGACATCGAAGGCATGTTCGCCGAGCCCCGGGAGAGGCGGACGAACGAGGCGGCTGCCGAGCGCAAAGACCAGGCGATCGTAGCCGAGCTGGAAGGACTTGCCCGCCGCGGCGCAGGTTACGGTTCGGTCGGCGATGCTGAGTCCCGTGACCTGCGCCACCGTCAGCTTGACGCCGATCGGTTCGAGCACGTCGGCCAGCGGCAGGCGTGTGCCGCTGAGGTCCGCTTCGTAGTTGCGTACCCGTATGGAATGCCAGGGCGTGGCGTTGACCACTACCACCTCGATCCGGTCCGGCCCGATGCCGCGCTCGTCGAGCGCCCGTGCCGCCCCGATCGCCGACCAAAGGCCCGCGAAGCCGGCGCCCAGAACCAGGATGCGCTGCATGCCGCACGGTAACCCGTAAACTTCCAGCGATCAAAAACAGCCTAGGAGACCGGCACGTCGGCGAGCGATCGGGAAACCGGCCTTCTGCATCACCGCTTCGCAAATTCGCGAACGTTTGCGAAAACCGGGTCAAGTTGTTGAAATCGCTGGTTCGCGAACAAAAACCGAAATTTAGGAAATGCGCCCCTCGGCCGTATGGATGTCCTCGTCCGCGACGCGCTCACGGCCACGATGATCTCGATGCCGCGCACGATGTCGTCGACCGCCATCGACGGTGCGCCGCCCAGTCGCGCCGCCTGCTCGGGCACGTAGGGGATATGCAGGAAGCCGCCGCGCATCGGCGTCTTGTGCGCGGCAATGATGTCCATCAGCGAATAGAGGATGTGGTTGCACACGAAGGTGCCGGCCGTGTTCGACACGACCGCCGGCAGGCCCGCCTTCCGCATCTCCGCCACGCAGGCCTTGATCGGCAGGGTGGCAAAGTACGCCGCCGGTCCGCTGGCGACGATCGGCACGTCGATCGGCTGCTTGCGGTCGTTATCGGGGATGCGCGCGTCCTGGACATTGATGCCGATCCTTTCCAGGCAAAGGTCCGTGCGCCCGCCCGCCTGACCGACGCAGAGCACGATGTCGGGCCGTACCTTGTCGATCGCCGCACGCAGCACCTGGGCGGACGTGGCGTAGGACGTCGGCAACTCCGCGGTCGCCACCTCGATGTCGCCGATCTTCGGCCCCAGCCGGCCCACCGCCAGCGACGACGGATTGACCTTGTCTCCGCCGAACGGATCGAAGCCCGTGACCAACGCCCGCATGCACTCTCCTCCAAAACGAAAGGCGCCCCTTGCAGGGCGCCCGACGTTAGTCCTTTGGGAACGAAGGTTCTACTTGTTGGCGGCGTCGACCGCGCGACGCGCCATGACGCCCACGAGATGGGCGCGGTATTCGGCGCTGCCGTGGATGTCGCTGTTGAGGTCGGCCGACGGGATCTTGATGTCCTTGATCGCGGCCGAGGTGAAGTCCTTGGCAAGCGCGTCTTCCATCGCCTTGACGCGGAATACGGCGGGGCCTGCGCCGGTCACCGCGACGCGGACGCCGTCCTTGGTCTTGGCCACGAACACGCCGACCATTGCATAGCGCGACGCGGGGTTCGGGAACTTCATGTAGGCGGCCTTGTCGGCCTTGGGGAAGCTGATCGAGGTGATCAGCTCGCCTTCCTTGAGCGCAGTCTCGAACAGGCCCTTGAAGAAGCCGTCGGCCGGATGGTTGCCCTGGTTGGTGTTGATCGTGGCATTGAGCGCCACGACCGCCGCCGGGTAATCCGCCGCTGGATCGCTGTTGGCGACCGAGCCGCCGATCGTGCCGCGGTTGCGCACCGCCGGATCGCCGATGTGGCTGGCGAGATAGGCCAGCGCCGGGATCGCACTCTTAACTTCCGCCGAGGTCGCGACGTCGGCGTGCTTGGTCATGGCGCCGATCGTGACGCCACCGCCTTCGGCCTTGATGCCGGTCAGTTCCTTGATGCCGCCGAGATCGACCACGTCGCTCGGCTTGGCCAGCCGCTGCTTCAGGGTCGGGATCAGGGTCATGCCGCCCGACATCGGACGGGCTTCGTCCTTGCCCTTCAGCAGGGCCGCGGCGTCGGCCAGCGACTTGGGACGGTGATAGGCGAAATCGTACATCTTAAGTTCCTCCGTTTACTCGGGCGCCTAGTGACGGGCGCCCTGGATGGCTTGCCACACGTTGAGCGGCGTGGCGGGCATTTCGACGTGCTTCACGCCCACCGATGACAGCGCATCGTGGACGGCGTTCATGACGGCGGCGGGCGAGGCGATCGCGCCGGCCTCGCCGCAGCCCTTCACGCCCAGCGGATTGTGCGGGCACGGCGTGGTCTTGTAGCCGAGCTTGAACGACGGGAAGTTGTCGGCGCGCGGCATGGTATAGTCCATGTACGAGCCGCTGGTGAGCTGGCCGGTGCCCTTGTCGTAGACCGCGGCCTCCATCAGCGCCTGGCCGACGCCCTGCACGATGCCGCCATGGACCTGCCCCTCGACGATCATCGGATTGATGATGTTGCCGAAGTCGTCGATCGCGGTGAAGGCCACGATCTCGGTCGTGCCCGTCTCCGGGTCGATCTCGAGCTCGCAGATCTGCGTGCCCGCCGGATAGACGAAGTTCGCCGGATCGTAGAAGGCGTTCTCGTCCATGCCCGGTTCGGTGTCGGCCAGCGGATAGTTGTGCGGCACATAGGCCGCAAACACGACCTGGGCCAGCGGCACGCTCTTGTCGGTGCCCGAGACCTTGAAGGTGCCGTTATCGAACTCGACGTCCGCCACGTCGGCTTCCATCAGGTGCGCGGCGACCTTCTTGCCCTTGGCGATGATCTTCTCGGTGGCCTTCACGATCGCCGAGCCGCCGACGGCCAGCGAACGCGAGCCGTAGCTACCCATGCCGAACGGCGTCGTCGCCGTGTCGCCATGGACGATCTCGATCTGGTCCATCGGCACGCCGAGCTTGGTGTGGATGATCTGGGCGAAGGTCGTCTCGTGGCTCTGGCCGTGGCTGTGCGCCCCGGTCATGACCTGGACGTTGCCGGTCGGGTTGAACTTGATCTGCGCCGACTCCCACTGGCCGACGCCGCCACCTAGCTGGCCAATCACCTGCGAAGGCGCCAGGCCGCACGCCTCGATATAGGACGAGAAGCCGATGCCGCGCAGTTTGCCGCGCGACTTGGCCTCGGCGCGGCGGGCCTCGAAGCCCTTGTAGTCGGCGATCTTCATCGCCTCGTCGATGATCGGCGGGTAGTTGCCCGAGTCGTACTGCAGCGCCACCGGCGTCTGGTACGGGAAGGCCGTCGACGGGATGAAGTTCTTGCGGCGCAGTTCGGCCGGGTCGATCTTCATCTCGGCCGCCGCCTTGCTGACGATGGTCTCGATGACGAAGGTCGCTTCCGGACGGCCGGCGCCGCGATAAGCGTCGACCGGCGCGGTATGCGTGACCGCCGCCTTCACGTTGGCGTAGATCAGCGGCGTCGTGTACTGGCCCGCGAGCAACGTCGCATAGAGATAGGTCGGCACCGCCGTCGAGAAGGTCGACAGATACGCGCCCATGTTGGCGATCGTCTCGACCTTGAGCGCGAGGAACTTGCCGTCCTTGTCCAGGGCCAGCTCGGCATGGGTGACGTGGTCACGGCCGTGGCAGTCGGTCATGAACGATTCGGAACGCTCCGCCGTCCACTTGATCGGACGGCCGACGCGCGACGCCGCCCAGCACACCATCGTCTCGTCGGCGTAGCAGAAGATCTTGCTGCCGAAGCCGCCGCCGACGTCGGGCGCGACCACGCGCAGCTTGTGCTCGGGGATGCCGAGCACGAACGCCGACAGGATGAGGCGCAGCACGTGCGGGTTCTGCGACGTCGACCAGAGCGTGTAGTTGCCGGTGCCCTTGTCGTATTCCGCGGCCGCCGCGCGCGGCTCCATGGCGTTGGGGATCAGGCGGTTGTTCACGAGATCGAGCTTGGTCACGTGGGCGGCCTTGGCGAACGCTGCCTCGACGTCGGCCTTCACGCCGATCTCCCAGTCGTAGATCAGGTTGCCGGGCGCCTCGGGGTGCACCTGCGGCGCGCCGTTGTCGAGCGCATGGGCGAGATCGACGTTCGCCGGCAGCACCTGGTAGTCGACCTTGATCGCCTCGGCGGCGTCCTTGGCTTCGTCGTGGCTGTTGGCCACGATCATCGCCACCGTGTCGCCGACGTAACGGACGGTATCGACCGCCATCACCGGATGGGCCGGCGCCTTGTGCGGCTCGCCGTTCTTGTCCTTGACCACCCAGCCGCAGATCAGGCCGCCCACCTTGGCGTCGACCAGATCCTTGCCGGTGAAGATGTTCACCACACCCGGCATTTTTTCCGCCGCCGAAATGTCGATGCTCTTGATCTTGGCATGGGCATGCGGCGAACGCAGGAAGTACGCGTAGGTCGCCCGTGCAAGGGGCAGATCGTCGACATAGCGGCCCGTTCCCGTAAGGAAGCGCTTGTCTTCCGTACGCAGAACCCGGGCGCCGATTCCGGTGGCGGCGGTCATGGGACTAAACTCCCGCTGATTTCATGGCTGGCGCGGCGGCCAGAATTGCCTTCACGATGTTGTGGTAACCGGTGCAACGGCAGAGGTTGCCTTCGAGCTCGCGGCGCACGGTGGCCTCGTCGAGCTGGTAGTTGTTGCGCTTCACCATGTCGATGGCGCTCATCACCATGCCGGGCGTGCAGAAGCCGCACTGCAGGGCATGGTTGTCGCGGAAGGCTTCCTGCATCGGGTGCAGCTTCTCGGCGCTGGGCGCCAGGCCTTCGATGGTCAGCACCTTGGCGCCCTCGGCCTGGACCGCGAGCATGGTGCAAGATTTGATCGACTTGCCGTCGACATGGACGACGCAGGCGCCGCACTGGCTGGTGTCGCAACCGACGTGCGTGCCGGTCATGCCCAGATTCTCGCGCAGGAACTGGACCAGCAACGTGCGGGCTTCGACCTTGCCGGAAACGGCCTTGCCGTTGACGGTCATGGCGACGGAAAGTGTCATACTCTTCTCCCTCAGATTGCTTGGTTCGCGGCGCGTCGACGCGCGCCTACCGGGCGTTGGCGCGACTCTCGCGCGCCGCTCCCGCGCCGGTCAAGCGAATTACGAATACAGGATAACGCTCTGCAATATGGCCTTAACGGCGCAGCAAAAACACCAGGATCAGGACCGCCGTGATGATCCCGATGATTGTCCAATGGCGGAAACCGCGCTGCGCCGCAGCAGAGGGTACCGGCGGCGCGGGATCCTGCGATGACATCAGGCGACCGCAACCGGCGGCGGCGCGCCGACGCTCTCGGCGAACTTGCCGAAGAATTGATCGGCCAGCTTCTTGGCGGTGCCGGCGATCAGCCGCGCGCCGACCTGGGCGATCTTGCCACCGACCTGGGCGTCGACGTCGTATTTCAGGATCGTGTCGGCGCCATCCTCGGTCAGCGTCACCACGGCGCCGCCCTTGGCGAAGCCCGCGACACCGCCCTGCCCTTCGCCGGTGATCTTGTAGCCGTTCGGCGGATCGATATCGGACAGCGTGACCTTGCCCGAGAAGGCGGCACTGACGGGGCCGATGCGCAGGCGGACCTTGGCGGTCATCTCGGTGTCCGAGAGCTTGTCGAGCGACTCGCAGCCCGGAATGCAGGCCTGCAGGATGGCCTGGTCGTTCAACGCCTCGAACACCTTGGCGCGCGGCGCCGTAATCTTGTACTCGCCCTTGATTTCCATCAGTCCACTCCGCCTCTCAACGCTACCATTTGCTCGTATAGGAGTCCGGCGGCAGTTCCGCCAGCGGCTCGCGTATCGACACATATATAGTGGCCAGATACGGGATCGCCATCAGTACCGCCAGGCCAGCGAACCAGTCCGCCTGGGTGTTCCAGAACAGCGTCCGGATGACCCAGCGCCCACCGTCGGCCGACACGAAGCCGCCGGCCCCGCCGTCGTAGAGCTTGATCGCCCCCTCGGTAACCAGCATCACCGCGGCCCAGAAGATTAGCAGGCCCGACAGCGCGATCTCCGGCAAGACCGGCCGCACCCGGCTGAACGAGCGGTTCATCCGCACATGGCCCGTGCTGCCGTCGTAGCCCAGCAGGCGGCCGAACGACAGGCCGCGCATCAGCCGCTCCGGCCGCGAGACCTTCTCCCGGCGCAGCACCGTCGTGAGCTTCCACGCCATCAGCACGACGCTCGGCAGCACGAAGCTCCCGATAGGGAAGTCGCGGTAGCGGCCGTCGATGGCGATCTGGCGGTAAAACGTCTCGCTCAGGCGAATGACGCCATCGTACCAGTCGATGGTGATGACCACGAGATAGAAGATGCAGAGCGCGGTGAGCGCGAGATAGAGCATCTGCAGCATCAGGTCGGCGCGCTGGAAGACCCGCATGCGCGGCAGCGCCCGCCACGCCAGCCAAGCCTCGCGCACACGCGGTCCGTAGAGCGAGGGATCGGCCATGCGGCCGGTCAGGCTGTCGGCGATGCCGCGCAGCAGTGCGTAGCTGAAGGCGCCGAGCAGGATCGCCCAGAACACCACGCCGGCCATGCGCTCGAAATAGAAGGTGCGTGACAGGTCGATCCAGACCGACTGGACATAGGCCGTTGCCACCATCTGGGCGAACAGCGCGAAGATGGCGATATGCTTCGCGTCGGCCCGGCGCCGCCACCAGGCGAAGGCCACCACCACCAGCGCCGAGGCCAGGGTCGAGAGCACGTAGAGGATCTGCCACCGCGGTTCGGCGACGATCGGCTTGCCGAGCTGGAACTTGTCGTTGCGCTGCGCGTCGAGCAGGCCCCAGGCGGCGCCAACCGTGCCTTCCTGGCGCGACTTCCAATATTGGTCGAACGCCTCGACGATGTTGTAGTCGAGGTGCTCGCGCTCGGCGATCGCGCGGAAGATCGAGAAGTAACGTACCTGCTCGATCCGGCCCGGCCGGGCGTCGGAGCGCATGCGGCCGTCGCTCGGCCAGCCGGTCTCCCCAATCACGATCTTCTTGCCCGGGAAGCGCGCCTGCACTTTATGGACGATGTCGACGATGTGCTTCTCGATGCGCAAGGCGCCGTCGGCCTCGCGGCGATCGACGCCGATCGGCTCGTCTTCCCAGTACGGCAACAGATGGATGGTGATGAAGTCGACCTCGTCGGCGAGCGAGGGGTTGCGCAGCCAGAATTCCCAGACGTCGGCATAGGTGACCGGCTGCTTCACGCGCAGCTTCACCTGCCGGATGTAACCACGCAGCTGGGCGGCCGTCAGGTCCTTGCGCAGCAAGACCTCGTTGCCGACGATTACGCGCTCGATCGTGTCGGGATACTTGTTGGCATGATCGATCAGCAGGTTGATCTGCTCGAGGTTTTCCTTGTCGTTGTCGTTCAGCCAGGCGCCGTGCCAGACCTTCAGCCCATACTTGCCGGCGAGCTGCGGCACGGCCTCGAGGTTCTCGCCCGTCGAATAAGTGCGAACCGCGAGCACCTTGCCCTTCAGCCGCGCCAGGTCATGGTCGATCTGCTCGACCGTCGGAAAGGTGCGGGTAAGCGGGCTCTGGCCCGGGCGGTAGGGGGCGAAGGACACGCTTTGCAGCGGGGCACTGGACCAACCGGCGATCTCGACCGGCCGGTTGGGCAACCACCACCAGAGAAAATTCAACGCCGCCACGATTATGAACGCGGCGAGCGCCATCAGGGCACGCATGGGGGCTTTGTAGCAGGATCGACTAGCGTACGAATGGCTTCTTTTTGGCGCTTGTCCCCAAATAACCTAGATCGGCCCAAGCTGCACGCCGGCGATGGCCTGGCGCAGGAGCTGGTGGCCGCGGAACAGCACGGCTTCCTTCCAGTCGTCGGTATCCGGGTAAAACTGCCGCCGCATCGCCGCGCGCACCGGTTCGGCTTCCTTGCCTAGCGGATCGCCGTACTTGTGCAGCCAGTGATCGGCGCGGAACGCCCTCTGGCCGCTCTCGCGGTCAAATGTGCCGTATTCCAGGGTGCACATGGTGAGCCGGGTCTCCGGCTCCTTCAGCACGCGGTTCAGCCCGTAGTGGCCGAGCCCGTCGCGCGCCTGGGAGGCCGTCTGGCCACGTTTCGATTCTGTGACCGACTCGCCCCAGAACGCGCGCACGCGGCGTGAGGCGGGCGTGTCGATGTCGTAATGCGTGATCGGCTCGCCGTAACCGTAAGGCCCGAGGCCGGTGTGGAAGTCGATCACCGATACGTCGCTGCGGCCCTTGAGAAACTTGTCCGTGATCGCATGTAGGGTGCGATTGGACCAGCTCGGTCCCCCACCGCCGAAGAACATGCCGTCGGGGTGGCTGTACTGTCCGCCGGACACGGCGCGGAAATAGGGAATCTCGCCCACTTTCTGGCGGTACTCGGCAAGCTTGGCATCGGCGGCCTTGCGACCGGCCTCGCTGAAGTCCTTCGGCACGAGATAGTCCGCGATGGCGAGGTAGCCCTCGTTCACCGGATAGGGCTTGGAGTGGTCGACGTAGTTGCGGTTGAGGTCGTTGCCCTCTTCCGTGACGCGCCGCGTCCAGGCAAAGCCGTAGGGATTGATCGCGTGGATGAACAGCGCGGCGGTGTCCTTGGGCAGGCCGGACGCGCCGATGCCCGCCAGCCAATCGACCTGCACGCCCGAGCCGCAGTAGCCCTCGACGCCGTGGGTGCTGGAAATGGTGACGACGACCTTCGACGCATCGCCCGGGCCAAGCCGCGCGACGTCGGTCGACAGCGCTTCGCCCTTCGGACCCTTGGTCGGGTTGTCGTAGCGATGAAGCGCGGCGCCAGCGATCTTTGCCGCCGACAGGAACTTGTCGCGCGCCTCGCTGTAGTCGGCGGCGAAGGAATGAATGTTGGACATGTCTGTACCCTAGGTTCTAAGCGTCAGGCCGCCATCGACCACGAGCTCATGGCCCGTGATGAAGTCGGCGTCGTCCGAGGCCAGCAGCAAGGCGCCGCGGGCTATATCGATCGGCTGGCCCAGCCGGCGCAAGGCCGCCTTCTTTTCCCACACTTCGCGGATCTCGGGCTTGTCGAAATTGCCCTGCGTCATGCCGGTGTAGATCGCGCCGGGGCAGATGTAGTTGGCGGTGATGTTGAACTTGCCGAGCTCGAGCGCCAGCGTGCGGGTTAGCCCACCGACACCCGCCTTGGAGGCGCAATAGGCCGCAAGCCCGTAGTCCGTGTCGAAGGCCATCACCGAGGCGGTGTTGACGATCCGCGCACGCCCCTTCTCGCGGGCGCGCGGCTTCAACGCCGGAATGGCCTCGCGGCAGATCCGGAACATGCCGCGCACGTTCACGTCGTTCACCCGGTCCCACTCCGCGTCGGTCATTTCCTCCACGAAGGCGCGACCGCTGACGCCTGCATTGTTGAACAGGATGTCGAGCGCGCCGAATCGTTCGAGCACGGCCGCGACGATCCTCTTCGGCGCATCGTCTTCCGTGATGTCGACCGCGAAGGCCGAGATCGATTGCGTTGCCGCATGGACCGCAGCGATCGCCGACTCCGGGCGATCCACGGCGAGCACCTGTGCCCCCTCGTCGGCGAACAGCTTCGCGGACGCAGCCCCGATGCCGGACGCCGCCCCGGTCACGATCGCTATCTTGCCGGCGAGCCTTGTCATGCTGCCTCAGCCGACGGTGAGGACGACCTTGCCCGTCGCCTTGCGCGACAGCAGGGCGTTCATCGCATCGGCGCCCTTCTCGAGCGGGAAGCGCATCGAGATATGCGGCTTCAGCTTGCCCTCGGCGTACCAGCCCAGCATCTCGTCGAAGTTCTTGCGCGCCTCCTGCGGTTCGCGGCCGCGCCAGGCGCCGTAGAACACGCCGCGGATGTCGCAGCTCTTCAGCAGCGCGAGGTTGGCCGGCAGCGAGGGAATGCGGCCAGCCGCAAAGCCCACCACCAGCAGGCGGCCGTACCAGGCGATGCAGCGCACGGCCTCGTCGAAGGCGTCGCCGCCCACGGCGTCATAGATGATGTCCGCGCCGTTGCCGCCGGTGAGTTCCTTCACCTTGTCGCGCATCTTGTCCTTGGTGTAGTTCACGAACATCGTGGCGCCGTACTTTTTGCAGATCTCCATCTTCTCGTCGGAGCCGACGGCCGCGATGACCTTGAGCCCCATCAATGCGCCGAGCTCGACGGCCGTCAGGCCGACGCCGCCAGAGGCGCCGGTGACCAGCAGGGTCTCGCCCTTCTTGTAGCTGCTGCGCTGCTTCAGCGCGTAGTACGAGGTGCCGTACGTCATGGTGAACGCCGCACCGTCCTCGTAGCTCATGTTCCTGGGCATCGGCAGCAGCGCGATCTGGTCGGCCACGACCTCGGTCGCATAGCCGCCATGGCCGATCGCGGCGATCACGCGGTCGGCCGCCTTGTAGCCCGTGACGCCCTCGCCCACTTCCGTGATGTCGCCCGCCACCTCGTGGCCCGGCGCGAAGGGACGCGGCGGCTTGAACTGGTACTTGTCGGCGATGATCAGGGTGTCGGGGAAATTCACGCCGGCCGCGCGCACCGCGATGCGGACCTGGCCCTTGCCGACCGGCTTGGACGGCAGCTCCATCAGCTTCAGACTTTCCGGTCCGCCCGGCGTCTCGCTCATCATCGCCCGCATCGCTGGCTCCCTCGGCATCCGCTGTTTCGATCTGTGGCCGCATTGATACGATGGCCGGCCCGGCACCGTCCATCTGTGCTAGGAAAAGGCTCTTTCGCAGGGGAAAAGATGGCAGGTCTTTATTTCGAGGAGTTCGCGGTCGGCCGGTCGTTCGACCACGCCTGGACGCGCACCGTCACCGAGATGGACAACGTGCTGTTCAGCTCGCTCACCATGAACGTCCAGCCGCTGCATCTCGACGAGGAGTTCGCCTCCAGGACCGAGTTCGGCCAGCGCATCGTCAACAGCCTGTTCACCCTGGGATTGATGATCGGCATCACCGTGAACGACACGACGCTCGGCACGACGGTGGCCAATCTCGGCATGACCGACGTGCGCTTCCCCAAGCCCGTGTTCCATGGCGACACGCTCAAGGTCAAAACGACGGTGCTGTCGATGCGCGAGAGCAAGTCGCGCGCCGATGCCGGAATCGTCGAGTTCAACCACACCGCCATCAACCAGCGCGGCGAGATCGTCGCGGAGTGCAAACGCCAGGCGCTGATGCGCAAGCGTCCCCAGACTCAAGTGCCCAAGAACTAACCGAGGTCATCATGCGTTCCTTCCTGTTCGTTCCCGCCGACTCCGAGCGCAAGCTTGCAAAGGGCCCCTCGTCCGGCCCCGACGGGCTGATCCTCGACCTCGAGGACTCCGTCGCCACCGACCGCAAGAAGATCGCGCGCGAGATGGCACTGGCCTATCTGAAGGCCGCGAGCCGCACCGGGCCGAAGCTCTATGTGCGCGTGAACGCGCTCGACACCGGCCTGACGCTGGGCGATCTCGCCGTGGTGATGCAGGGCCGGCCCGACGGCATCGTCTTTCCGAAATGCGTGGGCCAGGCCGATCTCGACCGGCTCGCCCTGTGGCTCGATGCCTTCGAGGCGCGCGAGGGCATCGAGATCGACTCCACCCGCATCCTCACCATCGCGACCGAAAGTGCCGCGGCCGTGCTTGCGCTCACCGCCGCACCCGCCAAGCACGTCCGCCTGATGGGTCATTCGTGGGGCGGCGAGGATCTGATGGCCGATCTCGGCGCGCTGGCGAAGGGCCCTTCGCCCGGTGTCTACGACGACACCTTCAAGCTTGCGCGCACCATCAACCTGATGGCCTCGGTCGCCGCGGGCGTCACCGCCTACGATACGGTCTATCCCGACATCAGGAACATCGACGGGTTGCGCGCCGAGTCGATCGACGCGCGGCGCATGGGCTACGGCGGCAAGATCGCGATCCATCCCGACCAGGTGGCGATCATCCACGAGGTCTTCACGCCCTCCGCGGCCGAGATCGACTGGGCCAGGAAGGTCGTGGCGACCTTCGAGGGCAATCCCGGCGCGGGCGTGCTGACGCTCGACGGCAAGATGCTCGACAAGCCGCATCTGGTGCTGGCCCGCCGCCTGCTGGCGCGAGCTGGATGACCGACCGCCGGGCGCTGCTGCCGACGCTCGAACGCCTGTTCGCCGGCCCGCGCGAGCAGATGCTGACCCTGAATGCGTTGCTGGCAAGCCTCGAGACGCGCTCCTACGCCTTCATCATCGCCGCCCTCGACCTGCCCAACTGCGTGCCGACCGGCATTCCGCTGCTGTCGACCGTGACCGGCGTGCCGATGCTGATCTTCGCCGTCCAGGGTCTGCTCGGCCGGCCGATCCCGACCTTGCCGGCGCGCATCGCCGAGCATCCGTTGCCGCGCGGAAAACTGCAGGATTGCCTCGAGCGCGCGCGGCGCCCGCTCGGCTGGATCGAGGGCATCGTGCATCCGCGGTACGACTGGTGGATGCGCGGCACGCCGCGGCGGCTGCTTCAGCTCGCCTGGGTGCTCTGCATCGTCATCCTGGCACTGCCCATCCCGTTCGACAACTTCTTCGCCGCCTGGGCGATCCTGTTCTTCTGCCTGGCCCTGCTCGAACGCGACGGCGCCATGGCGATGCTGGGCTGGGTCTTCACCCTGCTGACCGCGCTCTGGACCGTCTTCCTGCTGGTCGTCGGTCCCTATGTCGTATGGCAGGTGGTGAAGAACCTGCTCTAGTACGAACGCGGCAGGCCGAGCACGTGCTCGGCAACGAAGTTCAGGATCATGTTGGTGGAGATCGGCGCCACCGTGTAGAGTCGTGCTTCGCGGAACTTGCGCTCGATGTCGTATTCCTCGGCGAAGCCGAAGCCGCCGTGGGTCTGCACGCACATCTCCGCAGCCGACCAAGCCGCTTCGGACGCCAGCATCTTGGCCATGTTCGCTTCGGCGCCAGCATTGATGCCTGCTTCGAACATCGCCGCCGCCTTTCGCACCATCAGGTCGGCCGCCTCGATCTGGGTATAGGCCCGCGCGATCGGATACTGCACGCCCTGGTTCTGGCCGATCGGCCGGCCGAACAGCTTGCGCTCCTTCGCATAGTTCACCGCCTTGTCGATGAACCAGCGGCCGTCGCCGATGCACTCCGATGCGATCAGCACGCGCTCGGCGTTCATCCCGGACAGGATATAGCGGAAGCCCTTGCCCTCCTCGCCGATCAGGTTCTCGGCGGGCACTTCCATTTCGTCGAAGAACACCTCGGTGGTGTTGTGGTTCATCATCGTGCGGATCGGCTTGATCGTGAGGCCCTTGTTGAGCGCCGTACGCATGTCGACGAGGAATACCGACAATCCCTCGGTGCGCTTCTGCGTCTGCTCGCGCGGCGTCGTCCGAGCCAGCAGCAGCATCAGGTCGGAATGCTCGGCACGGCTGGTCCAGACCTTCTGGCCGTTCACGATGTAGGTGCTGTTGTTCTTTTTCACGGCGGTGGTGCGGAGGCTGAGCGTATCGGTGCCGCTCGTGGGCTCGGTGACGCCGAAGGCCTGCAGCCGCAGCTCGCCCGTGGCGATCTTGGGCAAGTAGCGTTCCTTCTGCTCCTTGCTGCCATGCCGCAGCACCGTGCCCATGATGTACATCTGCGCATGGCAGGCGGCGGCGTTGCAGCCGGCCTTGTGGATTTCCTCCAGCACCGCCGACGCAGCCGAAATGCCGAGACCCGCGCCGCCATATTCTTCGGGAATCAGGATCGACAGCCAACCGGCCTCGGTGAGTGCCTTGACGAATTCCGTCGGATATCCCCTGTCACGATCGAGCTTGCGCCAATAGCCGCCGTCGAACTTGAGGCAAAGCGCGCGCACGGCATCACGGATCTCGGGATGCGTCGGCGCGTAGGGATTTTCGATCGAGGACGTGTCCATGCGGCGAACCTAGTCCGCCGTCTTTCCCCAAGCAATGCGACGCAGCTCCTCGATCAAGGCGGCATGAACCTCGGGGCCGAATCCGTCGACCGTCGCCTCGCGCCGCGCGGTGACGCCGTCGATCGCGCCCGCTTTCTCGACCGTCGCACGCGTGACCGCCGCATCCCGCTCTGCGGTCGCGAAGCGGTCCAAGGTCGGCGCCCAGTCGGGCCGCACAACGGCCAGCGCCGCGACGAGCCCCAACGCCCCCCAGTTCGATACGCCGGCGACGACCAGATGATCGCAGCTCGTGACGCAGGCGATCTGCTCGCCATTCGGAACGGTGCGTGCGATCAGGCCGGCCGGCAGCCGCCCCATGCCGATCTCGTTGCCGCCGTCGCCGACGCCGATACGTGTCCAGGGATGGGCCGTGAACAATTCGTCGAGCGGCGCCGTCCAGGCCGAGACATCGACGCCGCGCATGTTGCGCGGCTTGCCGTCGGGGCTGGGACCGCATCGTTCGATGGCGACGGCATGACTGACACCGGCTGTCTTCCAGGCCTCAGCGATGCGCGCGATCCCGGCGCGATCGTCGAGTGCCACGACGTCGACCGTGACGCCGCCGCCCGCCGACTCGACGGCGGCATGCACCGCCGCGGCGCACGGCTCGTCGACGGCAATCCGGGCCGGCACGCCGCACGCAGCGAGGGCGGCCGCCAGCAAGGCCGTGCCGACCGGGCCGTCCGTTTCGGCCGCAGGCGTGTCGCCCCTCGGCACGTAGAAGCCGGTGATCAGGCCGACGCTCATGGCCCTGCTCAACGCGATTGCCGCCTCGCCCAGCTCGCCGCGGCTCGCATCGATCAGCGCCTGCGTCCTGCGGCCGACATCACGACAGACCACCGCCTCGATGGCAGCAAGCTCACTTTTCCTTGGCGACATACACTCCGTTCCAATCAACTGGCGAGTCGTCGATCAGGCTGTCGACCCGCTCCCGCATCATCTCATAGTAACCCTGCTGCCAGCCCAGCGCCGACGCCGCATCGACGCACTCCGCGATGATCTCCAGCGCCTCGTCGAAGCCGCCCGTGCGATAGAGCGTCAGGAAGGCCGTCTGCCGGTCGACCAGGGTCACGTACTCGGGCTTGGCCGCCATCGACGCATCGCCCGCCAGCGCGTAGATGCGCTCCGGCTCCGTCTTGCCTTTCACCATCACCATGTCGAGCTCGAGCGTGGCGAAGTCCGGAATCTGCCGGCAGGTATTCTCGCCCACGATCACGCCCACGCCGTAGGTCTTGCACTGGCCCTCCAGGCGCGACGCGAGGTTCACCTCGTCGCCGAGACAGGAATAGGTCAGGCGCTGTTCGGACCCGAAGTTGCCGACCGTGGCCTGGCCCGTGTTGAGGCCGACGCCGATATTGACCGGAATATGCCCATGGCCTTGCGCCTTGGCCTCGGCCTCCCATTCGGCGTTGAGCGTCACGAGCCTGGCCTGCATGGCCAGCGCCGCCTCGCAGGCGCGCGAGGCATGGCCTTCGACCGGCAGCGGCGCGTTCCAGAACGCCATGATCGCGTCGCCCATGTATTTGTCGATGGTGCCGCTCTTGGCCATGATCAGGTCGGTCATTGGCGTCAGGAAGCGGTTCATGAAGCGCGTCAGCCCATGCGGATCGAACTGCTCGGAAATGCGCGTGAAGCCGCGCACGTCGGTGAACATGATCGTGATCTCGCGCATCTCGCCGCCGAGCTCGAGCAGCTTCGGATTGCGCGCGATCTCCTCGACCCGGTCCGACGACAGATAGAGGCTGAAGGCGCCGCGGATCTGGGACCGATCGCGCTCCGCCCGCATGAACGCCAGCGCCGAGCCGCTGACATAGATCGCGGCCAGGGTGGCCGGCGGAAAGATCGGATCGAACAGCAGCCGTTCCTGGGCGAACAGGATCCACGGGACGACGACTCCTATGCCGATGAAGCCAACGGCAACAATCGCCATCTTCGCCGCCGACAACCGCGGCAGGAGAAGCACGAAGATCAATCCGATCGTGGCGAGATAGAGAAATTCCGTACCGTCGGCATAGTCCGGCCGTTCGAGATAGACACCGCTCAGCATCTGCTCCACGAGCTGCGCGTGAATCTCGACGCCTGGAACGGAGTCTTCGGT
>FTCZ01004864.1_pt1 | contig 24759 bp, 28 predicted proteins | sample 1658871 | NCBI WGS metagenome assembly FTCZ01 (sample SAMEA3914864, study PRJEB12502) | metagenome | biome: forest; material: soil | place: USA | collected 2012-03-12 | depth 0.3 m | reverse complement strand
GCTGCGCTGCATGTCGGTGACTTCTTCCGGGCGCTCGTCGATCAGCAGCACGATCAGGAAGACTTCGGGGTGGTTGTCGGTAATCGCCTTGGCGATGTTCTGCAGCATCACCGTCTTGCCGACACGCGGCGGCGCGACGATCAGCGTGCGCTGACCCTTGCCCTGCGGGCTGACGATGTCGATGACCCGCGCCGACTTGTCCTTCTGGGTCGGATCGAGCTGGTCGAGCGTCAGCTTCTGCTCGGGATAGAGCGGGGTGAGGTTGTCGAAGTTGACGCGGTGGCGGACCGCCTCGGGGTCGTCGAAATTGACGCTGGTGAGGCGCGTCAGGGCAAAATAGCGCTCGCCGTCCTTGGGGGCGCGGATTTCGCCTTCGACCGTATCGCCGGTGCGCAGGCCGAATTTACGGACCTGGTTGGGCGAGATGTAGATATCGTCAGGGCCGGCGAGATAATTCGCCTCGGGGCTGCGCAGGAAACCGAAACCGTCGGGCAGCACTTCGATCGTGCCGAGGCCCATGATCTGATCGCCATTCTCGGCCTGCTCTTTGAGGATCGCGAACAGCAGATCCTGCTTGCGCAAGGTCGAGGCGCCCTCGACGCCCAGCTCTTCGGCCATGGCGACCAGCTCGGCGGGGGGTTTCTTCTTGAGGTCTTTGAGATGCATTTCGGGTGTAATCCGGGTGTCTTGGGGGGAGTTTTTCGAGCTTCTGTCAGCGAGGATCGCGACGATGCTGGAGGAAGGGGAGAGCGAGCGTCCCGAAGGGCACCGCTCGTCCCAGCGACTTATGGACGCGAGACTCTCAAGTCAAGGCAGTCAGAAGGGTTTCACGACGACCAGAATGACGATCAGCGCGACGAACAGCGCCGGAAGCTCGTTGATCAGGCGCAATTGCTTCGAACTGAGCGTCGCCTTTCCATCGGCCAGCTTCTTCGCATAGCTGGTCATCCAGCCATGATAGCCGCTCATGATGATGACCAGCAGCAACTTGGCGTGGAGCCAGCCTTCGCTCCAATGCTGGCCAACCGTGGCGATGGTCAGGCCGAACACCCAGACCAGGATCATCGACGGAGTCATGATGATCTTGCGAAGCTTGGTCTCGCGGTCGACCCATTTGGCCGCCTCGGGCGTGCCCAGGGCTTCCTGATGATGGACGAGATAGCGCGGCAGCATGAACAGGCCGGCCATCCAGAAAATCACGAAGATGACATGCGCCGCCTTCAACCACAGATAGATCGAGGCGAGGAAGTCCATCATCAATTCCTTACGATGCCCAGCAATTGCTCGACATGCGCGATGGGCGTGTCGGGCAGGATGCCGTGACCGAGGTTGAAGATATGCGGGCGTTCGGCAAACGCGGCAAGCACGTTGCGGGCAGCCGATGCCATGACGTCACCACCGGCGATCAGGGCGAGCGGGTCGAGATTTCCCTGGACCGGGAGGCCTTCGGGCAGCGCTGCATTGGCCCAGACCGGATCGACCGTCTCGTCGACGCCCACCGCGCCGACCCCGGTTTCCCGAGCATAGGCAGCAAGCTTGGCACCCGCCCCCTTGGGAAAACCGATTACCGGCGTGTCGGGATGGCGTTCCGCCAGCGCGGAGGCAATCCGCGCGGTCGGCGCGATCACCCAGCGTTCGAATTCCGCCGGCGCGAGACTGCCCGACCAGCTGTCGAACAGCTGCACCGCCTCGGCGCCCGCCGCGATCTGCCTCGACAGATATTCGACCGTCACAGCCTCGATTGCCTTGATGATCGCCTCGAACGCCGCGGGATCGCGATACGCCAGCCGTCGCGTCTCGCCCTGGTCGCGGCTGCCCTGTCCGGCGACCATATAGGTGGCGACAGTCCATGGACTGCCGGCGAATCCGAGCATCGTGGTCCGCGACGGCAATTGGGCGACGACCCGCCGTACCGTCTCATAGACCGGTTCAAGCCGCTCAGGAGCTCCCTGGAGCGCCTCCAGCGCGGTATCGACCAGCCGGGGTGCCAGGCGTGGCCCTTCGCCTTCCTCGAACCACAGGCGCTGTCCCAGCGCCCATGGCACCATCAATATGTCGGAGAACAGGATCGCGCCGTCCATGCCGAACCGGCGGATCGGCTGGAGCGTGACCTCGCACGCCGCCTCGCTGTCGGTGGCGAGATCGAGGAACCCGCCTTTCTGCGCTCTCAGTTCGCGATATTCGGGAAGGTACCGCCCGGCCTGGCGCATCAGCCAGATCGGGGGCACGTCCTGACGATCGCCGCGGAGCGTCGCGAGCAGGGACTTTTCCCCAGCCTGGCCTGATTCAAGAATCATATAAGAATATAGATAGAAGGTTGTTGTAGTTGTTGGCGCGTGGATGCCGGGGCTTATGCGGTCATCCCGGAAATGCCAACAGCTTGACCATGGCGCGCCCGCCGATTCACGGCGATTCCCGGGGTCTCGTCCCCATAATCCACAGGCTGTGCGGGGAAATGTTACGTGTCGATGACGCTGTGGATGGATCTCGATCTTATCCACGGCCGCACGTCGCTTGGCCGGGGGGACGAGTTGCGCTAGCGGTTTTGCCGATGTTGCCCACAGGCTTTCTGGCGCGCTGAAAAATGCGGCTCCATTTGCACCTCCTGTCCGATTCCACCGGAGAGACGCTGGAGAACATCGCCAAGGCGGCGCTCGCCCAATATGACGATGTCGAGACGATCCGCCATTTCTGGCCGATGGTCCGGTCGGAACCGCATCTCGAACGCATCCTGCAGGAGATCGCGCACAATCCCGGGCTGGTGCTGTTCACCCTGGTATCGAGCGAGATGCGCCGCGCGCTCGAGACGCGCTGCCGGGCGCTGGGGCTGCCGGCGATCGCGCCGCTCGATCCGGTCAACGACGCCCTGTCCAACCTGCTCGGCCAGCAGGCCAAGGCGCGGCCGGGGCGCCAGCATGTGCTCGATGCCGCCTATTTCCAGCGTGTCGACGCGATCCAGTTCACCATCGCGCATGACGACGGGATCAATTGGGAGAATTGGGAAGAGGCCGATATCGTCCTTGCCGGCGTATCGCGCACCTCGAAGACACCGACCTCGATCTATCTCGCCAATCGCGGATACAAGACCGCCAATATCCCGATCGTTCCCGAAAGCCCGCCGCCGGCCAAGCTGTTCGAGCTCAGGCATCCGATCGTCGTCGGCCTGACCACCAGTGCCGACCGGCTGATCCAGGTGCGGCGCAACCGCCTGCTGTCGCTCAACCAGTCGCCCGAGACCGCTTATGTCGATCAGGAAGCGGTCGCGCGCGAAGTTGCCTATGCGCGGCGGATGTTCGCCGACAATGGCTGGCCGGTGATCGACGTCACGCGGCGCTCGATCGAGGAAACCGCCGCGGCGATCGTCGCCTTGATCAACGACCAGACGGGCGACGAATGACCCTGATCCTTGCTTCGCAAAGCGCTTCGCGCCGGGCCATGCTCGATGCCGCCGGCGTTACCTACACCGCCGAGCCTGCGCGGGTGGACGAGGATGGCGTCAAGGCGGCAATGACGGGCCAGCCGGTTCGCGACGTGGCCGACGCGCTTGCCGAGCTGAAGGCATTGAAAGTCTCGCAGGCGCATCCCGGCGCGCTGGTGCTGGGCAGCGACTCGATCGTCGCGCTCGCCGACGGGACGTTGCTCGACAAGCCGGTCAGCCGCGAGGATGCAGCCGATCACCTCCGCGCGATGTCGGACGGCGAGCAGGCGATCTGGAGCGCCGCGGTGATCGCCGAGAATGCCCGCCCGGTGTGGCGGGTTGTCGAACGCGCGCGGCTGTTCGTGCGGCCACTGTCGGAGGGTTTCATCCAGGCCTATCTCGACGCGGAATGGCCGGCGATCGCGGGTTGCGTCGGCTGTTTCCGGATCGAGGGTCCAGGGGTGCAATTGTTCAGCCGGATCGACGGCAGCCATTTCACCGTGCTCGGCATGCCGCTGCTGCCAGTGCTCGATTATCTCAGGGTTCGCGGAGAATTGACGTCATGACGTACGCCGAGGTGATCGGCGACCCGATCGCGCATTCCAAGTCGCCGGTGATCCACGGTTTCTGGCTGAACGCGCTCGGGATCGACAGCGAGTATCGCAAGACGCTGATCACGCCCGAGGGGCTGGGCGACTATTTCGCCGCGCGCCGTGCCGATCCCGACTGGCTGGGCTGCAACATCACCATCCCGCACAAGGAAGCAGCGATTGCCCTTGTCGAGGATCGCGGCGGGGTGAAGGAGTCGATCGGCGCGATTAACACGGTGTTCCGCGACGGCGGTGCCGTGGTCGGGACCAATACCGATGCCGGCGGCTTCTATGCGCCGATCGCCGATCTCGACCTGGCGGGACGGCCGGTGGTGGTAGTCGGCGCCGGCGGCGCGGCGCGCGCGATCCTGTTCGCACTGTCGCGGATCGGGGTCGGTCATGTCACCATCCTCAATCGCAATCCGCTCAAGGCCGCCGCCTTGCTGGCGAAATTCGGGCTCAAGGGCGACGCGCTCAAGCTCGACGCGCCGGTTCCACCCGCGGCGCTGCTGGTCAATGCCAGTTCGCTCGGCATGGCCGGCCAGCCGCCACTCGATCTCGATCTGTCGGCTTTGCCCGACGATGCCGTGGTGTACGATGCTGTCTATGCACCGCTCGACACCGGGTTGCTCAAGGCGGCACGGGTGCGCGGGCTGGAGACGGTCGACGGGCTGGAAATGCTGGTCGGGCAGGCGGCGGTCGCATTCGAATTGTTCTTCGGCGCCGAGCCGCCGCGCGATCGCGACGACGAGCTCCGGGCCCTGCTGACGGCATGAAGATCATCGGCCTCACCGGCTCGATCGGCATGGGCAAGTCGACCGTTGCGGCGATGTTCGCCGACGAAGGGATCGCGGTGTTCGACGCCGATGCGACGGTGCGGCTGTTGCAGGGGCCGGGCGGGCGCCTGCTCCCGGCGATCGAGGCGGCGTTTCCCGGAACCACTGGTCCCGACGGCGTCGACCGCGCCGAACTGGGCAAGCGCGTGTTCGGCGACGATTCGGAATTGAAGCGGCTCGAGGCGATCGTCCACCCTGCGGTCGGCGAGGAACGTGCCGCATTTCTCGCACGGCATGGCGATGACGACATGATCGTGTTCGACATACCCTTGCTGTTCGAGACCGGTGGCGACCGCAATGTCGACGTGATCGTGGTGGTCTCGGCGGATGCCCAGACGCAGGCGGCGCGCGTCCTCGCTCGGCCCGGCATGACGCGCGAACGGCTCGCCGATATTCTCGCGCGCCAGACCCCCGATGCGGAGAAACGCGCGCGCGCCGACCACGTCATTGCGACCGGCGGGACGATGGATCAAACTCGCGACGCCGTACGTAGGGTGATAGCTTGCATCCGCGCGAGCCAAGACCGATAAAGGATCAAATGCGCGAAATAGTCTTCGACACCGAGACCACCGGCCTGTCGTTCAATTCAGGCGACCGCCTTGTCGAGATCGGCTGTATCGAGATGGTCAATCGGGTCGAGACCGGGCGCACCTTCCACGTCTATCTGAACCCTGAGCGGCCGATGCCGGTCGAGGCGTTCCGGATTCACGGCCTGTCGGACGCCTTCCTGTCGGACAAACCCAAATTCCACGAAAAGGTCGACGAGTTCCTCGAGTTCGTCGGCGATGCGGTGCTGGTCGCGCACAATGCGACCTTCGACTTCGGCTTCCTCAATGGCGAGCTCGGCAAGATGGGTCGCGAGATCATCTCGCTTGACCGCATGATCGATACCGTCGCGATGGCACGGCAGCGCCACCCCGGCGCCAAGCATTCGCTCGACGCGCTCTGCACGCGCTACGGCATCGACCGCAGCCATCGCGTGCTGCACGGGGCGCTGCTCGACGCGCAATTGCTTGCCCAGGTCTATGTCGAGCTGACCGGCGGCCGCCAGATTGGGCTGACGCTCGTCAGCGAGGAAGTCGAGACGATCGAGATAGCGGTGGTCGAGGCCGATCCGCGCGCCGCACAACCGCGACCGATGCGAAATTTTGAGCCCAGTGCAGCCGAGTTCGAGCGCCACGCCGCGTTCGTCGCCAAGCTCAAGAACCCGCTTTGGGGGGCCGACGCGTCCGGATGACGCGCGTCGCGACGGACGAGCGCAACAGCGTCGGCCGCCGCCCAGAATGGAGAAGAGAGAATGGATATCCGTGTCTCGGGACATCAGGTCGAAACGGGTGATGCCCTGCAAAGCCAGGTCCAGGATCGTCTCCAGGCCATTGCCGACAAATATTTCTCGCGCGCCATTTCTGCCCAGGTGACGTTCGGCAAGGGACCGCACGACAATCGATTCAAATGCGACGTCGTTGCGCACGTGATGCAGGGCCTCGTGCTCAAGGCGAGCAACGAGGGCACCGACGCGCATGGCGCGTTCGACGGCGCGGCCGACAAGATCGAGAAGCAGCTGCGCCGCTACATGCGCCGGCTCAAGGACCGCAAGGCGGCGGCAGCCGCCGTCAACGGCGATGCCGAGCTCGTCGACACCGCGGGCTATACCCTGTTCCAGGAATCGACCGACGAGGACGAACCGGGCGACGCTCCGCTGATCATCGCCGAAACGCGGGTCGACGTGCCCGAGGCGTCGGTGTCCGATGCGGTGATGATGCTCGACCTCAGGAACACCCAGGCGCTGATGTTCATGAACAGCAAGACGGGGTCGTACAACATGGTCTATCGCCGCGGCGACGGCACGATCGGCTGGGTCGAGCCGCAGCGCGCCAATTGATCGGACGAGAGAGCGGGGACATGATCGACCTGTCGGACCTGGTCCGGCCCGAGGCGGTTGCCGAAGGCTTCACGGCGGCGAGCAAGAAGGCGTTGTTCCTCCAGCTCGGCGCGCTCGCCGCGGCGGCGTACGGCCTCGACGCCAAACTGGCGGCCGAGGCGCTCGCCGCGCGCGAGAAGCTCGGCTCGACCGGGTTCGGCGGGGGCATCGCCATCCCGCACGCCCGGATCGAGGGGATCGATGCGATCCATGGCGTGTTCGTCGCGATGGCGCGGCCGATCGACTTCAATGCGGTCGACGATATGCCGGTCGATCTGGTCTTCGCTCTCTTCTCGCCGCCCGACGCGGGCGCCGCGCACCTCAAGGCGCTGGCGCGCGTGTCACGGCTGCTGCGCGATGCGGCGTTCGTCGCCAAATTGCGCGGCGCGGGGTCGAAGGACGCGCTCTATTTCCTGCTGACGCAGGACGAGGCGAAGGATGCCGCCTGATGGCATCCTCTGACACAGGGCCGGGTTCCGGCGCGGCGGCGCATTTCCGCGCGCTCGAATCGCTCTACGCCGCGGCGCCGATCAACCAGCTCTTCACCTCCCGGCTCGAGATCGTCGAGAGCGGCGTTGCCCGGATCCACTTCGTGATCGGCGAGCAGCATTACCATGCCGGCGGCGCGGCGCACGGAACGAGCTATTTCAAGATGCTCGACGATGCGGCTTTCTATGCCTGTAACAGCCTGGTCACCGACCGCTTCCTGCTGACCACGGCGTTCAACCTGCTGTTCACTCGCCCGCTCAAGGCCGGGCCGGTGATCGCCGAAGGCAAATGGGTGAGCGGGCAGCGCCGCGTGTTCGTCGGCGAGGCGCGATTGATCGACGCCGATGGCGAGGAAGCGGCGCGCGGTACCGGCACGTTCATGCGCTCGTCGATCGCGCTTGCCGGACTGCCGGGCTATCGCCCCGAATGAGCGCGCGGGTCGCCAGCGGCGTCCTGGTCAACGCGCTGGTGCGGCGGGTCGGACAGGCCGGCGGGTTCGCGACAATCCTGGCCAAAGGCGATGCGACCGCCGGCGCGATGCTGATCGTCGCGCAGGACCGTGGCGAGAATGCCCGGACCTGGGAGCGCGGGATCGGTCCGAAGGGTGATGTCGAGCTGATCGCGGTGGGACCCGAAGGCGACGCGCAGGCGGTCACCGACTACTGGATGAAGCGGCGGCGTAACGACCCGGATCTATGGGTTGTGGAGCTGGACGTCGCGCAGGCGGAACGGTTCGCCGCTGAAACGATCCTTAACGATTGATTTGCTGCGCCGCACAATCTAGAAGATGATCCTTCACTATGCGCGTTGTGCCGCGATGGGGTGCGATCCCTAACGGTTACGCAGTCGGGTGGTGGTCCGGGCGATCCTAATTTCAGGTGATCGCGTCCGCGCCCCAACCGCACTTAAGCCAGGCTTAATGCTGTTCTCTTCTCGCGCCGCGAGCCTCGCGGCGACGTTCTTTGCCATCTCCGCGCTTCTTGGCGTCTCCGCCACGAGCAAGGCGATGGGCCTCGACCGCGATGCCGGCATCGCCGCGGTCGCTACCGCCGGGACAGTGGTAAACCCCCCGGCCCCCAAACCGGTTCCCGCCCTCGACATCACCAATGACGATACGGTCACGCCCGACGAAGTGCGGACGGCCGCGCCGATGGGTCCGACGGGCAATCTCAAATTCGCGAGCCTCGCCGCCGCGGTCGCCGCGAGCGACGTGCCGGGCGATGCCGATTCCGAGCTCACCTGTCTCGCCACCGCGGTCTATTTCGAATCGAAGGGCGAACCGCTCTCGGGCCAGCTCGCGGTCGCCAATGTGATCATCAACCGCACGAATTCGGGGCGTTTCCCCAAGTCGATCTGCGGCGTGGTCAAGCAGCCGGGGCAATTCTCGTTCGTGCGCGGCGGCGGCATGCCGGCGATCCGCTCGGGCGCGCAATATCGCACCGCGCTGGCGATCTCGAAGGTCGCGATGGACAAGGGTTGGGACAATCCGGCCCCCAACGCGCTCTATTTTCACGCGCGCTACGTCTCGCCCAACTGGGCGCGGCCGCGGGTGATCACGATCGGCAACCACATTTTCTTCCGGTAAGCCGGTCGCGGGACTTTTCCGCGTTCGCCTAATGTTCTAAAGCGGGGAGATGCTCGATGCGTCTCCCCGCTGTCCTCCCGAAGGTAGCGAAGCGCTGTGCGCGGCCGATGTCGCGCGCGGCGTCATTCGCATGCTCGCGCGCCACGACCTGGCCGCGATGACCGAAGTGCCGCTCGATGGCGGCCGCCGCGCGGATATCATGGCGATCGATTCGCGCGGACAGATCGTCATCGTCGAGATCAAGGTGTCGCGCGCCGACCTGCTCGGTGACGGCAAGTGGTTCGACTATCTCGATCATTGCGACCGCTTCTTCTGGGCCGTGCCCGAAGGGTTCGACCATTCACCCCTTCACGGCGAGGCGTTCCTGCCCGAACGGTCGGGGGTGATCATCGCCGATCGCTACGACGCGGCGATCCTGCGCGAGGCGGCGACGCATCCGCTGGCGGCGCCGGGGCGCAAACGCTGCACCCTGGCGTTCGCACGGCGCGCGGCCAGGCGCGCGAGCGGTCTGGCCGATCCCGAACTGGGGTTCCTGCTGCAAGCCGAGTGAAGCGGGATCAGTGGCGGAAGTGCCGCATTCCGGTGAACATCATCGCCAGCCCAGCCTCGTCGGCCGCCGCGATCACTTCGTCATCGCGGATCGACCCGCCCGGCTGGATCACTGCCGTGGCGCCGGCCTCGACCGCGGCCAGCAGACCATCGGCAAACGGGAAGAAGGCGTCGGAAGCGACTGCCGAGCCGATCGTGCGCGGCGTCGCCCAGCCCGCTTTGTCCGCAGCATCCTTGGCTTTCCAGGCGGCGATCCGGGCGGATTCGAGGCGGTTCATCTGCCCCGCACCGACGCCTGCTGTGGCGCCGTCCTTGGCATAGACGATGGCGTTCGACTTGACGTGCTTGGCGACGGTCCAGGCGAACAGGCAATCGGCGAGTTCCTGCCCGGTCGGCTGGCGCTTGGTCACGGTCTTGAGCTCCGCGGCGGTGATTCGACCATTGTCGCGGCCCTGGATCAGCCAGCCGCCGGTGATCGACTTCGCTTCGAATCCGCCGCGCGCCGGGTCGGGCAGCGCGCCGGTCAGCAACAGGCGCAGATTCTTCTTCGCCGCGAACAGGGCCAGGGCTTCCTCGTCGGCGTCGGGCGCGACCACGACCTCGGTGAAGATCTGGGTGATCTGCCGCGCGGTCGCGGCGTCGAGCGGGCGATTGACCGCGATGATCCCGCCAAATGCCGACACGGTGTCGCAGGCGAATGCCTCGGCATAAGCGGTCTCGAGGCTGCCCGCGGTGGCGACGCCGCACGGATTGGCGTGCTTGACGATGACGCAGGTGGGCTCGGCATCGCGGAACTCGGCGACGAGCTGAAGCGCGGCGTCGGCATCGTTGAGATTGTTGTAGCTGAGTTCCTTGCCCTGCACTTGCCGCGCCTGGCCGATGCCGCGCGCCGACGGGCCGGCATGGTGATAGAAAGCCGCCTGCTGGTGCGGGTTCTCGCCGTAGCGCAGCACCGTGGGCGCCTCGAGCACCATTGGCAGCGTCGCGGGGAACAACTGGCCCTGGTCGGCGAAGCCGAACCAGCTCGCGATCATCGAGTCATAGGTCGCGGTCGCGGCGAATGCCTTGGCGGCGAGCCCCTTGCGCTCTTCCCGCGTCGTCTCGCCCTTCTCGATCATGGCATAGTCGGCGGGATCGGTGACGATCGCGACAAAGGCATGGTTCTTGGCCGCCGAGCGCACCATCGACGGGCCGCCAATGTCGATATTCTCGATGATCTCGTCGCGGCCGGCGCCTTTCGCGACGGTCTGAACGAACGGGTAGAGGTTGACCACGACCAGGTCGATCGCGCCGATCGCGTGCTCGTCCATCGCCCTGGCATGGTCGGGATCGTCGCGCACGGCGAGCAGGCCGCCATGGACCATCGGGTGGAGCGTCTTGACTCGCCCGTCCATCATTTCGGGGAAACCGGTCAGGTCGGAAACGTCGCGAACCTCGAGCCCGGCGTCGCGCAGTGCCCTGGCGGTGCCGCCGGTCGAGACCAGTTCGACGCCTTTCCCCACCAGCGTTTTCGCCAGGTCGACGATCCCGGTCTTGTCCGAAACGGAAAGCAGCGCCCGCCGGATGGGGACGATGTCGGTGGCCATGGCGAATTCCTGTGCTGGGGGCAGTCGCCGCCCCCATTGCCGATCAGGTCGCGCGCTTCAAGGCCCAGCCGATATTCTCTCCCCCCGCTGCCGCTTCGCCGCTGACGACGAGCTGCTGCGTCGCGACCGGCCGCCCGTCGGGATCGACCCATAGGCTTTCCTCGATCGCCAGCACCCCGCCGCGGCAGCGGAATTGCCAGAGCTTGCCCGAGGGCAGGCGGAGCAGTGCCGCCATGCCGTCAGCGGTCGGCGCCGCCTCGACTCCGGCACCGAGGTGGAAGCGGATCGCGAAGGGGATCGTCCCGACCTTGCGGCGGCGCCCGGCGGGCAGCAGCATGTCGTCGCCGCGCAGCTCGCCGCCGTCCTGGGCGAGGATCAACTGGCGGCGGTGGAGGAACCCGAAGCGGCGTGCATAGCCGTCGTGGCTCGCCTCGAGCCGGCTCGCGCCGCTCGATTCCTGGCGTGCCTGTTCGACCTCGCCGACCCCTCGGCCGAGCGTGCCGTCGACATGGATCGCGGTCGAATTGCTGTCGCCGACGACCAGGGTCGAGTGCGCCGCGGTGGTGCGCAGTCCCTCGGCCAGCGCGGTCGGGATCTGGACGATTGCCGCGCGCGCTCCGCCGCAATTGACGACCAGCCGTTCGCCCCCATCGGACATCTCGAACGCCAGGGTCGAGGCGCAACCACCTTCCATCAGGCGCGATACCGGCGGCGGCCCGGCGTCGACGATCACGACCGCGTCGCCCTGCGTCAGGCGCTGATAGCCCCAGTCGCGCCCCTGCCTGAGCGGCCGTGCGCGCACGCCCGAGGCGGCAATGATCTCATCGATGCGATCGCCGCGCACCGGCCCGCCACCCTGCCAACTCGACAGGCCGTGGTCGCCGAGGCACACGCCTTGCAACGCCGGCACCATCCGCCCCAGCGCCGCGGCGACCGCAGGCGGCGGGCCGAGCCGGCGCGCGGCATAGGCCTCGCGCAGCATCACCAGCAGCATGACGATGTCGACCTGCGCCAGCGGGGCACGCGAGATGACGCCGCCATCTTCGTGGACCGCGGTATCGATCGCATTCTCCAGACCGTCCTCGCCGATCTGGCGGCGCGGGTCGCCGCCAGGGATCAGCAGGCCCGCGCAGATCACGCCGCACCACGCCGCGACGCGTGCGACGCCGGCGGGCGCCTTGTCGGCGCTGCGGTCGAGATGCCGTGCGCCGCGCGCGAGCGTGTTGAGCACCTTGCTGCGATAGACCAGGTCCGAGGAGGACAGGATCAGCGGTGCGTGCGCGGTCCAGTGAAGGACGCGGCGGCCCCACAATTCCGGGGTCCAGGCCGGTTCGCCGACCTTGTCGGCATGCGCATCGAGCCAGGCTCGCATGATCGTCTCGGCGACCGGCACGCCGACCGAGCGCGTCGCGACGGTCGACAGATCGCGCAGCCAGGCAAAGCCGTGGATGTGATCCGACAACGACTTCGACCAGTCGTTCCTGGTGAAATCGAGATCGGCGATCGCGACGCTGTCGCCGCGGAAGGTGATCTTGCCGTCGAGCAGGGCGTTACCGCGGCGCACGTCGCCGACGAATGGATCGTCGGGCACGGCAACCAGCTTGAGCGGGTGGCGCCCCCGTAGCCGCAACGCGTGGAGCGGGCTTTTCCACACCATCCGGCGGAACCGTTCGGAGACGCGCTCGGCGAGCGACAGGCCACCGCTGCCGCCTTGCCGGATCAGCCGCTTGCCCTGTTCGATCCCGTCGTTCGGCGTCTCGTCGTTCACCCGCCCCTCAACCGAGCGATGTTGGCGGCATAGGCGTCGGGCCCGCCGCGGAAAGTGGCCGTGCCGGCGACCAGCGCATCGGCACCGGCGGCGATGACTTGGGGTGCCGTCACGACGTCGATCCCGCCATCGACCTCCAGGTCGACGTCGAGGCCTTGCTTGTCGATCATCTTGCGGATCGCGTCGATCTTGCGCAGCGCCGAGGGAATGAAGGACTGGCCGCCGAACCCGGGATTGACGCTCATCACCAGCACCAGGTCGACTTCCTCGAGCAGATAGTCGAGCATCTTGGCCGGGGTCTGGGGCGTGAGCACGACGCCGGCGCGCTTGCCCAGGCTACGGATATGACGGAGGCTGCGATGCGTGTGCGGGCCCCCCTCGACATGGATCGAGATCGTGTCGGCGCCGGCTTCGGCGAACAGGTCGAGATACGGGTCGACCGGCGCGATCATCAGATGAACGTCGAGCGGTTTCGCGGTGTGCGGCCGGATCGCCTTCACCACTTGCGGGCCGATCGTGATGTTGGGGACGAAATGTCCATCCATTACATCGACATGGATCCAGTCGGCCCCGGCCGCGTCGATCGCGCGCACTTCCTCGCCAAGCTTGGCGAAATCGGCACTGAGGATCGAGGGGGCAATACGGACGGGCTTGGACATGCCCTGCTCTAACCGGCCCTCGCGAATCGGGCAATGAAGAAGCCGTCGCAACCGCCGTCGGCTTCCAATGCGCCGGGCAGGATGCGTACCCAGCCGCGGTCGTGCGGCGCGATACCAGCAGGGAGTTCATCGGGACGGATCGGATCGATCGCGAAGTCGCGATTGGCGGCAAGGAACGCCTCGGCCTGGTCTTCGCCTTCCTCGGGTTCGAGCGAGCAGGTCGCATAGACCAGACTGCCGCCCTTCTTCACCCAGCCGGCGGCGTGCGCGAGGAGTTCGCGTTGGGCGTCGGCGGCCTGCTCGATCGTCACCGGATGGACGCGGTGGAGCACATCGGGATGGCGGCGGAAGATCCCCGTCGCGCTGCACGGCGCATCGAGCAGGACGGCGTCCACGGGCGCGGCTGGCGACCAGAAACCGGCATCGGCGGTGACGATCTCGGCCTCGAGCCGCGTGCGCGCCAGATTGTCGCGAAGTCGTGCCAGACGACTTTCCGACGCGTCGATCGCGGTCACGTTCCAGCCCGCGGCGGCGAGCTGCATGGTCTTGCCGCCCGGCGCTGCGCAGGCGTCGATCACCTTGCCCGGCCCCTTGCCCAGCAATCGCGCCGGAATCGCAGCGGCAAGATCCTGCACCCACCAGTCGCCCTCGGCAAAGCCGGGCAGCTCGGGGACGGCGGTACCGCGCGGCAGGCGGCGCTGGCCGGGAAGAAGCGAGACGCCGTCCGGCCCAGCCTCGCCGCGCAGGCTGAGGTCGAGCGGCGGCGGCTCGGCCATTGCGCGGCTGGCGGCGGCGACCATGGCGTCACCCCAGGCTGCGCGCCAGCGCTCGGCGGTCCCGGCAGGTAGCGCCGGGGGATCGGGCAGCGTCGCCTTGCGCCGATCGAGCGTGCCGAACACGCCATGGACCAGTTTGCGCGGGCCGCCATCGACCAACGGCAGCACGGTCGAGATCGCGGCATGCGCCGGCGTGCCGAGCCGCAGCGCCTGGGCCAGCGCGATGCGGAGTGCGAACCGCGCCTTGGCGTCATGCGGCAACGGACGCTGCGTCGCCGAATCGATCAGCGCATCGAGATCAGGGAGGTGGCGCAGCACTTCGGCCGAGATCGCCCGGGCCAGCGCGCGGTCATTATCGGCTTTCAGGCTGGCAAGCACGCGGGGCGCTGCCTGTTCGAGCGTCTCGCCACGGCGGAGGACGGCGTCCAGCAATCGTAAAGTGGCTTGCCGGGCGGGGACGCCGGGGGGAAGCGAACGATCAGACAAGCAACAGATATCCTATGATCACGAGGGATGGGACGAGGATCAGCCAGATGGTCAGGCCAAGAAGGAGCGCGGCGGTCTCGTCGACCCGTCGTCCCGGGCGGGCGGCCTTGATGATGATCGCCCCGGTACCCCAGATCAGCCCGTCCAGGATAGCTCCAACGAAAAGGTCCGCCAACAAACCGCCCAAACCCACCTCCGGCCGATCGACCCTTGCGTCGATCCGTTGCACGCCCAATGTGGCATTCGTCCCCTCAAGCTTCAATCGCTGGACCCGCCATGCCCCGCCCGCCGCACGTCAAGCCGCCCGCTTACCTCTCCAAGAACTCGCCGGTGCCCGAGCCGAAGCCGGCCGAGCCGGACAAGCAACCCTCGGCCGACGATCCGACGCGCTACGGCGATTGGACGCGCAAGGGAATCGCGGTCGACTTCTGAAGAAAGGCGTTCAGGCGATCACGCCGCGCAGGACCGCGCGCACGCCGCGGCCGGGCGACTGATATTCCACCGAGCTCCGCAGACTCTGCGCCATTGCGCGGATCAGCCGGCTGCCCAGCCCCGACCCTTGCGTCCGTGGTTCGGGACCCAGCCCGATGCCGTCATCCTCGACGGTCAGGACATAGGCATTGCCGGCATCGCGCGTCAGCGACACGCGCACGTCGCCCGGGCTCGACGGCCCATAGGCATATTTGAACGCGTTCGAGATGAGCTCGTTGACGATCACGCCCAGCGACACCGCGCGGTCGGTCGGCAATCGGATCGACTCGGCCTGCAGCGTCAGCGCGCGCTTGGGCTTGTCGCTCGCCCAGGCCTCGCCGAGTTCCTCGACCAGCGCTTCCAGATAATCCTTCATGTCGACGCCCTCGACATCATCGGTCGTGTAGAGGCGGCGATGGACCTGGGCGATCGCGTCGATCCGGCGTTCGGTATCCTCGAGCGCCTGGCGTGCCAGCGGATCGGCGAGCGCGCCTGCCTGCAGCCGGATCATCGCGGTGACGAGCTGGAGCGAATTGGCGACGCGGTGATTGACCTCGCGCAGCAATACCTCGAGCCGCTCGTTCGACGCGCGCAGCCGGTCCTCGGCCAGCGCCTTGTCGCGCGCCAGTGCGTGGCGCTCGCGCACCTGGTCGAGCGTGGCCGCGAGCAGGTCGAAAAAGTCCCCGCCGATCGTCTTGACGACATAGTCCGCTGCGCCTGCCTTGAGCGCGGCGACGGCGATCCGGCCTTCCTCCGATCCGGTGACGTAGACGATGCCTGGCGGGTTGGGCAGCTTGCGCAGCCGCTCGAGCGTCTCAAGCCCGTCCATCCCGGGCATGTAATGGTCGACCGCGGCGAGATCGAAATGCTCGGCTTCGGCCAGCGCGAGGCCTTCGGCCCCACCCTCGGCGCAGGTTACGTCGAATCCGCGCCGCGTCAGCGCGCGCTGCGCCAGGGTGCGCAGCCCGGCATCGTCGTCGATATAGAGCAGGCGGCGAAGCGATTGCGGCATCAGTCCCCGCCGATATCCGGAACCTGGATCACCGAGAGGAACAGCCCGAGCTGGCGGATCGCCTGCGCGAAGCTCTCATAATTGACCGGCTTGGTGATGTAGACGTTGCAGCCGAGGTCGTAGCAACGCTGGATCTCGACCTTGTCGTCGGTGGTGGTGAGCACGACCACGGGGGTGCGCTTGAGCGGGCTGTCCTCGCTCTTGATCTTCGTCAGGATATCGATCCCCGACATGTCGGGCAGGTTGAGGTCGAGCAGGACCAGGGCCGGGCCATTGAGCGCCGGACCGTTCTGGTGATTGTAAAGATAGTCGAGCGCGGTCGTCCCGTCGGTGAAATGGGTGATGTCGTTGAGGATGCCGGCGCGGCGGATGTTCTTCTCGATCAGCCGGGCATGGCCTTCGTCGTCCTCGATCATGACGATGGAGACGGAATGGTGGTCGTTCATAGTGTTGATCCCGTGTCGATCAGCTGCGCGGGCAGCGAAAGCGTGAAGATGGTGCCGACCCCCAAAGTGGAGGTGACGTCGATCGTTCCGCCGAGGCGATAGACCAAGGCGCGGACATGCGCGAGCCCGATCCCCTCGCCCGGCTGGTCCTGCGGACCCGATCGGCGGAACAGGTCGAAGATGCGGGCATGGTCGGTGGGGGCGATGCCGCGGCCATTGTCGGCGACCTCGATGAAGCGGCGATCGCGCTCGCTGCGCCCGCGGATGACGATGCGGCCGGGGCGGTCGGGCGAGGTGTATTTGATCGCGTTCTCGACGAGGTTGGAGAGCACTTGCTCGACGGCTACCCGATCGCTGACCAACGTCGGCAGCGGCGTCTCGACCAGGATCTCGGCGTGCTTGTCGTCGGCAAGGTGCCTGAGCGAGTCGCGGACGCTCGCGGCCATGTCGGCGATCGCCAGCGGTTCTGGAGTGAGCACGCGGCGGCCCTCGCGCGACAGGCGTAGGATCGCGTTGATCAGCCGGTCCATCTTCTGCGTCGACGTACGGATGAAACCGATCGCCTCGGGCAGGTCCTCACGCGCCGCGACCCGCGCCTCGTCGGTCAGGATGCCGGGCGCGCGTTTCTCGGCGGTGTCGATCAGCTCGCGCAGAACGGTGGTCGCGGCCTCGAGCTCGGCGGTAAACCCCATCACGTTGACGAGCGGCGAGCGCAGGTCGTGGCTGACGATGTATGCGAAGCGCTGGATCTCGTCATTGGCGCGCGTCAGGTCGGCGGTCCGCTCGACGACCGCGCCTTCGAGGTCGCTGTTGAGCAATTGCAGCCGGTCGCGCGCGCTGCCCAGGTCGCGCGTGTAGCGCAGGATCGTTGCGGTCGAGAGGGTCGCGACCAGCACCAGGAGCACGCCGGCGACGGTCAGGATGGCGAAGAATGCCTGGATGCTTGCCTGCTGCGTCGCGTCGCGTTGCTCGAGCAATTGGTGCTCGTCGCCGTTCATCGCCGTGAGCACGTCGCGAATGCCGCGCATCCGCCGGGCGATGGTCTCGCTCCGGAACGAGGCGATCGCCGCATCGCGCTTCCCCGCCTGCACCAGGGCGATGGTCTCGTCCTGCCGCGCTTCGATCTCGGTAAGGCGCCGCCGCAGATCCGCAATGCGTGCGCTTTGCCGATCGTTGTCGCTGGTCAGCCGGCCCAACCGGTCGATGGCCGGGGCGACCTGCGCTCGCGTGACGCGATGCGCGTCGAGATAGAATGGGTCGCCGGTCAGGATATAGCCGCGCCGCGGCGTCTCGGCCTGCTCGATCAATACTTGGAGCTGGCCGATCGCGACTTCGACATCATAGCTATGCTCGACCCATTTGGTGTGGTCGGCGGCGCGGCTCACCACCCAGATCGTGGCAACCGCTGCGGCGAGCAGTCCGGCAAACCCCAGGGTCAGGCAGACGACGAGAAACCTCCTCGCCCATCCTTCGGGTGCTCCAAGATGTCGGACGATCGTCCCCGGCATGGAGGCGGTCTAGGCCCGGACCAGAGAGAAGGCCAGTTCTACTGTCTTGATCCGGATCAGTCCCATTTTCAGAGCAGCAGGCCCTGCAGATTGGCGCGTCCCACCGTGCCGCCGCCGCGCCGTCGCGCGAGTTCGGTCTCGGCGGTGAAGCGGATGTCGGGATCGCGATCGGTCAGGAACCCGGTCAGGCTGTCCTCGGCGATCTCGGTCCATTCCTTGCCGCGATCGGGCCCGTAGCGAACGCGCGGCAGAAGGCCGGGCTGGCGCGACCAGTCGAGCAATTGTTCGACCGACGCCTCGTTGAGCATGTCGCGCAAGTGAAAGGCCGTGACATAGGCATCGGGAAAGGCGCGATGCGCGGGCAGGCCACGCTCATGATCCATCCCGTCGGGTTTGCGCCAATAGCGCAGCACCTGGTTGGAGAAGCTCGGCGAGTCGGGCCATAACCGCATCGCGCATTTCCAGGTGCAGATCCATTCAGCGCCATGGGTCAGGCTGGGCGTGCAGAACTTTTCCTCGAAATCCGCGCGATGCGCCGCCAGCGCGATGCGTCGCGGATAAGGATCAAGCACCGGGCGCGCGGCGTCGATCCAATAGGGCGCATCGGCGACCTGCTCGTCGAGGATATGGTGGATCGCCTGGGTGATCGGGGGGATCGGCCGGCCGGGATTGATCAGCCGCGCACCGCCCTCGCCATATAATTCCCAGCGGCCGTCTTCGCCCAGGGCGACGTCCTGCCAGCCGATTTCGCACACGCCATGGGTGGTCGGGGATTCGCCGGTGGTTTCTAGGTCGATGACGCGGATGATCGAAGGCAAAGGCATCGAGGCTATGTGGGCGCTTCAGCGGCGAAAAGCGACTCCGAGGTGTTAGTGGTTCCCCGGTGCAACCCAACCCCAACCGTCATCCCGGCCTTGTGCCGGGGTCCGCCGGGCGGCACCGGCTGACCTCGAACCTCTTGCTCCACGGCGCGAGGCTATGCGGATCCCGGCACAAGGCCGGGATGACGGTGTTGGGTTATCCGCCAATCAATGCCCGGCCTGCGGACCGCGCTCCAGTCCGCTGGCCGCCAGTTGCGCATCGATCTGCGCGAGCAGGCGGTCGAGCGCGGCCTGGTCCTTCGCCTCGGCGCGCGCGACCAGCACGTCCTGCGTGTTCGAGGCGCGCAGCAGCCACCAGCCGTCGGGGGTGTTGACCCGCGCGCCATCGGTGCGGTTGACGTCGGCACCGTCGGCCTCGAGCCGGTCGAGTACTTCGTCGATCACCGCGAACTTGCGGCTCTCATCGACCTGGAAGCGCATCTCCGGCGTGTTGACCATCGCCGGCATCGCGCTTTTGATCTCGGTCATCGACTTGCCGATCATATGGACGGCGCGGATCAGCCGGACGGCGGCATATTGCGCGTCGTCGAAGCCGTAGAATTCGTGCGCGAAGAAGATGTGCCCCGACATTTCGCCGGCGAGCGGCGCGCCGGTCTCCTTCATCTTGGTCTTGATCAGGCTGTGGCCGGTCTTCCACATCAGCGGATGCCCGCCCAGTTCGGCGATGCGGTCGTACAAGGCCTGGCTCGCCTTGACGTCACCGATGATCGTCGAGCCCGGCAACTCCTTGAGCACCGGCTCGGCAAGGATGGCGAGGATCTGGTCGCCCCAGATCACCCGACCTTCGCCGTCGATCGCGCCGATGCGGTCGCCGTCGCCGTCGAATGCGACCCCGAAATCGAGCCCTTTCTCGGCCACCAGCGCCTTGAGGTGCGCGAGGTTCTTCTCCTCGGTCGGGTCGGGATGGTGGTTGGGGAAATTGCCGTCGACCTCGGTGAACAGCAGGTGATGTTCACCCGGAAGCAATTGGGTCAGCTTCTCGATCACCGGGCCCGCGGCACCGTTGCCCGCGTCCCAGCCGATCCGGTAGGCGCCCCCCGAATAGCCCGCCATCAGCCGGCCGACATAGTCGTCGACGATATCGGCATCGGTCGCACTCCCCTCGCCTTCTTCCCAATCGCCCTCGGCGGCCATGCGGCCGAGCTTCTGGATGTCCTCGCCGAAGAACGGGCGGTGCTGCAGCACCATCTTGAAGCCGTTATACTCGGCCGGGTTGTGGCTGCCGGTGATCTGGATGCCGCCATCGACCTCGAGCTCGGCCTCCGCCCAGTAAAGCTGCGGGGTCGGGCCCATGCCGGTGCGGATCACGTCGACGCCCGCGGCGGTCAGGCCGGCGACCAGCTCGGTCTCCATGGCGGGCGACGAGGTGCGGCCATCGCGGCCCACGGCGACATGCGTGCCGCCGGCGCGGCGGACGATCGTGCCGAAGGTGCGGCCGATCGCGTACGCATCGTCGGTCGACAGGGTTTTGCCGACGACGCCGCGGATATCATATTCACGCAAGCTCGTCGGGTCGAAACGATGGGTCATGGGGGCTCCCGTCAGGTTGTTGCGCGCCCAATCCGCCGATGCGGGGAAAAGTTCAATCCCCGGGCTTGATCAGGATGTCGCGTGCCTCGTTGACGCGGCGCGCCAATTCGTCGGTGCCGCCATGATCGGGATGGACGTTGCGCAGCAGGCGGCGATGTGCGCTGCGGATTTCCTCGATCGTCGCGGTCGGCGGCAGGCCAAGGATCGCGAGCGCCTTCATCTCGGCGTCGGAGCGGACCGGGCCGCGCTGGCCGGTGGTCCAGCTGCTGCGCGGACCCTTCCAGATGTACCAGCCCAGCCACGCGATGGCGAGCGCAATGGCGAATTTGGCGATCATGCGAAGAGCGGCAACGCCGGCTCGGGCAGCGCCAGGGCAGCCATCATCTCGCGCAATTCCTGCCGCGCCGCGACATGCGCCAGGCCCATGTCGCCGAAATCGCGGCTGTCGATCATCGTCAGCCCCTTGGGGAACAGCTCGCGATAGATCACGCGCTCGCCGAGGCCCGGGATGATGCGGAAGCCGACCCGCTTGGCGAGCTGGTCGAGCGCGTCCGACACGCGGCGCATGTTGCGCGCTTCGATATGCTGGAGGCGATTGCGCAGCACCACCCAGTCGATCGTCGCGCCATCGCTCTTGGCGCGTGCCTTGCGCGCTTCCCAGATCAGTTCGGCGTAGAAGCTCGGCCGGGTGACCTTGTAGGTGTCGGGATCGACCTGGCCGATCAGGTCGAAGTCGACGAAACTGTCGTTCATCGGCGTGACCAACGTGTCGGCGCGGCTTGCCGCGAGTCGGCCGAAGCGGTCGTCGCGGCCTGGCGTATCGATCACCAGGAAATCGGTATCCTCGTCGAGCGCGGCGAGGATTTCCTCATAGCGATCGAGGCTCTCACCGTCATGCGCGGCGAATTTGGGGATGGGCAATTCGCGCCCGGTGCGCTTCACGGTCGCGTGGCGGTTCTCGAAATAGCGCGCCATCGTGCGCTGGCGATGGTCGAGGTCGAAGGCAGAGACGCGCGCGCCGCGCGCCTGGAGCGCGATCGCGACATGGACCGCGGTGGTGGACTTGCCGGTGCCGCCCTTTTCGTTGGCGAAGACGATGGTGTGTGGTTTGCGGACGTCCGCCACGTACTGACCTTGTTGCACGAAGTGTTTCACGCCCCTTACAGGCGGAAGCATCAGCTGTCGAAGGGGCAATGACCGTGCAACTTGTGCATAACGTGTCCGATTTGAGACTCGCCGTGGCGAGCCTGCGCGCCGACGGGGCGCGGATTGCCCTGGTGCCGACGATGGGCGCGCTCCATGCCGGGCACATGGCGCTGGTCGACGCCGCGCGGTCGACCGGGGCGAAAGTCGTGGCGTCGATCTTCGTCAATCCGAAGCAGTTCGGCCCCAACGAGGATTTGTCGCGCTATCCGCGGCCGGCCGAGGCGGACCAGGCGCTGCTGACCGCGCATGGCTGCGACCTGTTGTGGATGCCCCCGGTCGACGAGATGTATCCGGCGGGGTTCGCGACCAATGTCTCGGTATCGGGCGTGAGCGAAGGTCTCGATGGCGCGGCGCGGCCGGGGCATTTCGATGGAGTCGCGACCGTCGTGACCAAATTGTTCAACCAGGTGCGGCCCGACACCGCCTTTTTCGGTGAGAAGGATTTCCAGCAGCTCGCGGTGATCCGGCGGATGGTTGCCGACCTCGACCAGGGGCTGGAGATTATCGGGGTACCGACGGTGCGCGAGGCGGACGGCCTGGCGCTGTCGTCGCGCAACATCTACCTGTCGCCCGACGAGCGGGTGCGCGCACTGGCCCTGCCCCGCGCGCTGGCCGAGGCGAAGCGCGCGATCGAGGCGGGCGAGGATGGCGCGATCCACGCCGCCATGACGTCGCTCGCCGCGGCCGGGTTCGTCACCGATTACGTGTCGCTGGTCGATGCCGGGACGCTGGGTGAGCCGCAGCCCGGTCGGCCCCGCCGCCTGCTCGCGGCAGCACGCATCGGAACCACCCGCCTGATCGACAATCTTCCCGTAGAGCCCTGAAAACCATGGTTAAACGGCGTTAACCATTTGTTGACCCCTGCCCCGCCAATGTAGCCCTGCCAAAGGGATAAAAAGGGGTTGGCGACATGGGCAGCAGCCTGAAGAGTGCGCAGTTCCTGATCGAAAGCCGGTTGCGCGATGCCGCGCACGGCGACTGGGATGCGTGCTACGATCTGGGGGTGGATTATTCGACGGGCGCAAACGGGGTCGATCTCGACCTGATCGAGGCGCACAAATGGTTCAACCTCGCCGCGTCACGCGGTGGCCATGAAGGCGCGCGTCATTGCCGCGCCGAGGTCGCCGACGAAATGACGGCGCGTGAAATCGCCGAGGCGCAGACCCGCGCTCGCTCGTGGTTGAGCGAAACGTCTCGCCGGGCGGCCTGATCAGGCGTCATCCCAGCGAAAGCTGGGATCTTCCGCCGTATTTCCCTGCCTGAGATCCCAGCTTTTGCTGGGATGACGATCAGCCTTTGGTAGCCGTAGCCTTTTTCTTGGCCGGCGCCTTTTTCGCAGCCGTTTTCTTGGCCGGCGCCTTCTTCGCGCCGCGCTTCCCCTTTGCCGGACCCGCCGCCGCCCGTGCATCGATCAGCTGCGCGGCTTCCTCCAGCGTCAACTGATCCTTGTCGATCGTCTTGGGCAGGGTCGCATTGGTCGTGCCGTCGGTGACATAGGCGCCGTAGCGTCCTTCCATCAGCCTGATCTCGACTTCGGTCCGCGGATGCTTGCCGAGCGTCTTGAGCGGCTCGCGGCTGCCGCGCGCCGGACGCCCGCCATTGGCGGCGGCTTCGGCGAGCTTGACCACCGCGGCGTTCATGCCGGTCTCGAACACCTCGGCGGTCGATTGCAGCCGGGCGTACTTGCCGTCATGCGCGAGATAGGGGCCGTAACGGCCGATCGACGCGGTGATCGGATTGCCCGTTTCGGGATGCGCGCCGATCTCGCGCGGCAGGCTCAGCAGCTTCAATGCCCAGTCGAGATCGAGCTCGATATCCTTGGGGATCGAGGCGCGCTTGGCGTCCTTGCCTTCGCCGAGCTGGATGTACGGGCCGAACCGCCCCGCCTTGCGCTCGACCTCGAGGCCGGTCTCGGGATCCTTGCCGAGCGATTCGGGGCCGCTGTCCTCACCGGCGGCTGCCCCTGCCTGGGCGAAGCGGCGGGTATATTTGCACTCGGGATAATTGGAGCAGGCGATGAAGGCGCCGAACCGGCCGCCGCGCAGCGAGAGCTGGCCCTTGCCGCAATTGGGGCACAGCCGCGGATCGCCGCCATCGGCCTTGTCGGGGAAGAGATAGGGGGCGAGGAATTCGTCGAGCTGCTGCGTCACTTCGGACGGCTTGAATTCCATCACTTCGGTCGTGCGCGGCTTGAAGTCGCGCCAGAACGCCTCGAGTACCTTCTGCCAGTCGGCGCGGCCGCCCGAAATCTCGTCGAGTTCGTCCTCGAGGCCCGCAGTGAAATCGAAACTGACGTACCGTTCGAAGAAGCGTTCGAGGAACGCGGTAACGAGGCGTCCCGATTCCTCGGCGAAGAAGCGGTTCTTCTCGACGCGGACGTAATCGCGGTCCTTGAGCGTCTGGATGATCGAGGCATAGGTCGAGGGTCGGCCGATGCCGAGCTCCTCGAGCCGTTTGACCAGCGACGCTTCGGAGAAGCGCGGCGGCGGCTGGGTGAAATGCTGCTCGGCGGTCACCTCGCGCTTGGCCGGCACGTCGCCGTCGCGCAGGCGCGGCAAGCGGCGCGATTCCTCGTCACCTTCGTCGTCGCGGCCCTCTTCGTACAGCGCGAGATAGCCGGGGAAGAGCACGACCTGCCCGGTCGCGCGCAGGCCGTGGCGGCCGGTGCCGTCGGCCAGGTCGATCGTGGTGCGCTCCATCTGCGCCGAGGCCATCTGGCTCGCCATCGCGCGTTTCCAGATCAGCTCGTACAACCGGGCATGGTCGCCCGATCCGGCGCGGTCCCTGGCGAAATCGGTCGGGCGGATCGCCTCATGCGCTTCCTGCGCGTTCTTGGCCTTGGTCTGATATTGGCGCGGCTTGTCGGGAACGTAGTTCGCGGCATAGCGCTCGGTGATCGCCTTGCGCGCGGCGGAGATCGCGCTGCCATCCATCTGGACGCCATCGGTCCGCATATAGGTGATCGCGCCATCCTCGTAGAGCGCCTGGGCGATCCGCATCGTGTGGCTGGCCGAGAAGCCGAGCTTGCGCGCCGCTTCCTGC
>FTCZ01007342.1_pt1 | contig 24777 bp, 24 predicted proteins | sample 1658871 | NCBI WGS metagenome assembly FTCZ01 (sample SAMEA3914864, study PRJEB12502) | metagenome | biome: forest; material: soil | place: USA | collected 2012-03-12 | depth 0.3 m | reverse complement strand
GTAATAGCTGATCCAGTTCGACAGGCCCGCGCCAGCGGCGATCGCCTTGAAGCGGTTGGTCTGGGTGTTCGCCCACATCGACATGAAGCCGCCATAGCTTCCCCCGGTCAGGCCGAGCCGGTTGTCGTCGACCGGCGCGACCTTCTCGACCGCGTCGATCCCGGCGAGGATGTCGCGCAGGTCGCCGCCGCCGAAGTCGCGCTTGTTGGCGGCGGTGAACGCCTCGCCCTGGCCGTACGACCCGCGTGGATTGGGATAGAAGAGATAATAGCCGCGCCGCACCAGCTCGGCTTCATAGCTGTCCGCCTCGATGAACCGCGGCGACGTCGCCGAGGACGGCCCGCCATGGACGTTGACGATCATCGGGGCCCTATCCGAAGCCGGGTCGGCGGGCGGGGTGCGCGGGCCGATCAGCCAGCCCTGCACGTCATAGCCGTCATTCTTCCAGGTGACGCTGCGTGACGACACGCTCGGTGCCAGGCCGTCATTGTCGGTGGTGATCTTCCTCGGCACCCTGGCCGGCCCGGCATAAAGCGCGGGGGCGTGCTCGTAATCCTGCAGCTGGGTCGCGATCACCGATCCGTCGGCGCTATAGACGACGCGGCCGTCGCCGGCACCGAAGCTGGCGGGCTGTTCCCACATCACTTGCGTGCCCTTGCCTGGCGCGAAGCTCGCGACCTGCATGTTCGATCCCATCAGCCGGGTCTCGCGGATGCCGGCCCTAGTCCAGGCGAACGAGGTCACCGTCGCCTTGTCGCCCGCGGTCGCGTTGACCGGGGTGCCGCCGGCAAACGGCACCGTCCAGATGTCGCCGCCTACCGGCCCGAAATCGCTCATCAATCCGCCGATCCAGGCGACGGTCTTGCCGTCGGGGGAGATGCGTGGGAAATTGATCTGCGTGCTCGGCTTGGCGATGTTGCGCACCGCGCCGGTCGCGGCGTCGATCGCGTCGAGCGTCGCCACCCACCAATTGTCGTCGCCATTGCCCACCGCCGTGGTCGCGACGAACCCCTTGCCGTCGGGGGTCCAGTCATATTCGTAGACGTAGCGGTTCGCGGGGGAGACCGGTTTGATGTCGGCCGTCGCGCTGCCGAGGGGGAACACCGCAATGCGTTGTTCGTCGTTGGTCTCGCCGATCTCGCCGACCAACCGGACGCCGGGCTGGGTCGCGCCCGATTCCTTGCCGGCATTGAGCGTCACCAGCACCGCGACGCGCGTACCGTCCGGTGAAAAGCGCGGGGTCTGGGCGATCCCCTTGATGGTGGCGAGCGACGCATAGGGAAGGCCGGCGACCGGCCCGCCGGTCAGGGCATTGCCGGCGGCCCACCACAATTCGGTGACGCCTTTCGCGCGATCGCGCTGCAGCCAGGCGAGGCCCTTGGGTCCGAAGGTCAGCCCCGAATAGCTGCAGGTTGCGCAGGGATCTATCGTGGTCAGGATATGCCCGTCCTTGACCGCGCGCAGCACGATCTTGCCGTGCGCCGGCTTGCCGCTTTCCGTGTCGGCGGTCTCGACGCTGGCCACCATGTCGCCCGCCGGGGACAGCGCCAGACTGGCATAAGCGTGCATCGGCTGCGGGGCGGGTGCGGCGGCAGTGGTGGCGAGCAGGGCAGCAATTGCGAGGGTCTGGCGCATCGGCGACTCCATGGAGGATGGCGATCGATAGGCCCGCCGCCTGCCGCCGAAAAGAGGAAGGGAGGCCGCGCCGTCCCGCGCAGGTATCGTGGCGTACCGACGGCGGCGCGAAAGGGATCGCGAAAAAGGGGCCGGTTGCCCGGCCCCTTCTCCTCGCCCGAAGGCAATCTGCTTACCAGTGGCGGCTTACCAGTGACGGCCGGGGTTGCGGCCGTTGTCCCGCCCGTAGCCGCGGTCGTTCTTCTGGAACTTCACCTTGGCGCTCAGCACATCGTAGCGGCGCTCGAGATCGGCGCGTTCGCGCATGTCGATCCGGCCACCCGAGACGCGGTAGCGATATTCGAGGCCCTGGATCCCGCGCAGCTCGTTCTGGAGCCCGCGCGCCTCGAACCGGTTGAGCGCGCCCGAACGGATGCCCTGGTCGATCCGCATCTGGATCATCTGCGCGCGCTGGTTGACCGGCGCGAACGGCGCGGCACCGGCGACGGCGGGGATGGCGGCAGTGGCGACGCCCAGGCCCGCCAGCAGAACAGTCAGCTTTTTCATGTCTCTCACTCCTTTGGCGACCGAACGATCCGGTCGAGGAGAGAATTGGGCCCTATCTGTCGCGACCATGTCCCGGCGATTGTACGAATGTGTCGCAGGCGGTCGCCAGGGCGAAAGCTTCGTTCAGGTACATGAACTTTAGCTGTCGATTTAGCGGAACGAATAGGGCACCGGCCCGCGCGCATCGGGGTCGATGCTGATTTCGCTCGCTGCCGGCGGGAACGCGCGCTGGTCGCAATCGGCGCGCGGGCAGATGCGGCACGATACGCCGATCGGGGTCGCGACATCATCGGGGTGGATGCCATCGGCATAGACGAAATCGGCGGCGTGGATTTCTTCGCAGCCCAGCGTCACGGCATAGCGTCGCGGACTGCGCGTGTAGCTGCCCGACGGCTTGACCAGTCCCTTGGCCATCGAGACGTAGCGCGTGCCATCGGGCGTCTCGGCGAACTGGACCGCGATGCGATCGGGGATCGCGACCGCTTCGTGCACGCCCCATAACGGACAGGCGCCGCCGAACCGCGCGAACTGGAAGCGGGTTGCCGAATGCCTCTTGGTGATGTTGCCCGCCATGTCGACGCGGCAGAAGAAGAACGGAATGCCGGTCGCCCCCGGCCGTTGCAGTGTCGAGAGGCGGTGGCAGGTCTGTTCGAAACTCGTCCCGAAGCGCCGGCACAGCCGATCGATGTCGTGGCGCAATTCGCGCGCGGTGGCGCGGAAGCGGGCATAAGGCATCAGCAAGGCGCCCGCGGCGTAATTGGTCAGTCCCGCCGCGAGGAGGGCGCGCCCGGCATCCGATGCGAGCCCGTCCGCCGCGATGTCGCGGATGAGTCCAGCGAATTCGAGCCGCGCGAGCTGGTGCGCCAGCGCGAACAACCGGCTTTCGACCGGGAGCGCGGGGTCGAGCCGCAGGACGCGCGCGCCGGTGTCGTAGCTGCGCACCGGACCGCCCAGTTCCTCTTCGGCCTGGACCGTGACACCGAACCGCTCGGCCAGCCGTTCCTCGAGCGCGGATGCGGCGATCGCGCCGTCGCCGAGCTGGTCGGCAATGTCCTCCGCCGCGCGATCGAGCGGATCGACATAATTGCGCTCGGCGTGGAACCAGTCGCGTACTTCCTCCCACGGGAAGCGCGCCGATTCCGCGGCACCCGCCGCGAACCGGTCGTCGAACGCGCGAAGCTGTTCCTGCGAGCGGCGGAACGCGGCATGGAGCGCGACCATCCGTCGTGCGAGTTGCGGCTGCTGGCGCGCGCCGCGGCGCAAGGTCGCCTCGTCGAGCCAGGCATCGGGCACGCTGGGATCGGTCGAGGCCTCGATCGCGTCGACCAGCAGCATCGATTCGTCGGCGGCGGCGATCGCCTCGCCCTCGGCGGGGAACGCGCGGGCGAGCGCGACCATCACCAACGGCGTGATCGGCCGGTCGCCATTCTCGATCTGCGAGAGGTACGACACCGACACCGAGAGCTGCGCGGCCAGCGCGCGCTGGCTCAGCCCGAGCCGCTGGCGCAGCGCGCGGAGGCGATGGCCGGCGAAGATGCGGCGCGCGGTGTCGGTCATGTCGCGAGGATAGTTTGCAAACTCCATCCGGACAAGTTTGCAACATTACAGTTGCAGCATCACGCTGCTAGGGGAAAGAAGCCCGATCCGCATCAGGAGCACCCATGTCCTCGACCATCGCCGAACTCGAACGCAAGCGCGCCGCCGCGAGGCTGGGCGGAGGCGAGAAGCGCATCGCCGCGCAGCATGCCAAGGGCAAGCTGACCGCGCGCGAGCGGCTCAACGTGCTGCTCGACGAAGGATCGTTCGAAGAGCTCGACATGTATGTCGAGCATAATTGCGTCGATTTCGGCATGCAGGACCAGATCATCCCGGGTGACGGCGTGGTCACCGGATCGGGCACGATCAACGGCCGGCTGGTGTTCGTGTTCAGCCAGGACTTCACCGTGTTCGGCGGCTCGCTGTCGGAGCGCCATGCGCAGAAGATCTGCAAGATCATGGACATGGCGATGAAGGTCGGCGCGCCGGTGATCGGCCTCAACGATTCGGGCGGCGCTCGCATCCAGGAAGGCGTCGCCTCGCTGGGCGGCTATGCCGAGGTGTTCCAGCGCAACGTGCTCGCTTCGGGCGTGGTGCCGCAGCTCAGCCTGATCATGGGCCCGTGCGCGGGCGGCGCGGTCTATTCGCCGGCGATGACCGACTTCATCTTCATGGTGAAGGATTCCTCCTACATGTTCGTCACCGGCCCCGACGTGGTGAAGACGGTGACCAACGAAGTGGTGACGCAGGAGGCCTTGGGCGGCGCGGTCACGCATACTACCAAGACCTCGGTCGCCGACGTCGCGTTCGAGGACGATATCGAGACGTTGCTCGCCGCGCGCGACTTCATCGACTTCCTGCCGGCGTCGAACCGCGAGCCCGTGCCCGAGCGGCCGTCGTCGGATCCGTGGGACCGGATCGAGGACAGCCTCGACACCCTGATCCCGGCCTCGGCCAACCAGCCCTATGACATGCACGAACTGATCCGGAAGACGGTCGACGAAGGCGACTTCTTCGAGATCCAGCCCAAGCATGCCGGCAACATCATTTGCGGGTTCGGCCGGATCGAGGGACGCACGGTCGGCGTGGTCGCCAACCAGCCGATGGTGCTGGCGGGCGTGCTCGACATCAATTCGTCGAAAAAGGCTGCGCGCTTCGTCCGCTTCTGCGACGCGTTCGAGATTCCGATCGTCACCTTCGTCGACGTGCCCGGTTTCCTGCCCGGCACCGCGCAGGAGCATAACGGCATCATCAAGCACGGCGCCAAATTGCTGTTCGCTTATGCCGAGGCAACCGTGCCCAAGATCACCGTCATCACGCGCAAGGCCTATGGCGGCGCCTATGACGTCATGGCGTCGAAGCATCTGCGCGGCGACCTCAATTATGCCTGGCCGACCGCCGAGATCGCGGTGATGGGCGCCAAGGGCGCGGTCGAGATCATCTTCCGCGGTCGCACGCCCGAGGAGATTGCCGAGCGTACCGCCGAATATGAGGCACGCTTCGCCAACCCGTTCGTGGCGGCGTCGAAGGGGTTTGTCGACGAAGTGATCCAGCCGCATTCGACTCGCCGCCGGGTTGCGCTCGGCCTGCGCAAGCTCAGGGGCAAGGTCCTCGAGAATCCGTGGAAGAAGCACGATAATATTCCTCTCTGAGAAAGGCTCCAGATGATCCCGCTTCTCGCTCTCCTGATCCAGGCCGCCCCCGTTGCTCCGCCCGCCGGCGTGCCGGGGAACACCGACAAGTGAAGCTCGGCCGGCTCAATCATGTCGGGGTCGCGACGCCGTCAATCGCGGAGGCGATTCCTTATTGGCGCGAAATGATGGGGGCGGTGACGATCCACGAGCCGTTCGACCTGCCCGCGCAGGGCGTGAAAGTGTGTTTCGTCGATACGCCCAACACCCAGATCGAATTGATCGAGCCGCTCGGCGACACCTCGCCGATCCGCGCCTTTCTCGAGAAGAACCCGGCGGGCGGGCAGCACCATCTCTGCTATGAAGTGCCCGACATCATCGAGGCGAAAGCCTGGTTCGAGGCGAAGGGCGCACGCGTGCTCGGCGAGCCGCGGATCGGGGCACATGGTACGCCGATCTTCTTCGTCCATCCCCGCGACATGGGCGGGGTGCTGACCGAGATCATGGAAACGCCCAAGGGCGCGCATTGAGGGGAGCCGCATGGCCTACGAGCATATCCTGACCGAGCGCAACGGCGACGTCCTCGTCATCACGCTCAACCGGCCCGACCGGCTCAACGCCGCGCCGCCGGCGATGTTCGTCGAGATCAAGCAGGTGCTGGCCGAGCTGGACGGTGCGCGCGCGGTGCTGGTCACCGGTGCCGGTCGCGCCTTCTGTTCGGGCGCCGATGTTGGCGGCGGTGCGCTGAGCGCGGGCAGTCAGGGCCTCGATCCGGGACAAGTGACGCACGATGCGCTCACCAACAGCTACAATCCAACGCTCGCCGCGGTCGCGGATCTGGCGGTGCCGGTGGTGACGGCCGTGCGCGGGCCCGCCGCCGGGATCGGCTGCAGCCTGGCGCTTGCCGCCGACTTCTGCGTGGCATCGGACACCGCCTATTTCCTTCAGGCGTTCGTCAATATCGGGCTCGTCCCCGATGGTGGCGCGAGCTGGATGCTGACCCGGCTGATCGGCAAGGCGCGCGCGACCGAAATGATGATGCTCGGCGAGCGCATACCGGCCGCGAAGGCGCTCGACTGGGGGATGATTCACAAGGCCGTGGCCGACGATGTGCTCGACGCCGAAGCGTTGGCGCTGGCCGAGCGGCTCGCCGCAGGGCCAACCGTTGCTCTCGGGCTGATGCGCCGCCAACTCCACGCCGCGATGGAAGGCGATTATGCCGCGGCGATGGGCCGCGAAGCTGACAACCAGCGTGCCGCGCGCGGCACCCGCGATTCGATGGAGGGCGGCATGGCCTTCCTCCAGAAGCGCAAGGCGGAGTTCAAGGGCGCCTGACATGACCGACGATCGCAATCTCGACGACTGGAAGGCCCTTGCCGACAAGGAAGTGAAGGGCAAGGACCTGACCTGGCACACGCCCGAGGGGATCGCGGTCAAGCCGCTTTACACCGAGGAGGACGTCGCCGGTCGCGATCCCGGCCTGCCCGGCTTCGCGCCGTTCACGCGCGGCGTGCGCGCCTCGATGTATGCCGGGCGGCCCTGGACGATCCGGCAATATGCCGGCTTCTCGACCGCCGAGGAATCGAACGCTTTCTACCGCCGCAACCTCGCTGCCGGGCAGAAGGGCCTCTCGGTCGCGTTCGATCTCGCCACCCATCGCGGCTATGACAGCGATCATCCGCGCGTAGTCGGCGACGTTGGCAAGGCCGGGGTCGCGATCGACACGATCGACGACATGAAGATCCTGTTCGACGGCATCCCGCTCGACCAGATGTCGGTCTCGATGACGATGAACGGCGCGGTGATCCCGATCCTCGCTTTCTTCATCGTCGCGGGCGAGGAGCAGGGAGTCAGTCGCGCCCAGCTCGACGGAACGATTCAGAACGACATTCTGAAGGAGTTCATGGTCCGCAACACCTATATCTACCCGCCCGAGCCGAGCATGCGGATCATCTCGGACATTTTCGGCTACACGTCGCGTGAGATGCCCAAGTTCAACAGCATCTCGATCAGCGGCTATCACATGCAGGAAGCCGGGGCGACACAGGTCCAGGAGCTGGCCTTCACCATCGCCGACGGCATGGAATATGTGAAATACGGTGTCGCCTCGGGGCTCGACATCGACAAGTTCGCCGGGCGGCTGAGCTTCTTCTTCGCGATCGGCATGAACTTCTTCATGGAAGTGGCGAAGCTGCGCGCGGCGCGCGTGCTGTGGCATCGCGTCATGACGAAGCTCGGCGCTGGGGACGAGCGCTCGAAGATGCTGCGCACGCATTGCCAGACGTCGGGCGTGTCGCTGCAGGAGCAAGACCCGTACAACAACGTCATCCGCACCACTATCGAGGCGATGGCGGCGATGCTCGGCGGCACCCAGTCGCTCCACACCAATGCGCTCGACGAAGCGATCGCGCTGCCGACCGATTTCTCGGCGCGGATCGCGCGCAATACCCAGATCGTCATCCAGGAAGAAACCGGGATGACCAAGGTGGTCGATCCCCTGGGCGGCTCTTATTATGTCGAGGCGCTGACCAATGAACTGGTCGACAAGGCGTGGGAAATCATCGAGCGGGTCGAGGCCGAAGGCGGGACGGCCAAGGCGGTCGCCGCGGGCTGGCCCAAGGCGATGATCGAGGAAGCCGCCGCCGCGCGCCAGGCGCGGGTCGATCGCGGCGAGGACGTGATCGTCGGGGTCAACAAATACCGGCTGGCCTCGGAAGACTCGCTCGACATCCTCGACGTCGACAACCATGCGGTGCGCGAGGCGCAGATCGCGCGGATCAGGAAGGTCAAGGCCGGACGCGACGACGCGGCGTGCCGCGCGGCGCTCGAAGCGCTGGAAAAGGGCGCGGAAGGGAGCGCCAATTTGCTCGAACTGGCGGTGGAATGCGCTCGCCAGCGCGCGACGCTGGGTGAGATCTCGTCGGCGATGGAGGCCGGGTTCGGCCGCTATGCGACCAAGCCCAAGCCGGTGAAGGGCGTCTATGGCGGCGCGTACAAGGACGATGCGCGCTGGGACAATCTGCTCGCCGGGGTTGCCGCAACCGAGCGCCGGCTCGGCCGCAAGCCGCGGCTGATGGTCGCCAAGATGGGGCAGGACGGGCATGACCGCGGCGCCAATCTGGTGTCGAGCATGTTCGGCGATCTCGGTTTCGAGGTAGTGCCGGGTCCGCTGTTCCAGACGCCCAAGGAAGCGGCGGTGCTCGCGCTGGAAAGCGATGTCGACGTGGTCGGCGCCTCCAGCCTCGCCGCCGGGCACAAGACCCTGATCCCCGAGCTGATCGGCCACCTCCGCGATGCCGGCCGCGCCGACATCAAGGTGATCGCGGGCGGGGTCATCCCGGCGCAGGATTATGATTTCCTGCGCGAAGCCGGGGTGCAGGCGATTTTCGGTCCCGGCACCAACCTGGTGAAGGCGGCGGAGGACGTGCTCCGGCTGCTCGGCCACAATATGCCGCCCGAGGCGGAGGCCGCGGAATGAGCGCGGCTTTGCTCGCTTTTGCCTTGGCCGCCGGGACCCAATCGGTGACGGAGGAAGACGCCGTCCGCGAATTCTCGACGATCTGCGTCGCTCATTTCTTCGATCTCGCCGGGATGAAGCAGGCGGCGGCAGCGTCGCCGCTCGGCTATGTGCTGGAAGATGCCGGAACCGGGTATCGGGCCCGGGTCTGGCGGTCGCCGGACGTCGCGATCGATTATTATGAGGGCGGCCTGATGTCGTCGCAATTTCCGGAATGCAAATTGACCGCCACGCTGTCCGGCCCCGCCAGCAAGCGGCTGCTATACGGTGCGCTCGCGCGTTTGCCCGGCTCGACGCGAGCCGCCGGGTCCTTTGGCAAGCAGACCTGGGTCGTGCCGGAAAAAGGAACGATCGTGGCGATGATCGATGCCGCCCGGCCCGAGCATGTCGTTCTAACCCTGCAGTCCATTCTCCCGATCGAAAGCAAGCGATGACCGAGCACCGCAACGACTGGACCCGCGACGAGATTGCGGCCCTGTTCGACCTGCCTTTCACCGAGCTCATCTTCCGCGCGGCCGAGGCGCATCGCGCGCACCACGCCGCCAACGAAGTGCAGCTTTCGACCCTGCTGTCGATCAAGACCGGCGGCTGTCCGGAGGATTGCGGCTATTGCTCGCAAAGCGCGAGCCACGAGACGGGCCTGAAGGCGACCAAGCTGATGGATGTCCGCGCGGTGTGGCAGGCGGCGGCGCAGGCGAAGGACAATGGCTCGACGCGCTTCTGCATGGGAGCGGCGTGGCGCAATCCCAAGGACAAGGACATCCCGGCGCTCGCGCAGATGGTGAAGGGCGTGCGCGCGATGGGGATGGAAACCTGCATGACGCTCGGCATGCTGACGCCCCAACAGGCGCATGCTTTGGGCGAGGCGGGGCTCGATTATTACAACCACAATATCGACACGAGCCCGGAGAATTACGCCAACGTCATCTCGACGCGGTCGTTCGAGGAGCGGATCGAGACGCTCGAGAATGTCCGCGAGGCGGGCATCAACGTGTGCTGCGGCGGGATCGTCGGGATGGGCGAGACGCGCGCCGACCGCGTCGGGTTCATCCACGCGCTGGCCAGCCTGCCAGTCCATCCCGAAAGCGTGCCGATCAATGCATTGGTGCCGGTCAGGGGCACGGTGCTGGGCGACATGCTGGCCGACACGCCGCTGGCGAAGATCGACGATATCGAGTTCGTGCGGACGGTGGCGGTCGCGCGGATCACGATGCCGGGCAGCATGGTGCGGCTGTCGGCGGGTCGCGAGAGCATGTCGGAGGCTGCGCAGGCCCTGTGCTTCCTCGCGGGTGCCAATTCGATCTTCACGGGTGAGAAGCTGCTGACGACCGGCAATGCCGGCGAAGACAAGGACGCAGCCTTATTCGCGAAACTCGGCCTGGCACCGATGGCTGCGGAGCAGCGGGTGGCGGAAGCGGCGGAATGAGCAATCGCCGTTTCTTATCGCTTTGCGCGCTCGCAGGGGCATCGGGGAGCTTTGCGCTCGCTGTGTTATTCTGGCGCCGATTGATCCTGGTGAGCTGTAGCGGCAACGATCCGGAAAGTTCGGCGAACTGCTTTCAAACCTTTCTGCCCGATGTCCTGCCGGTCTGCATCGTCTTCGCCGCGTCGGCGCTGGCGCTGGCAGTGCTGATCTTCCTTCCCCATCCCAAATCAACGGACGACTGATGTTCAAGAAAATCCTGGTCGCCAATCGCGGCGAGATCGCCTGCCGCGTGTTCCGCACGGCAAAGAAGATGGGGATCGCGACGGTCGCGGTCTATTCCGACGCCGATGCGCGCTCGCCCCATGTACTGATGGCGGACGAGGCAGTGCGGCTGGGACCGGCGCCGGCGGCCGAATCCTACCTCAAGGCTGAGCTGATCCTCGACGCGGCGAGGGCGACCGGGGCCGACTGCATCCATCCCGGTTACGGCTTCCTGTCCGAACGCGAGAGCTTCGCGCGTGCCTGTGCCGAGGCGGGGATCGCGTTCGTCGGCCCGCCGCCCAAGGCGATCGCGGCGATGGGTGACAAGATCGAATCGAAGAAGCTCGCCAAGGCGGCCGGGGTCAATGTCGTGCCCGGGTTCCTGGGCGAGATCGCCGATACCGACGAGGCGGTGCGGATCGCCGGCGATATCGGCTATCCGGTGATGATGAAGGCCTCGGCGGGCGGTGGCGGCAAGGGCATGCGGCTGGCTTATGGCGAGCAGGACGTCCGCGAAGGCTTCGAGGCGACCAAGCGCGAGGGACTGGCCAGCTTCGGCGACGACCGCGTGTTCATAGAGAAGTTCATCGAGAGCCCGCGTCATATCGAGATCCAGGTGCTGGGCGACCAGCACGGCAACATCGTCTATTTGAACGAGCGCGAATGCTCGGTGCAGCGCCGCCACCAGAAAGTGGTCGAGGAGGCGCCGTCGCCCTTCGTCAGCCCCGAGATGCGCAAGGCGATGGGCGAGCAGGCCGTCGCGCTGGCCCGGGCGGTGGGCTATTATTCGGCGGGCACGGTCGAGCTGATCGTGTCGGGCGCGGACACCACCGGTCAGGGTTTCTACTTCCTCGAGATGAACACCCGGCTGCAGGTCGAGCATCCGGTCACCGAGGAGATCACCGGGCTCGACCTGGTCGAGCAGATGATCCGCGTCGCGGCGGGCGAGAAGCTGGCCTTCGGTCAGGAGGATGTGCGGATCGACGGCTGGTCGATCGAGAACCGCGTCTATGCCGAGGACCCGTATCGCGGCTTCCTGCCCTCGATCGGACGATTGGTGCGGTACAATCCGCCCGAAGCGGTCGACGAGGAGGGCGAGAAGGTCCGCATCGACGACGGCGTCGCCGAGGGCGGCGAGGTGTCGATGTTCTACGACCCGATGATCGCCAAGCTGATCACCTGGGCGCCAACCCGCGACGCGGCGATCGACGCGCAGGTCGCGGCGCTTGACGCGTTCGAGATCGAGGGACCGGGCAATAATCTGGATTTCCTGTCGGCGCTGATGCAGCACTCGCGGTTCCGCGCCGGCGCGCTGACCACCGGGTTCATCGCCGAGGAATATCCCGACGGCTTCCATGGTGCGCCGGCATCGCCCGAGCTGCTCGGGACGCTCGCCGCGATCGCTGCCTTTGCCGCGACCGCCGAGGCCGATCGCGCGCGGCGGATCGACGGCCAGCTCGGCCGCAGGTTGCGCCCGCCGTCCGCCTGGACGGTGCGGATCGATGGCGTGGATCATGTCGTCAGGCTCGACGAGGACGAGGTTTCGGTCGACGGCGCGGTGATCGACCTCGCGCTCGAATATACGCCGGGCGACCGCTACGTCGCCGCGGAAATCGGTGACGAGCCGCTGACAGTGAAGATCGCCCGCACCCGGAGCGGCTTCAAGCTGACCACCCGCGGTGCGTCGCACATGGCACGCGTGCTCCCCGCACATGTCGCGCCTTACGCACAGCACCTGATCGAGAAGGTACCGCCCGACCTCTCCAAATTCCTAATCGCGCCGATGCCGGGCCTGCTGGTCCGGTTGGACGTTGGGGAAGGCGATGCCGTCCAGCCCGGCCAGCCGCTCGCGGTGGTCGAGGCGATGAAGATGGAGAATATCCTGCGCGCCGAGAAGGCGGCGACGGTCAAGGCGCTACAGGCCAAGGCCGGCGACAGCCTTGCGGTCGACCAGGTCATCCTCGAACTCGAATAGGGCCCGGGGCGGCCATATTAGGGTCGTCCCGGATTTCGTGATACAAGCGGAACGATAACATCGATCGGGAGGGGTTCGATGAGCATTGTTATCGTTTCTTTGCTTGGCCTGCTGGCCAACGGCGCGGCAGACCGCACCGCCGCTGCCGCCACTGTCGTCGATACCGGCACGCGGATCACGAGTTGCGCGGTCTCCGGCTCGGGCGACTCGGCGTCGGTGTCGGGCAGCATGGTGGTCGCGACCGCCGGCGACGGCGTCGAACTGGACGTGTCGGCGTCACCGGGCGGCGCGCCGATGGTCAGCGCGCATGCGATCAACACCAAGGGCACCGGCGCGACCAACAAGGGCCGGATGGCTGCGTCGCCGGCCTGTACGACGGGTGGTGGCGCTGCGCCTGCGGCGAGCTGCAGCGTGGTTCAGGGCACCGATGGCGTCGCGGTGACGTTCAGCGTGCCGCTGGCCGCCTTCGGCAGCTCGGAAAAAACCTTCAAGGGCCATGTCACCCTGCTCAAGCGCGGTGGCGACACTGGCGGCGCCAAGGTCATTGCGCAGTGCAGCTCGGGCAGCCCGTCGCGTGCCAGCTGGGACCTCGCGACGCTGAAGAAATAAGGGCCTAGGCGCGAGTCTTGCCGAATTTGGCGAGGAGGTCGTTGAGCTCTTCCTCGGTATCGACGTCGATCAGTTCGTCGGGATGCGCCACCACGTGGCGGCCGCCGAGCACCATGTCGCGCGCGCCATTGTCGCCTTCGAGCCGCTCGAGCGCGTCGAAGCGGTTGGCGCCGAACAGGGCCGGTGGCTTGGGGTTGCGGCCGTCGCTCGAGGCGACCACCGAATCGGGACCGTGCTCGGCATCGAACAGGCGGTAGATCTGCGCCGCGGTGACCCGCGGCATGTCGGCGAGCGCGATCAGCACCGCCTCGATATCGTCGCCGCGCGCCGCCTCGACCCCCATCCGGATCGATAGCGATAGCCCTTCCTCGGGCCGCTCGTTATGCACTTCGTGATAGCCGCGCGCGGCATAATCGAGCTTCACGCCGTCGCGCACCACGACCCGCCGGGCGAACGGCACCGCTTCAAGGGCAGTGACGACGTGCATGCCCAGAGGCTGGCCGAGGAACACCTCGGTGAGCTTGTCCGACAGGCCGAACCGCGCCGACTTGCCGGCGGCGAGCAGGATCAGGGCGGTGGTCTCAGGTTCGATCATGCAACGCTCCCACCATGCCGGCGGCGATCGACAAGGCGATCTCGGCCGGGCCGACCGCGCCGATATCGATCCCCGCCGGGGCATCGATGCGGTCGAGGTCCGCAGGCAAAACGCCCAGGGCGGCCAGTCGCTCCCGCCGTGCGGCATGGCTGCGGCGCGATCCCAACGCAGCGATGTACCCGGTCGGTGCGGCGAGCGCGGCATGGAGCGCGGGGTCGTCGATCTTGATGTCGTGGCTGAGCGTCACGATCGCGGTGGCGGGGTCGGGCGCGAGCGCGGCGATCGCCTCGTCGGGCCAGCGATCGTCGAGCGTCACGCCGGGGAAGCGCTCGGCGGTCAGGAAGCGGGCGCGGGGATCGATCACCGTGGTCGCGATGCCAAGCTCGCGGGCAAGCCCGGTCAGCGCCTGCGCGATCTGCACCGCGCCGACGATGATCAGGCGGCGCGGCGGATCATAGCGGTTGACGAAGGCGGCGCCTTCGATCGGACGCAGGCTCGACTGGCCGGAACCGAGATCGGTGATGACGTCCAGTGGTTTGCCCGAGCTCCGCGCCTCGGCGATGCGGTCGAACAATTCGGGGTCGAAGCCATCGGCGGCGACCGGCTGGACCAAAACCGCGATCTCGCCGCCGCACGGCAGGCCGACTTCCCAGGCCGCTGCGTCGGCGACGCCATATTGCTTGAGCTGCGCGGGAGCGCCGGCGATCACCTCGGCGGCGGCGGTCAGGATGTCGGTTTCGACGCAGCCGCCCGAGACCGATCCCTCGAACCGGCCGTCCTGGTGGACGATCATGTGGCTGCCGCGCGGGCGCGGGGCCGATCCCCAGGTGGAGACCACGGTGGCGAGCGCCATCGGAGCGCCTTTCCATGCCTGGGCGGCGGCGATGACGGCATCGTTATCGGCCATCAGATCCTCTCCATCGCAGATGGGGAGGATTTGGGAGCGGTGTGTTTCATACCGGCGGTAGTCCAGGCAGCAATTTGTCGAGCGTGATCGGAAAGTCGCGCACTCTCACCCCGCAGGCATTGTAGATCGCGTTCGCCACCGCCGCGCCCGCTCCGGAAATACCGAGCTCGCCAACCGCCTTCGCACCGACAGGATTGGCCTGGTCGTCGACCTGCTCGATGAAATAACATTCGACCGCGGGTGCGTCGGCATTCACCGCGACGTGATACTCGCCGAAATCGGGGTTCACGAACTGGCCGGTGCGGGTGTCGACCACCGCTTCCTCGGCCAACGCATAGCCGATCCCCCAGATCATCCCGCCGACCATCTGGTTGCGCGCGGTCTTTTCGTTGAGCACGCGGCCGACATCGAACACGCCGAGCAGGCGGCGGACGCGGACCTCGCCGGTTACCGCATTGACCGCGACCTCCGCGAATTGCGCGCCGTGGCTTGCCTGGCTGGTGCGGCGGCTGACCTGGCCGGGTCCGGTCTTGCCGTGGGCGACGATCGCCTGCCCACGGACAAGATCGGCGATCGGCGACGAGCGGCCGCCCGCGGTGACCAGGCCGTCCTTGAGCATCAGGTCCTCGGGTGCCGCGTTCATCCGGCGGGCAAGCTCGGCGAGGATGTCCTCGCAGGCGATCGCCACCGCCGAGCCCGACGAACCCGCGCCGAACGATCCGCCCGACCCTGCGCTCGGCGGCAGGTCGGTATCGCCGAGCCGGACGTCGATCGCCGAGATGGGCAGGCCGAGCATCTCGCCCGCCACCTGGGCCAGGATCGTATAGGTGCCGGTACCGATATCGGTCATGTCGGTCTCGATCACCGCGCGGCCGTCGGGCGTCAGGATCACCCGCGCTTCGCTGTTGACGGTGAAATTGCCGCGCAGCGCCGCCGCCATGCCGTGTCCGACCAGCCATTCGCCGTCGCGATTCTGCCCCGGCACCGGGTTGCGCGCGTCCCAGCCAAAGCGGCGCGCGCCTTCCGCGTAACATTCCAGCATCAGCCGGGTGGAAAAGGGCTTGCCGCTGGTCGGGTCGGCCGCCGGCTCGTTGCGACGGCGGAACTCGATCGGATCGAGGCCGAGCTGCTCGGCGAGTTCGTCCATCGCGCATTCGACCGCGAAAGTGCCGACCGCCTCGCCCGGTGCCCGCACTGCGCCAGAGGGCGGCAGGTCGACGATGGTGAGCGCGGTGGTCAGGCTGCGCGTCTCGCCGGCGTAGAGTGGCAAGGTGCCGAACGCGACCGGCTCGAGGAATCCCCTGTTGGGCTTCTGCGACGAGATACTGTCATGCGCGAACACGCCGATATGGCCATCGCCATCGCAGCCGATGCGGACGCGCTGGACGGTATCGCCACGGTGGTGGACCAGCCCGGCGATCTGGCGGCGCGGCAAGGCGATCTTGACCGGGCGGCCGGTTTCCTTCGCCGCGACTGCCGCCATCACCGTCTCGGGCCCGACCCCGGTCTTCCCGCCGAACCCGCCGCCGACATAAGGCGCGAGCACGCGGACGCGCTCCTTGTCGAGCCCGAGCTGCCGGGCGATCGTCTCGCGCGCGCCGCCGATCACCTGGAGCGAGGCGCGGATGGTCAGGTCGTCGCCGTCCCACCAGGCGAGCGTCGCATGCGGCTCGAGCGCGGCGGGGAAATGCGGCGGGGTGGTGTAGGTCGCATCGAGCGTCACTGCCGCGTCGGCGAGCGCGGCGTCGACATCGCCCTTCACGATATTGGGCAGGAAGCCGATGCCATGGTCGAGAATGGCCGGTTGCGCGTGCGCGTCGAACCGGCCGTCGCGGGTCTCGTAGGTCACGCGCACCGCCAGCGCTGCCTCGCGCGCGATTTCCAGCGTCTCGGCGACGACGACCGCGACCGGCTGGCCGAAATGATCGATGTGGTCGGTCCATTCACCCATCGCCTCGCGGCTGCTGCCCGCGGTCGAGGGGAAATCGGGATGGTCGACGATCACCCGCACCACGCCGGGGATCGCCTCGGCCACGGCCGTATCGACCGCGACGATGGTGCCCGCGCCGATCGTGGCTGTGACGATGTGCGCGTAGAGCGTGCCTTCGGGCGCCTGTTCGAAGGCATAAGGCGCCGAACCGGTGACCTTGAGCGGGCCCTCGTACCGGTCGATTCCCTTGCCGATCAGTCCCTGGCCGCCGCGATCGAGCGCGGCGGGGCGATACGGGGCATCCATCGCATGCTCGGTCATCGTCGCCTCCCAGTCATAATTGGGCGATAGCGCGGTTCGGCTCTCAAACGGAATCGGGTCGGACATGGCAGTTTTCAAGCGAATTCGCGTCGCGGCGTTGCTGGCGGCGGTTGCACTGGCATCCTCGGCCGGAGCGGGGCAGACTGGCCAGGTGAAATCCTTGTCTGGTCCCATCGTCATCGGTCATCGCGGCGCCAGCGGCGAACGGCCCGAACATACGCTCGCCAGCTATGAACTCGCGATCGCGGAAGGGGCCGACTTCATCGAGCCCGACCTCGTGCTCACGAAGGACAATGTCTTCGTCGCGCGGCACGAGAACGACATCACCGGCACCACCGACGTCGCCGACCATCCCGAATTCGCTGGCCGCAAGACCACCAAGGTGATCGACGGCGAGAGCCATACCGGCTGGTTCACCGAGGATTTCACGCTCGCCGAATTGAAGACGCTGCACGCGAAGGAGCGACTGCCGCAACTGCGCGCCGCCAATACCGCGTTCGACGGCAAGTTCGAGATTCCGACGCTCGCCGAGGTGATTGCCCTGGCGAAGAAGCGTTCGGCGGAGACCGGCCGCACGATCGGCATCTATCCCGAGACCAAGCATCCGAGCTATTTCGCCTCGATCGGCAAGCCGATGGAACGCCAATTGGTCGCCGAGCTGAAGAAGGCCGGCTGGGATTCGGCCGATGCGCCGGTGTTCATCCAGAGCTTTGAGGTCAACAACCTCAAGCTGCTCCACACGCTCACGACCATCCGCCTGATCCAGTTGATGGATTCGACCGGCGGCCCGGCCGACAAGGCGGCGCCAAGCTATGCCGCGATGGCAACGCCCGCGGGATTGAAGGCGGTCGCGGCCTATGCCTGGGGGATCGGGCCCGACAAGGCGATGGTCGACAAGGGCGAGGGGACGCCGTCCAGCCTGGTCGCCGATGCGCATGCGGCGGGCCTGCGCGTCCATGTCTGGACCTTCCGCGCCGAGAATTTCTTCCTGCCGGTGAGCCTCAAGCGCGGCGACGATCCCAAGGCGCATGGCGATGTCGATACGGCGATCCGGCGCCAGCTTGCGGCAGGCATCGATGGATTTTTCACCGACTTTCCGCTAATTGGCGTGAAAGCGCGCGCTGCCTGGCGGGCCGCCGCGAAATAAGATCGGGGTCGGATGCAAAGGCTTGTTCTCATTGCCGTGGCGGCGCTGCCGCTCCTGACCGGTGGCTGCCTCGCCAAGGGGGCGGCCGACATCATCACCGCGCCGGTCAAGGTCGTGTCGAAGACGGTCGACTGGACGACGACCAGCCAATCGGAAGCCGACCGCAATCGCGGCCGCAAGATGCGCAAGCAGGAAGAGCGCGAAGGCCGCGAGCGGCGCGAGCACGACAAGGCCTGCAAGAAGGACCCGGACAATTGCGGGCCCTATACCGGCTATCGCGCGGGCGATCCCGAGCCCAGGGACTGATTCCCACCCAGCACCTCCGCAATCGCGCGGAGCGTGTCGGGGTTCATCTGCACGCCCATGTGGCTGCTCTGGATCTCCACGCCATTGGTATCCGGATCGTGGCAGATCGCGCCGTTGACCAGCCCGTCGCTGGCGCTCCAGATCGCGGTCGCCGGGACCGGCAGCGGTCGCGCGATCTCCTCGCGCCGGGCGACGACCGATGGCGAGTCGATCTTCTCGCCCGACAGCCATTCGAACGCGCGCCAGACGTTGGTCGCGCGCGGGTCGCCGGCAAAAGGCGAGCTGACCGTGATCACCTCGCGCACCATCTCCGGCGCGCGATGCGCGAGGAAGCGCGCCATGATCCCGCCCAGGCTGACCCCGATCAAGGTCACCGGTTCGCCCGCGTCCTCATAATAGGCCTTCAACCGCTCGAGCAGTTTCTCGCCATCGGCACCGATCGCCTTGGCGCCCTTGTTGCGCCCCAGCCGCCAACCCTCGACGCGATAGCCGAGCGCATTGAGATATTGCCGCATCACGATGTTCGAGCGGTCCGAATTGAACAGGCCCGGGAGCAGCATGATTGGCCGCCCGTCGCCCTGCGGCGCCTTCATCATGTCGCGCCATTCGACCGGGATGCGCGCGATCGTCCCCATCATCCGCGGCAATTCCGCCGCCCATTGCGCCTTGGACGGCGGGCTCAGAACCACGTCATCACGTCCACGGGAAAGGGTGTCCATAATCCTACTCTCACTCCAGCCACCCTCAATGCGCCGCCGGTCCATTCGTTGCATGTGCGCAGCGCGCTGTACGTACCCTGACCGTCATAGAAGACGTCGTTGATGCCATAGCCGGCCGCGACCTTGCCGCCCGGGCCGCGGGTCGCCCGGACATAGGCGGCGAGGCGGCGATAGGCGTCCTCGCTTATCACGATCGCCTTGGTGTCGGGCGCGAGCGGAGGTTCGCGGACATGCTCGACATGCAGCACGGTGCGCGTGCTGCCGATCGCCGCGCGCGCGACGGTGGAGAATTTGACGTCGTTCCAGGTTGGCGTCTCGACATAGAAAGCGCGATCGCCCCAGCCGACCGCGATCCATCCGAGCTTGGCGAAGCGCGGGTCGCGGATGTCGCCGGCCGGGAAGTCCTGGCTCCAGTCCACCCCTGCTGCGTTCACCGGCAGGACCAGTCCGGTATGGATGCCGTTATCCTCGACCAGGATGCGCACCCCTGATGCTGGCGGTGTCCAGCCGGCATTGGCCGGGATCGACCCGCCGATCAGCCCCCCGGCGGTATAAGTGAGCATCACGAGCGCCAGTCCCTTGACCAGCCACCCCGCCAGCGCCCGAGCGCGCAACCCGATTTCTTTCCACACGGTGTGCGTGATAGATGGTTTCAATGGCAACCGAAACGCACGTTCTCGATTCGCCGCCCCCCGGCGCGTCTCCCGACTGGACGATTCCGCAGGACTGGGCGCATTACACGGCGGAAGAGCATTCCACCTGGGACACTTTGTTCGCGCGGCAGGCCGGGCTGCTGCCGGGACGCGCATCCGAAGCGTATCTGCGCGGGCTCGACGTGCTCAAGCTTTCCAAGCCCGGCATTCCAGATTTCGAGGAATTGTCCGACCGGCTGATGGCGCTGACCGGCTGGCAGGTCGTGGCGGTCCCCGGCCTCGTCCCCGACGAGGTATTCTTCGATCACATGGCCAATCGCCGGTTCGTCGCGGGCAATTTCATCCGCCGCCCCGATCAGCTCGATTACCTGCAGGAACCCGACGTCTTCCACGACGTGTTCGGCCATGTGCCGATGCTCGCCGATCCGGTGTTCGCCGATTATCTCGAAGCGTACGGCAAGGGCGGCCAGCGCGCGATGCAGCACGACGCGCTCAAATATCTCGGCCGGCTCTACTGGTACACGGTCGAGTTCGGCCTGATCGCCGAGCCCGAGGGATTGCGCATCTACGGGTCGGGCATCGTCTCGAGCTTTTCGGAAAGCCGGTTCGCGCTCGACGATCCGAGCCCCAACCGTATCGGCTTCGACCTCGCCCGGGTGATGCGGACCGAATATCGGATCGACGATTTCCAGCAGAATTATTTCGTCATTCCGAGCTTCGACGAGCTGCTCCGCGTGACGGTCGAGACCGATTTCGCGCCGCTGTACGAGAACATCAAGGCGCGGCCCGATATCCCGATCGCGGAGATTCTGCCCGAGGACGAAGTCGTCACGCGCGGCACGCAGCGTTACGCCCATGAGAAGGCATCGGCGTGAGAACGGTACCGGCGATGATCCTGGCTTGCTGGCCAGGCGTGGCGCTGGCACAGACCTTCGCCAATCCGTCGACCGTCGCCCCACCGATCGCCAATTATTCACATGTCGCCACCGTGCCGGCCGGATCGGATCTGCTCGTGCTGGCGGGGCAGGTGGGGAATGGTCCTGACGGCGCGCTCGCGGCCGGGGTGGAGGCGCAATATGAGCAGGCGCTCTCGAACATCGTCGCCATCCTCAAGAGCCAGGGCGCAACGCCGGCCAATCTCGTCAAGCTGACCGTCTATCTGGTGGGCCCGGTCGATCCGGCGCACGCCAGGGCGATTCGCGAGAAAGCATTCGGGAGCGCCGCGCCACCCGCGACGCTCGTCTATGTGGTTCGCCTCGCGCGGCCGGATATCAAGGTCGAGATCGACGCAATGGCGGTCCGGCCGAAGCGCTGATCGTCCAGCCGGTCAGATATCGAGCGCCCAGCCGTCGCGGCCCTTGGGGTCGATCGGCCTGGTCGGCACGAAGCGCTCGGCACCCGCGATCAGTCGCAAGATCGTCCAGTCGCCGCGATGGTCAGCTTCGGCATGGGTGCAGCCGCAGGCGGTATACGCCTCGACCACCGACGCGCGCTGCGTCTCCAGCAACCCGGCCAGCACGATCGTCGCTCCCGGCGCGGCGATCGCGGCGAGCTCGGGTGCCATCGAGATCAGCGGACCGGCCAGTACGTTGGCGATGACCAGGTCGTAGGGCGACGCCGCGGTGATGCGGTCGTCGAGCGCGCCATCGGCGACGATCAGCTCGACACCCGCCACGCCGTTCGCCGCTGCATTCTCGCGAGTCACCTCGATCGCCATCGGGTCGATATCGGTCGCAATCACCTGTGCCGCGGGCCAGAGGTGCTTCGCCGCGAACGCGAGCAGCCCGGTGCCGGTGCCGATGTCGATGACGTTGGCGAAACCCCGATCGGCCATGCCGTCGAGCATTGCCAGGCAGCCGCTGGTCGTCTCGTGATGTCCGGTGCCGAACGCGCGGCCGGCGTCGATCAGGAAGGCGCGCCCGCCCGCCGGTGCATCGGCGGGAAAGGCCGAGGTGTGGACCACGAACCGGCCTTCGCGGATCGGTTCGAGCCCGGCCTGGCTCATCGTCACCCAGTCGGCATCATCGAGCTGCTCGAGCAGTTCCACCGCGCCCTCGGCGCTTGGCACCAACGCGCGCAAGGTGGCAATCGCATCGCGGTCGGGCTCGCCGTCGAAATAGGCGTCGAGCCGCCAATGCTCGACATCGTCCTCGACCATCTCGGTGGTCATCAGCACCGGCGGCGGATCGATTCCGAGATCGGCACCGGCGTCGATCGCCTCGGCCTCGGCGCGGGTGCAGGGCAGAGTGAGCTTCCACGAGTCCATCGGATCAGCGCCCGCCCGCATCTTCGTCATGGCCCGTGCCCGAGCTCATGAACACCAATCCCATCAACGCCGCGGTCATCATCACCGTCCCCCCGAACCCCCCGATCGCGGCGAGGATCGCCACCCAGGACAGCGGTCCGTACCAGTAATTGAGCAACGTCACCGCGACCGCGACGATCACCGCGGCGGCCAATCCCATCCAGCCGAGGATGCGACGATAGCGCGCCCAGGCGAAGGCACGATAGTCGGGATCGTCGAGGCCATGCGGTTCGTTGCTGGTCATGCTTCCTATTTGGCGCGAAAAGTGGAATCCTCAAGCGCCTCTGGAAGAGGAGTCGAGCCATGACGATCGCAACGATCCTGGCGAACAAGGGCAGCGAAGTAATTACCCTCAACGCCGACCACAGCGTGGCGGATGCCGTGAAGCTGCTGGCCGAGCGGCGAATCGGCGCCGTGCCGGTGGTGCAGGGCGGCGAGGTCGCAGGCATTTTCTCCGAACGCGACGTGATCCATTGCCTCGCGGCGCATGGCGCGGCGGGACTGGAGCGGTCGGTCGGCGACGCGATGACCGCGCCGGCGATCACCGTGTCGCGCCAGGAAGCGGCGCTGGGCGCGCTGACCCTGATGACGCGGCGGCGAATCCGCCACCTGCCGGTGGTCGAGAACGGCCAGCTGGTCGGCTTCGTCTCGATCGGCGACCTGGTGAAATACCGGATCGACAAGATCGAGGCCGATGCCGAGGCGATGCGGAACTACATCCAGGCGGTCTGACTGCCGCTGGGGTCGCTAAAGTACCAACCCTACGCGTGAGAGCGAACGGGCCTCGTATGGGCACGCTCTTCCAGCCAGTCCAGCTGTGCCCGACGTCGCTAACGTCACAACCACATCGCGAGCGCGCGCGCGCCCACGCGCGGGCGAATCAGAAGCAATTTTACGATGTCAAAGACGGCCCGCTATGTGCCGGGCGATCTCCAACATTTGAATCGAACCTCAGCCGCGGCGCAGCCGGACCAGTTCGATGATCTCGCGCACGACGCCACGTGAGAAGGTGACCAGCCACAGGCCGTAGACCGCCACGCCGGTGCTCGCGAGGAGGGCAAGCCGCGGGAAGGGCGGGAGCGGCGGCAGCGCGTGGTCGACCAGCGTCACCACCATCGCCATCGCCACCGCGGCGAGCAATGGCGGCGCGACCGCGTCGGCGACGTCGCGCAGCCTGGCGCCGATCATCGGCAACGACCGCCACATGCTGACCGCGAGATAGACCGGGTAAGCGACGATCCAGGCCGCCGCGATCCCGGTCGGTCCCCATTGGACCCCGACCAGGAAGCTCGCCGCCAGCACCGCCGCGCCGAACGCACCGTTCTTCATCCCGATGCTGGGCTTGCCGCGCGCGTCGCAGGCGGGGGAGAACAGGACCTGCATCGTCATGAACGGCATGGCGAAGGCGAGCAGATGGACGATCGGAATCGATTCGGCCCATTTTTCGCCGAGCATCGTCAGCACCAGGGGCTCGGCGGTGGCCGCGAGCCCGAAATAGAAAGGGAGTGCTGCGACCATGATGATCCGCGTCGCCCGCACGAAGGCGCGCGCAACGGCTTCGTCGTCATGCTGGATGCGGGCATAGGCCGAGAAGGCGACCTCGTTGAGTGGTGGCACGAACTTGGCGACGAAGATCTGCGTCAGGAACAGCGATTCGGTATAGATGCCCAGCTCGTGCGCGGAGAAATGCCGGCCGGCGATGAACACGTCGCACTGGCTCTGCAGGAACCAGAACAGCTGGCCCGCCGCCATCACCCCGCCGAATCGCGCGATGCTGCCGGCGCCGCGGAAGTCGAAGCTCGGCCGGACCAAGGAGCGCGCCGCGGCGGTCATGCCGATCGCCTTGACGATATAGAGCGCGGCGGGCGCGGCGATCAGCGTCCACACCCCCCAGCCCGCGAGCGCGCCGAACAGGGCGGTCGCCGCACTGGCGATCGAGGCGAGGATGTTGATTCGCGCCTGCTTGGCGAAATCCATCTCGCGGCTGAGCAGCGCATAGGCGAGCGCCGCGAACGGGGTCAGCAGGTAGAAAGCCGATTGCGCGCGCAGCAGATGGGCGACCTCGGGCTGGTGATAATAAGCCGCGACCCAGGGCGCAGTCAGGAACTGCACGCCGCCGAGCGTGACGTTCAAGAGGATCAGCATCCCGAACAGCTGGCGCACGTGACGCGGGGTGATGTCCTTCTGCTGCACCAGCCCGCTCGCCAGGCCATAGCCGTTGAGCATGTTGAGGAAGACCATCACCACGCCGGTCATCGCGAACAGGCCGTAATCGGCCGGTGACAGGATTCGAATCACGAGGAAGGTCGCCGCCCACTGCACGATCTGCGCGAGAATCTGGCTGCCGGAACGCCAGATAACGGCGCTGCGCACCTTGGCGGCGAGCGATTCTGCCGATTCTCCGGCCTGATTCGAGGGGGTTGCGGTCGATTCCATGGTTGAACGGGGTCTAGCACCCAACCCGTTTATGCCGCGTAAACCGCAGATTTCTGCGGGTTTCGGGGTTTTTTGAAATAAAAATGCAAAAAGGCGTTGACGGTCCGGGCGACCACGCATAGATGAGCTCCACCGACGCGGTGAGCCACACGGTTCGCTTCGCTGGTCACCAAAATCTCGGCGCACCGGTCGCCCTCAAAAAAGAGGGAGGGCTAGGGCGTCGGTCTTTTGCGCTCTTTGACATTGTTAGTCTAGATGAAGGGACATGTGGGCGGCGGCCCCGGGTCCAACGTTTTCAAGGCGTTGGGTGCTCGGTAAAAGC
>FTCZ01005341.1_pt1 | contig 24834 bp, 25 predicted proteins | sample 1658871 | NCBI WGS metagenome assembly FTCZ01 (sample SAMEA3914864, study PRJEB12502) | metagenome | biome: forest; material: soil | place: USA | collected 2012-03-12 | depth 0.3 m | reverse complement strand
CTCGCCAAGCACGGCAAGAAGCTGGTGATGGCCGATTACTTCCAGAAAGGCACGGCCGACTACACGGCGGTGTTGACCAAGATCAAGGCCAAGAAGCCCAGCATGGTCGCCTTCTACCTGATCGACGCCGACTTCCAGAACGGCATCAAGCAGTGGTTCACCATGGGTGGCGGCATTCCCCTCACCGGCCGCGTACTGGTCGAGCAGGTACCCAAGGAGATCCTGGCGAGCGGCTTCCTCGACGGCACGACGGCGGTCCAGCCGTACGACGTGTCGGTCGACACGCCCGCCAACAAGACCTTCGTCGAAGCCTTCACCAAGAGGAACAACGAAGCGCCGATGCTGATCAGCTTCGAGTCTTACGAGACGATCAACATCCTGATCGAGGCCATGAAGCGCTCGGGCGACGCCACGCCGGAGAAGATCCGCGATGCGCTGACCCAGACCAAGTATCCCTCGATGCTCGGCCCGACCCTGGAGTTCGACAAGAACAACCTGATCCACAACAACGCCGTCGTCTTCGGCATCAAGGGCGGCAAGGTCATCATCCTGGGCCTGAGCAAGACCTGATCTCGTGGACTGGAGCTTCTACGCTCAGCTTCTGCTGAACGGACTCGTGATGGGCGTGATCTACGCGCTCGTCGCGATGGGCCTGTCGCTGATCTTCGGCGTCCTCGAGATCGTGAACTTCGCTCACGGCGAGTTCTACATGCTGGCCTCGATGCTGGCCTACTTCCTCACCATCCAGTGGGGCTTCAGCTATGGGGCCACCATCGTGGTCGTGACGGTCGTCGGCCTGGCGGTGGGATACGTGCTGTTCGAGGGCCTGCGGCTGGCGCTGCGCGGCGAGGCCTTCGAGCGCAGCATCCTGCTCACCATGGGCCTGTCCATGATCCTGCAGAACGGCGCCGTTTTCCTGTTCACCACGACGCCGCACATGGTCGAGACCAGCCTCAGCTACCAGAACGTCACCATCGGCGACTTCCGGGTGCCGGTGGCACGGCTCTACGCGCTGGCACTCGGCCTCGCCTCCTTCGCCGTGCTCTACGGCATCCTGCACTACACGCGGGTCGGCAAGGCAATGCGCGGCGTGGCGCAAAACCGCGCCGCCGCCGATATGGTGGGCATCGACGCGCGCGCCGTCTCGCGGCTGGCCGTTGCCATCGGCATCGGCCTCTCCGGCCTTGCGGGGGCGGCCCTGGCCCCGGTCTATGCCGTTCATCCGCTGATGGGCTTCAGCTTTGTCTTCAAGGCCTTCGCCATCATCATTATCGGCGGCCTCGGCAACATCTCGGGAGCTGCCATTGCCGCCGTGATGCTGGGTGTGATCGAGAGCCTCGCCGGCGGGCTGCTGCCGCTGGCGCTGACCGACGCCGTCGCCTTCATCTCGATGATCCTGGTCCTGCTGCTGCGGCCGCAGGGACTGTTCGGCCGCGGCGTGCGCGTATGACGGGCAAGGCGCTTTTTCTGACGGTGATCGCCGGCCTGGTCGCGTTGTTCGCCGTCCCGCTGGTCACCGACAACGACTATATTCTGGCACTCGGCATCAGCTTCGCGGCCATGTCGGTCCTCGCCGGCGGCCTCAATCTCGTCTACGGCTACACGGGACTGCTCTCGTTCGCCCAGGTCGGTTTCTTCGGCATCGGCGCCTATACCGCGACGCTCCTCGTCGTGGATCGCGGCTGGTCGCTGTGGGCGGGTGCCGCCGCCGGCGGCGTGCTCAGCGTCGCCGTGGCCCTGCTCATCGGCTATTCGTCGCTGCGTCTCTCGCGCCACGCCTTCGCGATCGTCAGCCTGAGCTTCGCTCTGCTCTGTGCCATCGTGGCGCGCGACTGGGCCGAGCTGACGCGCGGCTCGATGGGCATTCCCGGCCTGCCCACGCCGGTCATGGACCTGCCGGGCGGCCTGCGCTGGCGCATCGTCGATCCCTCGGACTTCTACTTGCTGCTGACGGGCTTTGCCGTGATCGCCCATGCGACGATCTACATCGTCGTGAGCTCGCGCCTCGGCCGCGCCATGCGCGCGATCAAACTCAACGAGCCGTTGGCCCAGTCACAGGGCGTGAACCCCGTCGCCTACCGCCTGCTGGCGATCGCACTCTCGGCGCTGCTGGCCGGCATCGTCGGCGCCCTCTTCGTGTTCTATCTCACGATCATCGACCCCTCGATCTTCGACTTCTACTACACCGAGACGATGCTGATCTCGGTCGTGATCGGCGGCCCCGGAAGCTTCTGGGGCGTGCTGGCAAGCAGCGCCGTGCTGGCTGTGCTGCCCGACCTGCTGCGCTTCACGACGGATCTCCGCATGGTGCTCTATGGCGTGGCGCTGATCGTGGCCATGCTGGTGTTCCCCGGCGGCCTCGGCGGCTGGCTCTACCGCCGCCAGGTCGCGCGCTGGCGTCGCCCCAAACCGAAGCCCGTGCAGCCATGACCGCGCTGCTGGAGGTCCGCAACCTGACCAAGAAGTATTTCGGGCTGACCGCCGTCGACGATGTCTCCTACGACGTCGAAGCCGGCGCCATTGTTGGCCTGATCGGTCCGAACGGCTCGGGCAAGAGCACCAGTATCGACTGCATCAGCGGCTTCCAGCCGGCGGACGGCGGCACCTGGGCGCTGAACGGGCTCGACCTCACCAATCTGCCGCCCCATCGCATCGCCCGCACCGGCCTGACGCGCAGCTTCCAGACGGTGCGCGCCTACGATGAGCTCACCCTGCTCGAGAACCTCTGCGTCGCGGCCCAGGAAAACGACGGCATCGGCTGGGTGCAGTCGCTGTGGCGCGGCAAGCGCCTGCGCGACGCGGAAGCGGCTGCCGCAGCCCGCGCCCACGACCTGCTGGCCATCGTCGGCCTCGCCGACTACGCCACCGCGCCCGCGGCAATCCTGTCCTATGGCCAGCGCAAGCTTCTGGCGATCGCCGCCAGCATGATGGCGCGGCCTCGCCTGGTCGTGCTCGACGAGCCGGTGGCCGGCGTCAACCCGACGATGGTCCGGCGCATCGAGGACGTGATCCGCAAGCTCAATGCCGAAGGCGTGGCGCTGCTGATCGTCGAGCACAATGTCGATTTCATAATGTCGCTGTGCAGCCGCGTGATCGTGCTGGAGCAAGGGGCCAAGATCGCCGACGGGCCGCCCAGCCTGATCCGCAGCGATCCGCGCGTGCTGGCGGCCTATCTCGGAAAGACCAAGGCCGATGGTTGAGCCGATCCTCACGCTCGACAGGCTCTCGGTCGGCTATACCGACGAACCCGTCGTGGTCGACTTCTCGATCGCCATCCCGGCGGGCAGCATCACAACCATCATCGGCCCGAACGGCGCCGGCAAGTCGACCTTGCTGCGCGCGATCCACGGCCTCAACCGCTACTTCGCGGGCTCGATCACCTTCGACGGCCATGCGATCGAACGGCTGTCGCCCAAGGAGCGGTTGAAGCTCGGCATCGGCTTCGTGCCCCAGGGTCGCTGCAACTTCCCGCTGATGACAGTGCGCGAGAACCTCGAGCTGGGCGCCTATACCCTGCGCGGCGGCGCCGTCGAACAGGCGATTGAGCGCGTGCTGGCGCGCTTCCCGCTGCTCTCCGCCAAGCTCGGCGTGCTGGCCGGCAATCTAAGCGGCGGCGAGCAGCAGATCCTGGAGACCGCCATGGTCCTCGAAGCTGGCCCCCGGCTCCTCCTGCTCGACGAGCCGTCGCTCGGGCTTTCGCCCGGCAACCAGGACCAAATATTCCAGACGATCGCCCAGCTCCGCAGCGACGGCCTCACCGTGCTGGTGGTCGAGCAGAACGCCCACGGCGCGCTGCAGATTTCGGACACCGGCATCGTGATGGAGCTCGGTCGCCTGTTCATGGTGGGACCGGCCTCGGAAGTTGCCTCCGATCCCCGCATCAAGGTCGCCTACCTCGGCGGCCAATGAGGCCGCTCAGGTCACGCGGCCACGCCTGGCCGGGATGGCGGCGATGAGCTCGGCCTTCACCTGTGACGCCCGCGGTTCCGGAATCTGCCGGATGTGGATCGTGCGCTCGACGAAATTGTTCTCCTCGCCCTCGACCTCGAGATCGAGAAAGCGCGTCGTGCCCGGCGTATAGGTACGCCGCGTGGGCGCTACCGCCGCCGCTGTCTTCTTGGAAAGACGCGCCTGGATCGTGCGCACCGTGCGGATGCCGAAGTTCTGCTTCGGCCGGCCTTCGACCTCGACTTCGTAGGCCCCTTCGGGGTCGACGCCCTCGACGCATAGCGGCTGCTTGCGGCAGACGCTCACCAAGATGCGAATCTCGTTCGTGCGCGGATCGCGGCGCGCATCGAGGATGACCAGACCCTTGTTGCTGGGGTGGCGCAGCAGCAGATCCTCGATCTCTTCTTCCTTGAAGGTCAGCGTGATCGAAGCACCCGGCTCGAGCGGCGGGACCGTGACGAAACCGCCGCGCGCAACGTGTATGAGCTCCTCCTCGCCATGCCAGACACTGCCGAACGGCAGGCGCTGCTCGATCACCATCGAGGTGATGCGCCGGCCGGTGGGATTGGAGATCGTGACCGTGCGACCATCGTCGCGAACGTCGAGCTTCAGGTTCTCGTAGTCGGCCATGCGCTGGTAGAGCTCGGCCTGCGTCGCGATCCAGTAGTGCTTGCGCTCCGCGAGATTGATGCAATAGCGGACGTAGTCGAGCGTGCCCCGGCCGTCGTTGACCGAGGGATCGCGCGCAAGCTCGGGATGGTACTGGAAGCTGTAGACGCCGTTCTCCAGCCGATCATCGACGCCGTGCCGTTTCGAGCCGTGCCCGCCGAACACCGTCTCCACCAATTCGTAGTTGGTGTCGTATTCGTGCGTGCGGTCCCAGCCGCGCAGCGGCTTCCACTCCTTGTCGGTCGTGATGACGGGATGGAACGGGAACCAGACGCCAGGCGTCGCGATGGTCCGCCGCACGTCGGTGATATAGGTGAGATGCTTGTCGCCCGCACCGGTGTACGCAATGACGTCGGGATGACGCACGCCGTATTCGATCATGTGATAGAAGCAGAACGTGCACGTGCCGAGCATCAGCGAGTCGTGCGCGTACAGGTAATCCATCGCGTCGAGCGTCTCGGGGTGCATGTGGCCGCCTTCGTGGCGCCCGCAGGTGCAGAACGAAACCCCCAGCGTCTTGCGGGCGTCAGTCACCAGGTTGAACAGGCCCTGGCCGAAGATCGCCGTCGGCGGATTGCCGATCGAACTGTCGTTATGCAGCGCGGGCTCGATGAAGCTGTGTTCGGTCGTGCGCTTGACCCAGTCGCGCGCCATCTGCTCGTCGATATTCTTCGAGAAGGAAGGCGTTTCGATATCGTAGCTCGCCGGGATTAGGTTCTGGATCTGGTAGTTAAGGAAATTGTAGTCCCGCATGCCGTGGACATCGTGGCGGAACGACAGAACGCCGTCATAGGCGCCGAACGACCGCAGCCGCGTCTGCCACAACGGCTCGAGCCCGAGGTCGAGCATCAGGCGGCGCAGGAAGAACAGCAGCGTGTCGCCCCAGTGCACGGCGTTGGTGAAGTGACGCACGGCCTCGACATTGAGATGGGCCTGCATCATGCCGCCGATCATCTCGAAGACCTGGTTGGCGACATAGAGCGTCTTGTCCGTAGCCACGATGGCCGGGCCGATGTCCGACTGCGTGGCCGTGTCGGCCGTCTCGACGTCGCCCGTCAACTCGACCAGCGTCGCAAGCACCTTGCTGCCCGCCGCCGGCTCGACTTTCTGGACCGTGAAGGCCTTGTAGCTGCTGACGTAGAGCTTCTCCCAATCCTCATTGGCGAAGGGCGATCCCGGCAGCCAGCGCCAGCCGGTGAAGCCCGTGGACTTCGCCGGCGTGCACGACTTCAGGCCGAGCAGATGCGGCGGCAGGTTGGTCTTGCCCGTGACGATCAGCCGGCGATCGCCACCCGCCAGCCAGCGCTCGATACGCGCGATCGTCTCGTCGGCGAGGTGACCCGCGTTGGGAACGAGCAACGCGCGCAACCCCGCGAGGAACTCGTCCGTGAGGCCCGCCTCTTCGATCAGCTCGTGCTTCAGGTTGCAGCGCGACAGCATGAGGCGCGCCGCATTGGGCGCAAGATAGGCGAACTCACCCTTCAGCCAGGTGCGCGGCAGGCCCCAGGCGTCGGTGAAGGTATAGGTCTCTTTGCGGCGGATGGCTTCGGCGGCGTAAGCGGCGCGACTACGGTTACTGAAAAGGACGGCAATCATTGAATCAAACCTCATCCACGCCGAAAGCCTTGCGCATCGCATTCACGCCTTCCTGGTGCGGTGTCCACATGCGGCCGCCCACCATGCCGCCGTCAACCACCAGGTCATGGCCGTTGATGAACGTCGAATCGTCCGAGGCCAGGAATACGGCGGCGTTGGCGATGTCGTCGACGATGCCGGCGCGCGGGATCGGCTGGCTCTTCGCCATATTGGCCTTCATCGCCTCGGCATAGCCGTCGGCCTTGTCCGGCGGCAGGCCGAGCGCCTTGGCGAAGATGCCGGTGGCGATGCCGCCCGGCGAGATCGAATTGCAGCGCACGCCCTTCTCGCCGAGCTGCATTGCGGCGCAGACCGTGAGGTGGTTCACGGCGGCCTTGGCGGCGCCGTAGATCATCGAGGTCGAATAGCCGGCGCGGCGCGCGGCCACGCTGCCGTTGTTGATGATGCTGCCCGAGCCCTGCTTCATCATGATCGGGGCGGCGTGCTTCATGCCCAGCATCACCGAACGCACGAGCGTGGCCATCGCGGCGTCGAAGCCCTCGACCGGCACCGTCTCGATGCCGCCCACCGGCGCAGGTCCGCCTGCGTTGTTGAACAGGCAATCGAGCCGGCCCCATTTGGAGACGCAGGCACCGATCATCGCCTTCACGTCGGATTCCTGCGTGGCATCGGTCTTCACGAAGAGGCACTTGTCCTTGCCCAGCGCGCTTTCCAGGCTGCGGCCCAGCTCCTCGCGCCGGCCGGTCGCCACGACCTTGGCGCCCTCCGCCACGAAGATCTCGACGGTGCGCCGGCCGATGCCGCTGGTCGCGCCTGTAACAATGGTGATCTTGCCGTCGAGCTTGCCCATCGATCTCTCCCTTTTTCGCGGCGGGAATGATACACCACCGGCTTCGAGGAGAGGGACAAATGACTGTTCTGGGCGTTCTCGGCGGTAGCGGCGTTTATGACATTGCCGGCATCAAGAATGCGCAATGGAAGCGCGTGAAGTCTTCCTACGGCGAGACCTCCGACGAATTCCTGTTCGGGGTGCTCGACGGCCTCGACGTCGTGTTCGCGCCGCGCCATGGCCGCGGCCATGTCCATTCGCCGTCCTCGATCAACTACCGCGCCAACATCGACGCGCTGAAGCGCTCGGGCGTCACTGACATCCTCTCGGTTTCGGCCTGCGGGTCGCTGCGCGAGGATCTGCCGCCCGGCCATTTCGTGGTCGTCGACCAGTTCATCGATCGCACTTTCGCCCGCGAGAAGAGCTTCTTCGGCGAAGGGCTGGTGGCGCACGTCTCGATGGCCCATCCGACCTGCAATCGCCTGGCCCACGCCGTCCACCACTGCGCACAGAAGGCCGGCTTCCCGATTAAATTCGGCGGCACGTATCTGGCCATGGAAGGCCCGCAGTTCTCGAGTCTCGCCGAATCGAAGCTCTACCGCAGCTGGGGTTGCGACGTGATCGGCATGACGAACATGCCCGAGGCCAAGCTCGCCCGCGAAGCGGAGATTTGTTACGTGACGATCGCAATGGTCACCGACTTCGACTGCTGGCATCCGGACCATGGGCACGTCCAGGTCGCCGACATCGTGCGCGTGCTGAACGACAATGCCGAGAAGGCCAAGACCCTCGTCGGCATGATCGCGCCGATGCTCAAGGACAAGCGGCCCGATCCCTGTCCCGCCGGCTGCGACCGCGCACTCGACAACGCGCTGATCACCGCCCCGGGCGCCCGTTCCCCCGAGCTGATCGCCAAGCTCGATGCCGTCGCGGGACGCGTGCTGAAACCGTAATCAGATCACCGGTGCGAGCCGGTGCGCGACCAGAGACGCCGAGCGCGCCGCGACCGGCAGGAAGGCACGGAAGTCGAGATGGCTCTCCGCGCTCGCGAGATCGCTCAGGCACCGCACATTGACGACCGGAATATCGACGTCCCAGCGGCGCGCGACCTGCGCCACCGCGCCGCCCTCCATCTCCACCGCGAAGGCGCCGAACTCGGCATGCAGGCGCTGCCGGATGCTGTCGGAATTGATGAAGCTGTCGCCGGTCAGGATCGTACCGAAATGGATCGAAGGCAGGCGTCGTCCCGCACCGACCGCTTCCGGCAGCGGCTCCAGGACCAGCCCCGTCACCGCTTCGCGTAACCGCGTCACGACCTCTTCGGACACCGAGTAGCCCGGCGCCCAGTCGCTGTCGCGGGATGGCCGGCTGCCGGGCTGGATCGTGACGAAGCGGTCATGCTTGTGAATACCGAAGTCGTGCTGGGTGTGGCTGACCCCGACCACGACGTCGCCGACACCCAGCGCCGGATCGAGGCCACCCGCCACGCCGCAGAGCATCAGGGCACGGCAGCCGAAGCGGTCCAGCAGCAGGGAGGTCGCAATGCCCGCGTTCACCTTACCTGCGCCCGATTCGACGAATACCGCGTCGCGGCCGGCAATCCGGCCGCGCCAGAAGGCCAGCCCGCCGATCTTCTCCGCATCGCCCGCCTGGCTGCCAAGACCCGACTGGTCGGAGAGATGGGCGAACTCCTCGGGCAGGGCGGATATGACGCCTAGGAGCCTGTTTGCCATGCTTGGATGGGTTATAAGGTCGCCGTCTCCATGTCCACGACCCTCCCCGATCTCGCCACTCTGCGCGACACCTGCACCGCCCTCGCCCGCGACGCCGCACGCGAGATCATGCGCATCTATGCCGGCGACCTCGGCGAGCGCACCAAGGCCGACAAGAGCCCGGTGACAGATGCCGACCACGCAGCGGAGCTGATCATCGTCAAAGGCCTGCGCGCGCTCACGCCCGGCCTGGTCGTGGTCGCCGAGGAGGAGATGGCGGCAGGCCACGTGCCGAAGCTCGACGGCCGGCCGTTCTGGCTGGTCGATCCGCTCGACGGCACCAAGGAATTCATCAAGAGGAACGGCGAGTTCACCGTGAACGTCGCGCTGATCGAGGACGGCAAGCCCATCCTCGGGATCGTGCTCGCGCCCGCAAGCGGCATCCTGTGGCGCGGCGCCAAGGGGCTGGGTGCCGACCGCAGCGAGAACGATGGCGCGTTCACGCCGATTTCCGTACGCAAGCCGCCGGCGCCGGGATTGACTTGCCTGGCCAGCCGCAGCACCGCGATCTACAGCCAACTCGACATCTGGTTCCGCAACGAAGGTCTCACGGTCGCCGAGCGGGAGCATGCGGGCTCGTCGTTGAAGTTCTGCCTGATCGCCGAGGGCAAGGCCGATCTCTATCCGCGCTTCGGCCCGACCAACGAGTGGGACACCGCCGCGGGCCAGGCCGTGCTCGAGGCGGCGGGTGGCGAGGTCGTGACGACCGACGGCAAGCCGCTCAGGTACGGCAAGCCTGGTTGGGGCAATCCGCATTTCATCGCCCGAACCTTCGATGCCCGATGAAGGACGCAAGGTGAGCATCGTCGAGCCCACGGGCGAGAGCGTTGCCCAGGCCGCGAAGCTGCTGCGTGACGGCGGACTGGTCGCCTTTCCGACCGAGACTGTCTACGGGCTGGGCGGCGACGCCACCAACGAGCGCGCGGTCGCGGCGATCTTCGAGGCCAAAGGCCGGCCGCAGTTCAATCCGCTGATCAGCCACGTGCTCGGCGCCTCGGACGCCAAGCCCTTCGTCGAATGGAGCGAGGCGGCCGACCGGCTGGCCACCAAATTCTGGCCGGGGCCGCTCACCTTCGTGCTGCCGCGCGCCAAAGGCTCGGCCATCGCGCTGCTGACCACCGCCGGTCTCGACACCGTGGCGATCCGAGCGCCGTCCCATCCTGTGGCGCAGGCGCTGATCCGCGCCGCCGGCCGGCCGATCGCCGCACCCTCGGCCAATCGCAGCGGCGCTATCAGCCCGACGCAAGCAGAGCATGTCGCGGAATCTCTCGGCGATCGCGTCTCCCTGATCCTCGATGGCGGGCCGTGCCTGGTGGGTGTCGAATCGACGGTGGTCGATCTTTCAGGCAACCGGCCCACCCTGCTGCGGCCGGGTGGCGCCACGCGTGAGGCAATCGAGGCCGTGATCGGACCCATCGCCGTCAGCGATGCGCTGCCGTCGGGCGATTCGGCCCGCAAGTCGCCCGGCCAGCTCGAGAGCCACTATGCGCCTGACCGCCCCGTCCGCCTCGAGGCCACGAGCGTCGGCGCCGACGAGGGTCTTCTGGCTTTTGGGCCTGCGCCACCGGCAGGCGCGATGATGACCTTCAATCTAAGCCCCACCGGCAATCTCGCCGAGGCGGCGGCCAACCTGTTCGCCCAGATGCGAGCGCTCGACCGGCCGGGGATCGGCCGCATCGCGGTCATGCCCATTCCCGAAACGGGCCTCGGCCTTGCGATCAACGATCGTTTGCGCCGCGCTGCGGCGGGTGACCCGACCCGCCCCCGGGGCTAATCTCGGCTCCAAGAAAACCGAGGAAACCATGCCCGATACCGTCATCGAGCCCAGCATTCCGACCAGTCCCGTCACCCCTGCCGTCCTAGATGCGCTGCGCGCCATCGTGGGCGACAAGGGGCTGGTGCTCGACGAGCAGGGCAAGCAGCCCTTCGTCACCGATTGGCGCGGCTCGACCGTGGGCACGGCAGCCGTCGTGGTCCGGCCGGCGAACACCGAGGAAGTCTCCAAGGTCGTGAAGCTCTGTTTCGACAACGGCATCGCCATCGTGCCGCAGGCCGGCAACACCGGATTGATGGGCGGCGCCACGCCGTGGCCGACGCACACCGGCATCGTCCTGTCGGTAGGGCGCATGAACAAGGTGCTGAACGTCGATCCGGTCGGCTATTCGATGACCGTCGAGGCGGGCTGCATCCTGCAGACCCTGCAGGAGACCGCCGCGAGCCACGACCGCTTCCTGCCGCTCAGTCTGGGCGCCCAGGGCTCGTGCATGATCGGCGGCAATCTCTCGACCAATGCCGGCGGCGTGCAGGTGCTGCGCTATGGCAACGCCCGCAACCTCGTGATGGGCCTCGAGGTCGTGCTGCCCAACGGCGACATCTGGAACGGACTGCGCTCGCTCAAGAAGGACAACACCGGCTACGACCTCAAGCACCTCTTCATGGGCGCCGAAGGAACTTTGGGCATCATCACCAAGGCAGTGCTGAAGATCTGGCCCGCGCCCAAGGACGTGGCGACGGCCTGGCTCGCGATCCGCGATCCGCAGGCCGCCATCGAGATCCTGTCGGAGGCCCATTCCGCCTCGGAAGACAATGTGGGCTCATGCGAGCTGATGAGCCGCGCCTGCACCGATATGGTGCTGCGCCACATTCCGGGCACCCAGGATCCGCTCAAGGCAGACACGCCGTGGTTCCTGCTGCTCGAATGGACCTCCTCGCGGTCCAAGCCCGAAGGCGCGGAGGGCATGTCGGACAAGATGGAGCAGTTCCTCGCCGACCAGATGGAAGCCGGCCGCGTGCTCGATGCGGTGATCGCCCAGAGCGAGGCGCAGATGCGCAACATGTGGGTGATCCGGGAGTCGGTCGCGCCGGCCTCGCGCGCCGAGGGACCGGGCCTCAGCTATGACATCTCGGTGTCGACCTCGAAGGTGCCGGAGTTCATCGACAAGGGCCTGAAGGCCGCACTCGACATCCTGCCGTCGATCCGTCCCTACCCGCTGGGCCATATCGGCGACGGCAACATCCACTTCTCCTTCATGGGACCGAAGGGCATGGACCGCCCGACGCTCAATCAATATTCGCCCGCGATAACGCGCGCGGTGAACGATCTCGTGACCTCGCTTGCAGGCTCCATCTCCGCCGAGCACGGCATCGGCATCGACAAGCTCGACGAGCTCGCGCACTACCGCAGCAAGATCGAGCTCGACACGATGCGCACCATCAAGCGCGCGATCGATCCCAAGAACATCATGAACCCCGGCAAGGTGTTGCGTGTCTAACCCGTCACGATAGTTTGCCTTGGAAAGGTATTGCGTCTTCAATGAGTGATTTCATCGACAAGCTGCGTGCCGTCGTCGGCGACAAGGGCCTGATCCTCGACGAGAAGGACAAACATCCCTTCCTCACCGACTGGCGCGAGAATTATCTCGGCGCGGCGCTGGCCATCGTGCGGCCGGCGACGACGGAGGAAGTCTCCGCGGTCGTGAAGCTCTGCGCCGCCGAAAAGGTCGCGATCTGCCCGCAGGGCGGCAACACCGGCATGTCGGGCGGAGCCACGCCGCAGGAGGACGGCCGCGAGATCGTGCTGTCGCTCACCCGCATGAACCGCATCCTCGAGGTCGATCCGATCGGCTACTCGATGACGGTCGAGGCCGGCGTGATCCTGAAGACCATCCAGCAGACCGCGTCGGACAACGACCGGCTGTTTCCCTTGAGCCTCGGCGCCGAGGGAAGCTGCACGATCGGCGGCAATCTCTCGACCAATGCCGGCGGCGTGCAGGTGCTGCACTACGGCAACACGCGCCAGCTCGTGCTCGGCATCGAGGTCGTGCTGCCCAACGGCGACATCTGGAACGGCCTGCGCGCGCTCAAGAAGGACAATACCGGCTACGACCTGCGCGATCTCTATCTCGGAGCGGAAGGCACACTCGGCATCATCACCAAGGCGGTGCTGAAGCTGTGGCCCAAGCCCAAGGACGTGGCGACCTCGTGGAACGCCGTGCCCTCGCCCGAGGCCGCCGTCGAGCTGCTGAGCGGCGCCTATGCCGCGTCCGAGGACAACGTCACCTCCTGCGAGTTGATGGGCCGCATGGGCATCGAGTTCGTGCTGAAGCACATCCCGGGCTCGGTCGATCCGCTGGCCGACAAGCACGACTGGTACGTCCTGCTCGAATGGTCGTCGACCCGACCGCCGCGCGACGGTGCCAACCAATCAGGCTTGCGCGAGAAGATGGAAGCCTATCTTGGCGAGGCGATGGAAAAGGGGCTCGTGCTTGACGCCGTCATCGCCCAGAACGAGGCGCAGGCGCGCGCCTTCTGGGGATTGCGCGAAAACCACTCCGAGGGCCAGAAAAAGGAAGGCCCCTCGATCAAGCACGACATTTCAGTCGCCGTGAGCAAGCTGCCGACCTTCATGACCGAAGGGCTGGCGGCGATGAAGAAGGCGCTGCCGAATTGCCGGCCGGTGCCGTTCGGCCATGTCGGTGACGGCAATATGCACTTCAACTGTCAGTCGCCGCCGGGCTGGAGCAAACCCCAGTTCATGGAGCACGGCGATGCGATCAGTGGCGCGATCTACGATCTCGTCACGGCCTATGGCGGCTCGATCTCCGCCGAGCACGGCATCGGCCGCATCAAGGTCGACGAGCTCGCGCACTACCGCAGCAAGATCGAGCTCGACGTCATGCGCTCGCTCAAGCGCGCGCTCGACCCTCAGAACATCATGAACCCTGGCAAGGTGATCCGGGTCTGATACCATCGTCTTCCGAAAGTCACCGGGGGTGGCTATTTCGGGGGACGAACATGAAGGCTCCGGCTTCGTCGCAAGGTCGACGCGCAGTCACCGCGGCCGTCATCGGCAACGTGCTCGAATGGTACGACTTTGCCGTCTACGGCTTCGTCGCGGTCATCATCGCCAAGAAATTCTTTCCCGGCCAGGACGAGATCACCGCGCTGCTCTCGACCTTCCTGACGTTCGGCCTGGGCTTCGTCGCCCGTCCGGTCGGCGCCATCGTCATCGGCCGCATGGGCGACACGCATGGCCGGAAGGCGGCGCTCCTCCTCACCATCTTCCTGATGGCCGCCGGCACGGTGCTGATCGGCATCCTGCCGACCTATGCCAGCATCGGCTTCCTCGCACCGCTCCTCCTTCTGGTGGCGCGGTTGATGCAGGGCTTCTCGACCGGCGGTGAATGGGGCGGCTCGACCTCGTTCATCGTCGAATGGGCGCCGAAGGGCCGTCGCGGTCTGTACGGCAGCTTCCAGCAGATGAGCGTCGTGGCGGGCCTGTTGCTGGGCTCGGGCTTCGCGGCACTCCTGAACACGCTGCTGACGCCGGCCATAATGGAGGATTGGGGATGGCGGGTGCCGTTCCTGGTCGGCGGCCTGCTTGGCCCGATCGGCATCTACATGCGGCGCACCATCGAGGAGACGCCGGCCTACGCCCGCGTGAAGGCGGCGGCGCCCTCCTCCGGACCGAGTGGCCTGGCGCTCGCCGTCCAGGCCTTCGGCTTCACCATCGTATGGACGGTCTGCTTCTATATCCTGCTGACCTACATGCCGACGTGGACGCAGAAATACATGAAGCTGAGCGCCGCCTCGGCGCTGTGGTCGAATACGATCGGACTTATCGTGCTGGTGCTCGCCATCCCCCTGATGGGCCATCTGTCCGATCGCTATGGCCGCCGGCCGCTGCTGATCGGCTGCTGCATCGCCTTTATCGTGGTGCCCTGGCCGATCTTCACCTATCTCGCGTCGGGCAATGTCTCGTTCGGAGCGTTGATCGGCGTCCAGATCTTGTTCGCGCTCCTGATCTCCATGTTCTCCGGAGCCGGACCCGCCGCCATCGCCGAGATCTTCCCCACGCGCAGCCGCTCGACGTGGATGACGACGGGATATGCGCTGGCCGTCGCCATCTTCGGCGGGTTCGCGCCCTATATCGCGACCTGGCTCATCACCACCTTCGGCTCTCCGACGGTGCACAGCTACTATCTGATCGCCGCGGCCCTGGTATCGATCGGGGTGGTCTGGCGACTCAAGGAAACCGCCTTCGACGATCTTGCATGAGCAACCGATGCTGATCCGTTTCGACGGCAAGACCGTGATCGTGGCCGGGGCCGCCCGTGGCATCGGCCGCGCCATCGTTCGCGCCTTCGCCGCCGATGGCGCCAATGTGCTGGCGTGCGACCGGCTGGTCGGCGAAATCGAGGTCGACGAGCGCGTGACGGCGCGCGCCGTCGACGTCACGGACGCCAAAAGCATCGATTCGGTGATGGCTGCCGCAGGCGGAAAGGTCGACGTCCTGGTCTATGTCGCGGGTGGTGTGCTGGGCCAGCAGCCCAGACCGCTGGAGGACGTTTCGCCCGAGGAATTCGCCGCGATCGTCGATGCGAATCTCAAGGGCTGCTTCCTGTTCGCCCGCGCCGTGGCACCGGCCATGAAGAAGGCGGGTACGGGACGCATCGTCACCATCTCCAGCCGGGCGGGACTCGCCACCAGCCTGACCGGCATCCAGGCCTATGCCTCGGCCAAGCACGGCCAGGTCGGGCTGGTGAAGCAGCTTGCCCAGGAACTGGGGCCGTTCGGCATCACCGTCAATTCCGTGGCACCGGGCTTCATGGCCACCAGCCCCGACTATGAGCGGCAATGGAATTCCTACAGCGAGGAATTTCGAAACACCTTCGCCGACCGCATCGCCATGCGCCGCATGGGCCGTCCCCAGGACATCGCCGATGCGGTCGTCTTTCTCGCGTCCGAACATGCGTCGTGGATCACCGGCCAGATCCTGCCGGTGACCGGCTCGCCGCTCGCCTGAACCGCTTACCGAGGAGGTCATCATGCCCGACACCCATGCCCCGCAACTGGAGCCCTGGCAGTGGAGCGAAGATCATTGGCGAAAGCTGGTAGGCCAGGTCCGGGCTGGAAAACGCTATCGCCCGAACGCCTGGAAGGACGGCGCCCGTTGCGCCGTGGCGCTCTCCTTCGATTCCGACCACGAGACCAACGAGCTACGCGACGGCGGCAAGTCGATCGGCCGCATGGCCTGGGGCCAATCCGGCAACAGGGTCGGCGTGCCGCGCATCCGCAAGCTGCTCGCCCGGCACGACGTCAAGGCCACGTTCTATGTCCCCGCCGTGACGGCGCTGCTCTATCCCGAGGAGCAGCGCGCGCTGGTGGCGGAGGGCCACGAGATCGGCATTCACGGCTGGATCCACGAGCTCAATTCCGTGCTGCCGGTCGAGGCCGAGCGTGATCTGATGCTGCGCTCCGCCGATACGCTGGAGAAGATCACCGGCAAGCGCTGTGTCGGCATGCGCACGCCGTCATGGGATTTCAGCCCCAATACGCTGGCTCTCGAGAAGGAACTGGGTCTGTTCTACGACTCCTCCTTGATGGCCGACGAGGACTGCTACGAACTGCTGCTGCACGGCAAGAAGACCGGCATTGTCGAACTCCCCGTGGAATGGGTACGAGACGATGCGGTCTATTTCGCCATGCACCGCTTCTCGTCGCTGCGGCCCTACACGCCGCCGACCGACGTGCTCGACATTTTCCGCCGCGAGCTCGACGCCGCCTGGGAAGATGGCGGCATCTTCCAGCTCACCATGCATCCGCACTATATCGGGTACCGCTCGCGCATCTGGATCGTCGACGAGTTGATCCGCCACGCCAAGGCCAAGGGAAAGGTATGGTTCGCCACCCACGAAGAGGTCGCCCGTTACGCCAAGGAGCACGCGGCGTGAAGACGGCCATCGTAACGGGCGGCGCGCGCGGCATCGGTCGCGGCTGCGCGTTGGAACTGGCCGCGCGCGGCTACGACATTGCGCTCGTCGACCTTCTGGCGCCGGAGATGGAGCGGACCGCGGGCGAGATCGCCGCGCTCGGCCGCAAGGCCCTCACCTACCAGGCCGATGTCGCCCTCTTTGCGCTCGCGGGCGAAGTCGTGGCCGACGTGCACAAGCAGTGGGGCCGGATCGATTTCCTGCTGAACGATGCCGGCGCCTCGAACGCCAAGGGCATCCTCGAGATCAAGGAGGAAGAGTTCGATCGCACGATCGCGGTCAACCTCAAGAGCTGCTTCAACTACATCCACGCCACCACGCCGATCATGCTCGGACAGGAGGGCGGGGGTCGCGTCGTCTGCATGTCGTCGCTCAATGCGCTGAGCGGGGGCGTCACGTCGGCCGTGAGCAAGCATTCCTACGCTGCGGCCAAAGCCGGCATCCTGGGCCTCACCCGGTCGCTCGCCAAGGAACTCGGGCCGAAGATCATGATCAACGCCATCTGCCCCGGCGTGATCGAGACCGAGCTGGGCAACAGCCTCACCAAATCGCGCGGCGCGGAGATGGCCAAGGGCATCGTGCTCAACCGGCTGGGCACGCCCGCCGACGTGGCGCAACTCGTGGCCTTTCTTGCCACGTCAGAGCCGTGCTTCATTACCGGCCAGCACTTCGTGATCGACGGCTTCCAGTGGTCGTGCTGAGGCGCTAACGCTTGTCCTCGTCCTTGCGATCGACGATTTCGTAGGGGACGTCGAACACTTTCTGCTCATTGGGGTTGGCGGGCGGCGCCGGCGGTCCCGCCCCCGTGAACATGCCGCGCAGCCAGGCTTTGGCCTTGAAGCCCAGGATCAGCAGCAGGACCACCGCGGCCAAACCCGCGATCACGGCGAAGCCGAGCACCGCCAGGATCACGAATCCGATCAGTCCCAAGATCGCCTGAAGCCAGACGCGGGCTGGCAAACGCGCCAGTATTTCGAGGAACTGCCTGCCGTTCATTGAGCCCACTTCTTCTCGAAGTCCCAGACCTCGGAGAAGCCCATCAGCTCGTGCATGCCGCGATACTGCGGCACCTTCACGCCGTTGCTGGTGCCATTGTCCTTGAGGTGCATCCAGGCCTGGCGCATCGCCTCGGCGGCGACGCTGAAGCCGAGGCCGGGATAGATCGCCAGATCGAAGCCCCACTTCTTGAGCTTGGCGACCTCCGAGCGCGGCGTCTTGCCGAACTCGACCATGTTGGCAAGCAGGGGCTTGCTCACCTCGCGGCCGATGCGCTCCAGCTCTTCCTCGCTCTCGGGCGATTCGACGAAGATGATGTCGGCGCCCGCCTCCTCGTAGAGCTTTGCACGGCGCAGCGCCTCGTCGAGCCCGAGCGCGGTGCGCGCATCGGTACGGGCCACGATCATCGTGGCCTCGTCGCGCCGCGCCTCGGTGGCGACCTTGATCTTCAGCACCATGTCCTCGGCCGGAACGACGCGGCGCCCGGGCGTGTGGCCGCACTTCTTCGGCATCTCCTGATCCTCGATCTGGATCGCGGCGACACCCGCGGCCTCGTAGCCGCGCACCGTGCGCTGGACGTTCAGCAGGCCGCCGTAGCCGGTGTCGGCATCGGCGATCAGTGGCGTCGTGATCACCGAGCAGATCATCTCGGCGCGGCCCACCATGTCGGAATAAGTCGCCAGGCCCGCGTCGGGCAGGCCGAGCATCGACGCCGTGGCGCCATAGCCTGTCATGTAGAGCGCGGGGAAGCCCATGCTGTCGGCCACGCGCGCGGAGATGCCGTCGTAGATGCCGGGGGCGAGGATGAATTCGCCCTTGGCCAGATGCTCGCGCAAGGCGCGTGCTTTCACGTTCGTCGTCATGTGCTGTCCTCGTCAGACCTGTTTGACGCCAAGCTCGACGTCGCCGAGTTGAATCCTGTCGCCGGGATGGATGACGGCGGGCGCGCCCGCCGTCACCGCCTTGCCGTTCACCGAGGTGCCATTGGTCGAGCCCTGGTCCTCGATCTGGAGCGCCTCGTTCACGAAAACCAACCGCGCGTGGCGGCGCGACACGGTGCCGTGCGCCAGCACGAGCTCGCACTGGTCGGCGGCGCGGCCGATCATCATGCCCTGCGGCAGCGACATCAAGCGGTCGAGCGCCACGTCGAAGGCGAATTTCCGGCCGGCCGAATTGGCGCCCTCGAAGCGCAGCACGGCTTGCGGCACGACCGGGGTGGTGGTCCTCGCCGCATCGCGGGTCGGTGCCGTCGCCGCCAGGCTGCGCACGTGGAAGATGTGAACCGGCCGGCTCACGTTCTTGAGCCTGTGCTCGCCGCCATCGACGAAGGCGTAGTTGACCTTGAGCTCCGTCAGGTCACGCACCGTGCGCGAAACGGCGATGCCGCCCGGATCGGCGATCGACTGGATGCGGGCCGCGAGATTGACCCCGTCACCGAAGATGTTCTGGTCCTCCTCGTCGATGATCACTTCGCCGAGATGGACGCCGATCCGGAATTGCATGCGCTGGGCCTCGTCGAGCGCCTGGTTGAACAGCGCCATGCGCTCCTGGATGTCGATCGCGGCCGAGACGGCCGACACGGCCGATCCGAACTCGGCCAACATGGCATCACCCGCCGTACCGACCAACCGCCCGCCTCCCGTGTCGATCGCCGGGCGCCAGACCTCGATCTGCGCCGTCTTGAGGTGCCGGAAGGTGCGCGTCTCGCCGCTTTCCATCATCCGGGTGAAGCCCGCGAGGTCGGCGTGGACGATGGCGGCGAGGCGGCGCAGCAGGGTGGCCATGGGGTCAGTTTAGCGGCCAAATCTCGGTTTCGCGCCCCTCCTTGAGGTATTTGGCGGTGTGCGGTCCCACCCGTCCGATGGGGGCCAGAGCGGGCCCGGAGGCCTCCAGGGCCACGTACTGGCGGCCCTGGGCGCGGATCGTCCAGTCGCCCGGCTCGGCCGGCATGTCGATCGCCAGGATCGCGTGTTCCGGCATGGTCACGACCGCCAGTCTGCGGCCCGGCACATAGGTTCGCAGCACGGCGGCCAGGGCCACGGCCTTGCTGTCGCAATCGCCACGATTTTGCGCCAGCAGCGCTGGCGCGGGCAGGAAATCGCCGCCCCGGCGTTCCTTGTCCTCCAGCACCGCATAAGGCACCTCCTGGAAGAAGGCGAGCGCCAGCGCGATGCGGGCCCGGTCGCTGTTGTCGACGTTCGGCGTGGCGCCGAGCGCTCGGGCGACCGCCGTCATCGGCTGCTGGAGGGCCGCGGTGGCACCGGCGAAATCGACGATGATGCGGCGACCGTCGATCCGGCGTCGCAGATGACCTGAGAGATACTCCTTCTCCGAACGCGACAGTCGCTCCTTGGTCTTGGCCATGAGCGCGTCGGCGGCCTTCTGGTCGGGCGCCTGCACCGTCCAGTGCAGTCCCTCGCGCGTGCGGGTGAGGTTGATCCTGGCGCCCTGCCCGAACTTCTCGGTCTCGTCGCGCAGGTCGAGTTCGAGATAGCGCCACATGGCGTTGAGGCTGAACTCGCGGAACGAGGTCTCCGACTGCTGGATCGCCTGCTTGGTGAGCGTGAAGGCCGTCGAATACTCACGCTTCTCGGAGTCGCGCCAGCGGTAGGACAGGAGCTCGTCGCCGCTGCGCGAGACGCGCTTGAAGTCGAGCTGCTGGGCTTTGGCACCGTCAGGGGCACCACCGCACACCAGCAGCAGCGCGACTGCCAGCCAGGGCAGCCGCAACGTCAGCGACCCTTGAAGGTCGGCGTGCGTTTTTCCTTGAGCGCCGCCAGCCCCTCACGCAGATCCTCGGAGGTCTGGCATTGCTTGATGCCGTCGCGGATCTTCGGTAGGTCGGGCTCGGCCTGGGCGAACTGCTCGATGGCGCGTTTCATGTTCGACATCGACAGCGGCGCGAGGCCCGCGAGCTTGGCCGCCGTCTCGTCGACTTTCTTCGCGAAGTCGGCGCGATCGACCAGCCAGTCGAGGTAGCCGACGCGCAGCAGGTCCTCGTCGGTGAAGTCCTCCGACAGCATGAAAGCGCGCTTGGCGAAGCTCGGGCTCACCTTCTGGGTGTAGCGGCGCAGGCCGCTCGGATAATAGTGCAGGCCAAAACGCGCAGCCGGCATGAAGAAGCGCATGCCGCGCACGCCGAGACGGAAGTCGCAGGCCAGCGCCATGTCGGTCGCCCCGCCATAGACGCCGCCGTTCAGCGCGCACAGGGTCGGCATGCGCATGGCCTCGATACGGTCCATCACCGTCTCGAAGCTGTATTCGCCCTCAGACGGCCTGGCGTGCTTGCCCGACGGGATCGAGCCCAGATCGTAGCCCGAGCAGAAGCTCTTTTCGCCGGCGCCGGTCAGTACCGTGACCCGCACGCCGGGATCGGCGTCCGCCTTCTCCATGGCGGCCTTCAGCTTGCCCAGGCCCTCTGTATCGAGGCGGTTGTGCTTGGCGGGATCGTTGAGGGTAATGGTGGCGCGGGGGCCATCGATTTCGAGCAGCACGGTGTCGGTCATGATGGCCGCAGGATACAGTGGAAACGGCGGAAATGGCGGAAAAGAAAAGCCTTACCCTTATCTTTTCGGATCCTCTGCTATGCCCCCTCAACTGGACGATCGATGCGGACAAGCGGCTGATCGAGATCGAGGGCGAGGCGTAGCGACCGGCCTCGAACTGGGCTAACACCGGGTCAAACTGGAGGAAGCCATGACCTACACTGCCCCCCTTGCCGACATGCGTTTTGCGCTGCGCGAAGTGGCCGGCCTCGGCAAGGTCGCTTCCCTCCCGGGCTACGAACACGCCACCGACGACACGATCGACGCGGTGCTCGAGGAGGCCGCCAAGCTCGCTGGCAATGGCCTGGCCCCGCTCAACCGCGACGGTGACAAGGTGGGCGCCAAGCTCGAGAACGGCGTGGTGCGCACGGCACCGGGCTTCGCCGCCATTTATAAGGAATTCGTGGACGGCGGCTGGAACTCCCTGCCGTTCGATCCCGGGTACGGCGGCCAGGGCATGCCGTGGCTGCTCGCGGCCACCGTGCAGGAGATGTGGCAGGCAGCCAACATGGGCTTCGGCCTCGTCCTGCTGCTGAATCAGGGCGCGATCGACGCCATCCATCATCACGGCTCCGACGCACAGAAGACGCAGTACCTGCCCAAGATGATCTCCGGCGAGTGGACCGGGACGATGAACCTTACCGAGCCGCAGGCGGGATCCGACCTCGGCCAGCTCAAGAGCCGCGCCGTGAAGAACGGCGACCATTACCTGGTCACGGGCCAGAAGATCTTCATCACCTATGGTGAGCACGACCTCACGGAGAACATCGTTCATCTCGTGCTGGCGCGGACGCCCGACGCGCCGGCCGGCGTACGCGGCATTTCCCTCTTCATCGTGCCGAAGTTCCTGCCCGACGCGGACGGCAAGCCCGGCAAGCGCAACGACCTGCGCTGCGTGTCGCTCGAGCACAAGCTCGGCATCCATGCGAGCCCGACCTGCGTGATGAGCTTCGGCGACGACGGCGGCGCGGTGGGCCATCTCGTCGGCGAGGAAGGCCGCGGCCTCTCCTACATGTTCACCATGATGAACAATGCCCGCCTCTCGGTCGGCATTCAGGGGTTGGCGATCGCCGAGCGCGCGTATCAGCAGGCGGCGGCGTTTGCCCGCAGCCGCGTGCAGTCCAAGGACGACGGCAGCCCCAAGCCCGATCCGGTGTCGATCGTCCATCATCCCGACGTGCGCCGCATGCTGATGAGCATGCGTTCGCAGATCGAGGCGATGCGCGCACTAGGCTATTACACCGCCGCCGGCATCGACGGCGCGCTGCGCGATCCCGACAAGGCGGCCGGCCGCAAGATCCAGGACCGGGTCGATCTTCTGATCCCGATCGTGAAGGCCTGGTTCACCGACCTCGGCAACGAAATCGCCTCCACGGGCGTCCAGGTCCACGGCGGCATGGGCTTCATCGAGGAGACCGGCGCCGCCCAGCACCTGCGCGATGCGCGCATCCTGCCGATCTACGAGGGCACCAACGGTATCCAGGCGCGCGATCTTGTCGGCCGCAAGGTCACCAAGGACGGCGGCGAGACGATGCTGGGCCTCGTGGCCGAGATGCGCGCGCTGGCCGCCGAGATGAAAAAGGCGCCGGGCGACGATCTCGCCGCCATCGCAGCCGGTGTCACCGCCTCCGCCGATGCGCTGGAGGATGCCACCAAATGGGTCGCCCAGACCGCCAAGGCCGAGCTCGCCAATGCGCTCGCGGGCTCCGTCCCGTTCCTGCGCCTGGCCGGCACGGCGCTGGGCGGCTGGCTGCTGGCGAAGAGTGCGCTGGTGGCCCAGCAGAAGCTCAGCCAGCGCGACGGCGACCCGGCGTTCCTCGAGGCCAAGCTGATCACCGCCCGCTTCTACGCCGACGTGATCCTGCCCCCGGCGCTGGCCCAGCTCGGCCCGCTCAAGGCCGCCGGCCGCACCGTGTTCGCCCTGCGGGAAGAGCAGTTCTAAAGGCCCTTTCAAAAGCCCGGGAATAGGCGGCACTATTCCTCCCGAGCGGTCGCCTCAGGAGGAAGAGATGCTGGCAAACACCAAGCGTGTACTGACCGAAGAGCAGCGCGAGCAGTGGGCCGTCGACGGCTACCTGCAGATCGCAGGCGCCCTCTCGCCGGCCGAAGTCGACTTCTTCTCCAACCTGCTCGACGACGTGCGCACCAAGCCGGGTTTCGAGCCCGCCGCAACCGAGCTGCAGCGCGGCCACTACGCCTGGAAGCTGCCCGACCAGAACAGGGACGCGTTCATGGATCGGCGCGACCTCCTGCCGTACCACCCGGCCTTCATCGACCTGATCGACCGGCCGGCGATCTTCGACCTGATCCTCGATCTGATGGGCCCCTACATCCAGTTCTCGATGAGCCAGGCGATCATTCGCGCCTCGACCGACATGTTCCCGGGCTACATCCACACCGACGGCGGCGAGGCGCAGAAGACCATCAGGGTCAGCGAGACCAGCCGGCCGCTCGCCGTGAAGGTGATGTACCTGCTGACCGACGTGACCGAGCCCGACAGCGGCAACTTCACGGTCTTCCCCGGCAGCCACCTGCGGCCCTTCGCCGAGCGCGCCGAGCGCATCCCCGGCCCGAAGACTCCGGGCACCGTGCCGCTGCTCGGCAAGGCCGGCGATGCTTACGTCTTCCCACACGCGATCTGGCACGGCCCCTCGCCCAACCATTCCGGCAAGGCGCGCAAGACCATCCTCTACAACTACTGCCAGATGTTCATGCGGGCCTACGATTACAGCGGCCCCTACACCGCCCTGTTCGATCGCTGCACGCCGCGCCAGCGCCGCCTGTTGGGCGACCTCGGCCACGGCCCCGACTTCCGCCCCGGCGACTTCTTCTACGCGCCGCTCGACCAGGAAGCGGTGATGACGGGGATGGGATGAGCAGACATCACTTCTTAAGGCCCGCAGGCATTCCGCGAATCTTCGTCCAGTATTCCTCGCGGACGTCTTCATCGATTTCGACGGGCCGAGTACTTTGGGGATACAGACGGTCCTGGCCATCTTTTCGAGGACCTGAAATCCAATACTGATCGCCGGTCTCGACGTCGAAGTGGTTCCACTTGTAGCCGCTCTTCGACTTCTGGAATTTTTGCCCGCGATACTCAACGGTGCGGCCTGTCTTCGAGAAGTTGACACGAGCTATTCGAGCCGGCCCGTTCACCGTCTCGGCTTTGCGCTCGATATACATGATCCGCGATTTTGGCGTGCTCATCAGATTGCTCGCGCTACGGGACGATCCTCCGGATAGTGCACCAAATAGCCCAAAGAAAAACGCCCGGTCTTTCGACCGGGCGTTTTCAAGTAGGTGGAGTGGAAGAAGCTTACGCCGCTTCCTGATGGTCGGCGTCCGCGGACGGGCCGGAGTCCTGACCCTTGGCGGAGGCGTCGCGCTCGACGAACTCGATCACAGCCATCGGGGCGGCATCGCCGAAGCGGTAGCCGGCCTTCAGCACGCGCAGGTAGCCGCCGTTGCGCTTGGCGTAGCGCGGGCCCAGCGTCGTGAACAGCTTGTCGGCGATGTAGGGATCGCGCAGGAAGCCGATCGCCTGGCGGCGGGCGTGCAGGCCGCCCTTCTTGCCGAGCGAGACCAGCTTCTCGACGATCGGACGGAGGTCCTTCGCCTTGGGCAAGGTGGTCGTGATCTGCTCGTGCTTGATGAGAGCGCCGGCGAGATTCATGAACATCGCCTTGCGATGCTCGGCGGTGCGGTGG